>OCAD01000825.1_pt1 | contig 16369 bp, 14 predicted proteins | sample 1538261 | NCBI WGS metagenome assembly OCAD01 (sample SAMEA2580261, study PRJEB22360) | human gut metagenome | biome: human gut; feature: human-associated habitat; material: faeces | place: Denmark | collected 2008/2010
GTGGCATGGCGGCAACGCCATATTCTCCACTTCAGCTGGATTCCAGGCAGACACGACCATACGGCGGGAATCCGGATGGTTCTTGACCAGATCGAGCACATTGCTAATCTGATCGATGGTGCGATTTGGATCATCAGGCGTAGGCGCCGGCCAGCTGCGCCACTGCGCACCATACACGGGGCCCAAATCGCCGTTCTCATCGGCCCATTCATCCCAAATATGCACATTGTGTTCCTGCAGCCAACGCACATTCGTGGAACCCTTCAGGAACCACAGCAACTCATAGGCAAGTCCCTTGAAAAACACCGTTTTCGTAGTGAGCAACGGAAAATACTCGCTCAGGTCGAATCGCATCTGCTGGCCGAACAGACTGATGGTGCCCGTGCCCGTGCGATCGGACTTCAACGTGCCCTCCGTCAGGATACGACGCACCAAATCCTCATATGGCATGGGAATGCCGGTTTCCGGGCGTGCCGGAATGCGAGTACGAATATCTGCAAGTTGTTCAGGTGTCAAAGCCATGCTTGCAAGCTTAACAGCACAGAATCGCAGGTCAAGCATATACCGCCCGCGCGTTGATGTTTCCTGCGCTTTTCGGAATACTTCACGGTGAATGGACATCGATGGATTACATTAGGTATGTAAGCGAGGAGCGAATGGCGCTCCCGGCAAGACGATGAGGAGTTCACCATGGGCAAAAGACTGTGGGTCGAGCGTAACAAAGACGGTTCTTGGGATGCTTTCGGCGAGGATGGCGCGCATATCAAGTTCGGCAAGGGTCGTGGACAGTTCACGCCGGGCGACCTGATGAAGATCGCGCTGGCCGGTTGCGCCGCACTGTCAAGCCAGTTCGCCATCGAGCATACGCTGGGCGAGGGCAAGGGCGCGAAAATCGTTGTGGACGGCACCTATGATGCCGACAATGACGCATACATCGGTTTCGACGAACAGGTGGTCATCGACGCCACCGACGCCGGTCTGAGCGATGAGGATGCGGCAAAGCTTAAGGAACGCGTCACTCGTCATATCGACAAGGGCTGCACGGTGAAGCATACGTACGTGGAGAAGACTCCGGTCCGCATGGACGTCACCATCAAGCACTGACGTTTTCTTTTTTAAAAAAAAAGGCGATTGCAACGCTTTTCGCAGTGTTGCAATCGCCTTTTTATATGTACCTGTTGAATTTACTGACGATCGGGATCGATCTTGGTTTCGATGGCTTCGACCACATCCGGCTCGGCCTTGGAAACCGGCACCTCCTCGACACCCTTGATATCGTCAAGAGCCTTCGGCTTGACTTCCGCCGGCGAGCTCGGAACCGTGTCAAGACGGGTTTCCGCAGCCTCGACATACTTGCGGGGCACCACATACACCGGGCCGACCGCGTGCTGCAGCAAGCCCTGGCTGGTGGAGCCGAGCAGCAGGCCAGTGAAGCCGCCGCGACCACGGGAACCGACCACGACGACGTCGTGATCATAGCTGGCCTTGGTCAGCGCGCCAACCGCCGGGCCAGGCACGATCTGCTTGTTGATCTTCAAATCCGGATGGGCTTCCTCAAGCGGCTTGATACGCACTTCCAGATCATCCTTGAACGAGGCCATCACACCTTCGTCGTCGGAACCCTTCATGTTCGGCACCGCGGAAATAACATCCAGCTCGGCATCCCATGCGGCGGCGAAATCAGCAGCGATCTCAAGGGCCTTCAAACCCCACTTGGATTCGTCGGAGCCGACGGCCACCTTGGTGATGGTGTTGTTCAAATGCATCAGATTGCCATCATCATCGGTGTACGGCACCACCACGATCGGGCAGTACGCATATGCCGGCAGACTGGAGCTGGTGGTACCCAGCAGACGTTCCGCCAAGCCGCCCTTGCCACGATTGCCGATGACGATGAGATTGTAGTTTCGAGACAGTTCCACGAACACGGACGCCGGATCGCCCGTGACGATGAGGGTCGTCGCCTCAACGCCCTGCTCATCGGCGATGGCCTTGGCCTTCGACAGAATCTCCTGAGCGTCGCTGTGGGCCGCATTGTCATCTCCCATGGCGGTGTACGTCGCGTCAAAGGAGACAGCGGCATAGCTCGGCAACGAGTACGCACATACAATTTGCAACGTCAATCCCGCATGCTTCGCATAATTCGCAGCCCACCACGTAGCCTTGTAGCTGGCGTGGGATCCATCAACACCAACGAGGATTGCCTTGTCATTAATCATGGGACGACCTCCTTGAATCACCTCGGCAACGCCACCATGCATTGCCTCTAAGCTCCACCATACCGCGCGACATGCGGTTTTGTCAGCAACGACTCGATCTTTTCCATACAAAAAGGCGCATCCCCGAAAGGATACGCCTTAAAAAATCAAACCGTATGTTCGCTCAGAGCACACGACGAATCGCATAGCCACCTGAGAACACGGCCAGCGAAGTAACCTGCGTTCCCTGAGCCGGATTCAGCGCGTTGATCACCATGCCGTTGCCAATATAGATCGCGGCATGCTGAGTATTGACGATGATATCCCCTGGAGCTGCTTCGGCAATGCTTCCTACAGCCGTTCCAACGCTCATCTGGGCGCCAGAATAATGCGGCAGGCTTACACCGAACTGGGCGAACACCCACTGCACGAAACCGGAGCAATCCCAGCCGGACGGAGTATTGCCTCCAGACACATACGGATAGCCTTGGAACTGCAGAGCATAGTCGGCCAATGCCTGACCAGTGGCACTCGCAGGAGCCGTAGGAACGCTGCTGATGTCGGCACGTTCGGAAGAACGGCTGGCAGTCTGAGCTTCAGCCTGCGTCTGTGTCTGAGCCTGAGCCGCCTGTGCTTGAGCCTGAGCTTCAGCCTCAGCCTGCTCCTGAGTCTTTCGGTCCTTTTCTGCCTGAGACTCGGTCTGGGGAACATCCAAACTTTCGATGCCACCCCAATCGGCGTTGGACTCAACATCCGTGGATGTGTGCTCGGCGAGAAAATCACGCTTGGCCGCGGTGGTCTTCGGGAAAGAACGTGTAGCGGTTACCGTGGTATCAGCCATAGCACTGCCTGCGCTTGCGGCTGGGAACGCCGCACCCCACGAAGCAGACACACCAACAACGGCGAAGATACTCGTGAAACGTTTAGCAATATTCATCGTGTCCGAAGCTACCATAAACGTTCCCCTGCAACAGAACAGCAAGACAACCAGAACAGTGTCATATCATGCGACACGCCGACACAATCACGCTATGCCCAAAAACAGGACGGCAAGCGCAAATTAACGAAACCAGAGAAATCAGTAATGGATATATGTCAACTGCGAAGCTTCCTGCGCAGTGAACGTACGATCGGAAATCACGCCAAGACCCTTGACGTTGGATTCCGAAATCTTAATCGAACCGTCAGCATTCACTTCTTCGACAATCGCGACATGCCCGTAATAGCCGTCCGCACCCTGTTGGCCTGGAGCGAATACCACGATATCGCCAACGTGGCGTGCCGTGTTATCAACCCAATAGCCGAGAGCGCGAGCGGAATCACCCCAACTCCGAGCATCGCCAAAATGGCTTCCGGCAGGCAGGCCAAGCTGTGCACGACGGGTATACGCCCACCATGTGCACTGGCCGTATGGGTAGTCATTGCCGGTATCACCGGTGGCGTGGTTCGGATTGAAGCCCGAAGGAAGAAGACCGGCGTCCTGATCCATGAGGACGGCGACATTGGGATTGTCGGCAATGGACTTTGACAGAAGATTCGCATCCATGGAGGAACTGGTTTCACCAAGCTGCCAATCACCACTGTTGCTGGTGGAGGCCAGAGCGTCAAGACCGCTACGGGACTCGGAACGGGATGCCGCATTGTCGGAGACACGCTTCATCTGCGTGGTAGTGGTGGCATTGTCGGCAAAAGTCATTTCAGACGCATTCTGCTGGCCGACCGCCATGGCAGTGGCCGCGGTGCCGACCAACGCAGCCAGCGATGCGGAAGCCATGAATGCGGAGCGACGACCGGCTACACGAGCAGCCTCACGCATGGCGCGGCGACTCATCGGAGCCACCTCATTCAGCTTCTCGGCAACCGCAGGCTCAAGACCCACAACGGCACCCTCACCATTTGCCAGCTGGACCATACGAACGGCCTTGGCGGTGTGGGAACCGCGGCTCGAGGTGAACAACGCCTTAGCAACGCTGAAACGCTCATTCGAAACCTTGGCAGCTTTATGCGCCGCATGCCTCATATATCAACACTCCTTGCGGATTACTTCAACCACAGCAAGCTTATGACCGCGTGGTTACAGAACCGTCACGGAAGCTCAGGCTACACCGACACCGGGATATCGCAGTCATCATCGCCACATCATGGTTCCGAAAAGCGGTCATCACCACGCACAATCCGACCGTCTGACTACCCTAGGTTGTCATGACGAACACTGTGACCATTCCTTCCAACATGCTTCCGGAAGACGGACGCTTCGGCTCTGGCCCGACCAAAATCCGCCCGGAGCAAATCCAAGCGCTTGATAAGGGAGCCCGTAATCTCCTGGGAACCTCCCATCGACAGACCCCCATCAAGCAGGTGGTCGGCTCAATCCGCGAAGGACTGTCCGAATTCTTCCAGACCCCCGACGGCTACGAAGTGGTGCTAGGCAACGGTGGAGCCAGCGCGTTCTGGGATATCGCCTGTGCCTCGCTGATCACCCGCAAGGCCGCATTCGGCACGTACGGCTCATTCAGCTCGAAGTTCGCCAAGTCAGCGCAATCCGCACCGTTCCTCGAGGAGCCGGAGATTTTCGCAGGAGAGCCGGGAACCTACCGTCTGCCGGAGCTCACGGAATACGTGGACACCTACTGCTGGGCCCATAATGAGACTTCCACCGGCGTTGCCGCACCGATCAAACGCATCGCAGGAACCAAGGAACAGGGCGCGCTCACGTTGATCGACGCCACCAGCGGTGCCGGAGCGCTGCCGGTCGACATCAGCCAGACCGACGCCTATTATTTCTCCCCGCAGAAGGCCTTCGGTTCCGACGGCGGCCTGTGGATCGCCGTGCTCTCCCCCGCCGCGGTCGAACGCGCATACGGCATCGCCAAAAGCGTGGACCTTCCGGGCGCACGCCGCTGGATTCCCCCGTTCCTATCGCTCACCTCGGCCATCGAGAATTCACGCAAGGATCAGACGCTCAACACTCCAGCCGTAGCTACGCTGATTATGTTGGAAAATCAGGTGCGCTGGCTCAACGACAACGGTGGCCTCGCCTGGGCTTCGGCACGTTGCGCAAGGTCGGCGTCCCTGCTGTATCAGTGGGCGGAAAAGTCCGATTACGCTTCCCCATTCGTCGCCGACAAGAACGCTCGTTCCAACGCCGTGGTCACCATCGACCTTGACGAACGCATCAGCGCCACCCAAGTGGTCGCCGCACTGCGCGAAAACGGCATTGTAGACACCAACGGATACCGCAAGCTGGGACGCAACCAACTGCGCATCGGCGTGTTCCCATCGGTGGATCCAAGCGACGTCGACGCGCTCACCCGCTGCATCGACTATGTGGTGGAACATCTGTGACGCAAGGTAGGGTATGACGATATGAAGATTGCTCCGATCATTGACCCCAGCGCGAGGAAGCCCTCCCCCAAACCAGTGCGCGTGGATTTACGCAAGGTGTTCACGTTCGGCACCGCGCTTTGGGCCATCGCGCTGATCGTCTGCATCGTATTGCTGGCATTCGGCATCAACGCCGAGCGTGCACAGACCGTATGCGAGGCCGGCACGGTCATTGGCGTACTTATGCTGGTTTGGGAGCATTTCGACCGTTGGGACTACCGACGTCTCGGCGAATAACCGTCAGCACACCCCTGAAAAATTTTTCATAGAAAAAGCATGATGCCCGCCTTGCCTTATTGAAAGCAAGACGGGCATCATGCTATCTCCCTGTATTATTCCCCAGCCAATGGCAATACCAGCGCGAAAGTGCTTCCCTGCCCCGGACTGCTCCACACTGAAGCGGAACCATGATGCGTCAACGCAACATGCTTGACAATCGCAAGTCCCAAACCAATACCATCGCCGGAATGATCATTCTGATTATCGCCACGATAGAATCGCTCGAAAATACGACTTTGCTCGCCAATGGCAATGCCAGCGCCACGATCAAGCACGCTGATTACCGCCTCCGTGCCCTCCTCATTGGCTTTGGCCACAACATTGATCGTTGAACCGTCCTTTGAATAGGTGATGGCGTTTTCAACCAGTTTGGCAAGCGCCGCCTGAATCTGTTCGGCCTCGCCATTGATTTCCAGGCTTTCATCACCCTTCATATCGATGGTGATATTGCGTTGCGCCGCCACCTCACGATGGGAGTTGACCACAACCCGCACCGGATCCATCACATTGATGCGATTGTCTGTGGTCGGCAGGATCGGCTTCTGCGCCTTGATAAGCAGCAGCAGGTCAGAAATCATATGCTCCAAACGGGAGCAGGACTGACGCAGCTGCATGGCGTTGCGCTCAACATCCTGCTGGCTGGCACCGCCCCGTTCCACAATGTCCGCCAGCTGTTCCAATGATTGCGTCGGCTCAAGCAATTGTTCGGAAACGTTGGTGATGAACGAATCGCGCACCTGCGAGAATCGTACGCTTTCGCTCACATCGCTGATGAGCACAACCATGAGATTCTCATTGAGTTTGCCGACGATGATTTTCAGCCAGTTGGGTCGGGAAACGGTTGCGCCGGAAGTATTGGGGTTTGACTGCCCTATCAGTGCCTGGCGCGCGATTTCACGTGTGGTTGGTTTGCCTGCCTTCGGCACTTGCTGGGCGACATATTGGGTGGTGGTGGTCAAATCAAATTGTTTGTTGCCGCCACAGGAACGCACCTCATGCACTGCGCGAAGCACGGTCTCTTCCGCGATGGCATCATCGCGCACCACGCCAAGCGCATACGCCGACGGGTGCGCGCGAATCACTTCGTCATGCTCGTCAACTACGACGGAAGCCAACGGCAGCATGGAAAGCAACGCGTTGGTGGCATCATCCAATGTGTCGTCATCGGCATCATGCTCATCATCGTCGTTGCGGTGCGTCAGCGAACGCCACCACGAACCCAAAGATTCAACCATGGTTTCATTGTTGCACACTCTTGAGGCTCCCCAACTCGCGACACCACCGCTCGTTCGTGAACACAAGGTGAACGCGTTGGTGAACTTTGACGGAACAACACGAGCAGTGGTTACGAATATGGCGTTTGTCTAATAGACTTGTGAGAGGTTATATCGAACCCAGATATATATGAAGCATTGAAAGGCAAGTCACATGCGCGTTATTTTCAACGAGGAGCTCAAGGCTGTTGCCGATGATCTCGACCACATGGTCAAAGGCGTGCGCAAGGCGATCAACGGTGCCGGCGACGCGCTGCTGAACCAGAATCTTGAAGCCGCCCAGGCCGTTATCGACGGCGACATCGAAATCGATGCCCTCGAAGCCAGCGTTGTCGACCAGTGCGTGAAGCTGCTGGCCAAGCAGAACCCGGTTGCCACCGATCTGCGCGTGGTTGTTTCCACCATGCGTTTGGCCACCACCTTCGAACGTATGGGCGATCTGGCCCGTCACATCGCCGAAGCCGCCCGCCGCACCTACCCGGCTTCCCCGCTGCCGGCCGAAGCCCAACCGCTGTTCGCCGAAATGCAGGCGTTCCTGAACGACGTCGCCGACCAGACCGTGGCCATGCTGTCTGACCGCGACACCAAGACCGCCGAACAGATCATCATCAACGACGACAAGCTCGACGAACTGCACAAGAAGACCTTTGAACTGGCTCAGTCCGCGGATTGGTCCGGCACCAACCAGCAGCTCATCGACGTGGTGCTGATCGGCCGCTTCATGGAGCGTCTTGGCGATCACGCCGTGTCCGCGGCTCGCCGCGTGGTGTACATCGTCTCCGGTTTCGACCCGTCCAAGGAGCCGACCCGCGACGAAGACACCGACATCGCCTGATTTTTTTCTTGCGATCTTCTTTTTCATCTTCTTTTTGAGAAGGCGGCTTCCGTTCCCCACTGAAGCCGCCTTCTTGTTTTGTTTTTGCAATCTTTCAGCACGAATCGTCAAGCACTATCTCCCGCATTATTTCACTTTCGTCAAGCCGTAAGAAAAATTAAACAATCTGTCTATTTTTTGCCCATATACTTTTACGCAATGTCGCGGCACAATATGTGCAGTGACATCCAAAGGAGGCAGTCATGTATTATTCCAACGGCAATTACGAAGCATTCGCCCGACCGAAGAAACCCGAAGGCATGGACAGCAAGAACGCGTACATCATCGGCACCGGCTTGGCCGCACTCACCGCAGCCTGTTACCTGGTGCGAGATGCGCAACTGCCGGGCAGCCACATTCACGTATTCGAAAAGGACGCGGTTCCGGGAGGCGCCTGCGATGGCGCAAATATTCCCGGCGTTGGCTATGTGATGCGCGGCGGCCGTGAAATGGACAACCATTTCGAAGTGATGTGGGACATGTTCCGTTCCATTCCATCCATCGAAACGGAAGGCGTTTCCGTACTTGACGAGTATTACTGGCTGAACAAGGAAGATCCCAACTTCTCACTCTGCCGCTCCACGAAAGCGCGCGGCGTTGACGCAGGCACGAACGGCAAATTCAATCTGTCAGACAAAGCCTCGATGGAGATCATGCAATTGTTCTTCACGCCGAATGAGGAACTGTACGGCAAGAAAATTTCTGATTATTTCGACGATGAGGTTTTCAATTCGAATTTCTGGATGTACTGGCGCACCATGTTCGCTTTCGAAAATTGGCATAGTGCGTTGGAAATGAAGCTGTATATCCGTCGATATATTCATCATATTGGCGGATTGCCGGACTTCAGTGCGTTGCGTTTCACCCGTTACAACCAGTATGAGTCGATGATTCTGCCGATGATCAAGTATTTGGAAGGATTCGGCGTGCAGTTCCACTACAACGCGAAAGTGGAGAATGTCGATTTCAAGATTGGCGGAGGCATGGGACCGGTACGTTCGCATACCGGCACCGGTCAAGACACGATTTTGAAGAAGCAGGCTGAATCCGGCGTGTTCGTACGCAATCCGTACAGTTCGCCAACCAAGAAAATGGCTACGCGCATCGACCTGACCGAAGCGGATGGCACCGCGCGAAGCATTGATTTGGGCGAAAACGACTTGGTGTTCATCACCAATGGTGGCTGCGTGGAAAACTCGACCATGGGCTCGCAAACCGAAGCGGCCGCATGGGCTCCGGAAATCAAGCCCGGCGGCGGCTGGGACATGTGGCGTCGCATTGCCAAGCAAGACCCGAGTTTCGGTCACCCGGACGTGTTCTGCGGCGATCCGGAGCATTCGAAGTGGATGAGCGCCACCGTGACCACGCTTGACATGGAGATTCCGCCGTATATTCAGAAGATCTGTAAGCGTGACCCGTTCACCGGCCATGTGGTGACCGGCGGCATCGTAACCGTTGAGGATTCCAACTGGCTGATGAGCTGGACGTTGAACCGTCAACAGCAGTTCCGCGACCAGTCGAAAGACCAGCTGTGCGTGTGGGTGTACGGTCTGTTCCCCGACAAGCCCGGCAACTATGTGAAGAAGCCGATGCAGGAATGCACTGGCGAGGAAATCTGCGAGGAATGGCTCTACCATATGGGCGTGCCGACCGACAAGATCAAGGAACTCGCCACGAACCATGCGAACACCGTTCCGGTGATGATGCCATACATCGACGCGTTCTTCATGCCTCGTTCCGCCGGCGACCGCCCTGATGTGGTGCCTGATGGTGCCGTGAATTTCGCATTCCTCGGCCAGTTCGCCGAAACCCCGCGCGACACGATCTTCACCACCGAGTATTCGATGCGCACCGGCATGGAAGCGGTGTACACGCTGTGCGATGTGGACCGTGGCGTGCCGGAAGTGTGGGGTTCGGTCTACGACGTACGCAACCTGCTCAACGCCACAGTGATGCTGCGTGACGGCAAGCCGATTACCGACATGAAACTCAACCCCATTGAAAAGACCGTGTTGAAGCAGATTCTGAAGAAGCTCGATTCCACCGATATTCCGATGTTACTTAAGGAATACGGCGTGATCTGAGCCGATTGCGATTGACGTCCGTCTGCCGCACATCTCATGTTCCGTATTTCATCCGGCAGACGGACGTAATAACCCAACAAAGATACCGGACGCAAAAAGGTGGAAACCCACATACTGTGGATTTCCACCTTTTCATATACGTTCCGTACGATTGAACGCGATTACCTGCGTATCAATCGCAACAAACTCACTTCTGGCCCTGGGCGGCGACAGCGGCGGCACCAGCAGCGGCGGCTTCCGGATCCAGATACTCGCCACGCGGCTTGATCGGCTTGAAGTTCTCGTCCAGCTCGTACAGCAGCGGCATTGCGGTCGGGATGTTGACCTTGGCGATCTCCTCTTCGGAGAGGTTGTCGAGCATCTTCACGATGGCGCGCAGGGAGTTGCCGTGAGCGGCGATCAGAACGGTCTTGCCAGCCTTCAGCTCCGGCTCGATGTCGGACTTGAAGTACGGCTCAACGCGCTTGACCACGTCGGCCAGGCATTCGGCTTCCGGAACCGGATCGCCGGTGTAGCGCGGATCATTGTTCTGCGCGTACTCGTCGTTCGGATCGATCTCCGGCGGCGGAGTGGCGTAGGAACGGCGCCACAGCATGAACTTCTCGTCACCGTACTCCTGACGGATCTCGGTCTTGTTCTTGCCCTGCAGAGCGCCGTAGTGACGCTCGTTCAGACGCCAGCTGCGCTTGACCGGAATCCACAGACGATCTGCCTCATCCAGAGCCACGTTGGCGGTGTTGATGGCACGACGCAGCATCGAGGTGAAAACGATATCCGGAAGGACGTTCTTCTCCTTGAGCAGGCGGCCGCCGTTCTTGGCTTCCTCGACACCCTGCTCGGTCAGCGGGACGTCGACCCAGCCGGTGAACTGATTGGTTTTATTCCATGCGCTCTGTCCATGACGGAGCAGTACTAGTTTGTAAGTCATACCTGCCAGTCTACCGCCTAGCACGCCCAACACAACCGTCGATGACGATTATTTGGTTACGTTCATGCAACAATTTTCATTCTGTTGCATGCCGTTTGCATCATCAGGCAATCGCCGGTGCTCAATGACGAAATCGTAAATGCAGGATGCAGCTACGCCATGAAACCGGCCTGACAGGCATTGAGCACGAACGCGCCGGCTGCGACCAACGAGGTCATCGAGCACAATGGCAACGCCCGACGCCACTGGTCATGCCGGACGGCCGCGACGGCACGAGTAGCAATCGCCACACACCCTGCGATGGATACGAACGCCGCAAGGCTCATCCAATCGGCGTTTCCCCACGACCAGTCACCGCATATGCCATATTCCGTGCATGAACGGTCGCGATCCACCTCCGCAGGCAGCTTTATGAGCAGATCCAGAAGTTTGGCATACACCGATAATGGCATGGCGAAAACCACCGTCAGACCAGCAGCCCATCCCAGCGCACGCATGCACCAGCATTTGCCCTTCCCACTGCCGATGCGCACCATCAGCGTGCGCTTGCCGTGCGCGGCGTCATCTTCGAGATCGCGCAGGTTATTCACCATCATGACGCTGACGGACAGCAGGCCGCAGATCACCGAACCGGCCACCCCCGTCACGGTGATCGACCCGCTTAGCGCATACTGCGTGCCGAGGGCTGGAACCAACCCGAAGAATACGAATGCCGCAAGTTCGCCCAGACCCCGATATCCGTAAGGATGCCGACCGTTGGTATATCCCCAGGCCGCCACCAGACAGGTTGCGCCAAGCGCTATCAGCCACCAGCGACCAGTTATGACGACAGCGACCAGTCCGGCGGCACAGGCGGCTAAAGCAGCGACCGCGGCAGCCAGCAACACGTGACTGGGATCCACTCCGGAAGCGACCAACCGCCGAGGTCCCGCGGCGTCACTGCCTCGTCGGGCGTCCGTGCCGCGTACACCATCGGCATAATCGTTGAGATAATTCACAGCAATCTGCAGACCGACCGCCACCACGGCGCACAACATCGCAACGACCGCAAACCACGGCCGAGAAAACGCACAATACCCCAGCACATCACCAGCATCATGCTCTTCCAGCAATCTTCCCGGAAAAGCTGGGCACGACCGCAGGCCACCCAAAGCCTCCCACCGCCAACTGGCGGCAACGCCGACCAGAACCGGGGCAAGACCCAGCGGCAGCGTTTGAGGGCGAGCGCCACGAATCCAAATCGTCATTCCCATGAACGCCATTCTAGAATCACACTCACGATTCGCCTTCCAACCGCCTACCCGCATTCCAGATTCACAACCTGACCATACTCATTGATATTTCGTCTGTTTCCAGAAATCGACACAATACCGGAGAATGCCCCAGAACGTCACTCATGCGAAATATCATGAAACCCGTGGGATTTCTTTTTTGAAAACATGGAGAGCTTCAATCGCACCCTGCGATTCAGCATCCTCACGCCCATGTATTCTGCGGTAGGCAAGCTGGGTGGTACGAAAGGGATACGGGAAAAAGGGCATTCGCGAACGAATGCCCCAAATCTGCGACCAGGTCACAACACTACAGGTCGCAGATTATTCTTGCCGTGCACTGACAAGAAGTCCGATACGGCGCAAAGCCTTCCGGCCTTACAGACCTGCCTGCTCTGCCACAAAATCACCGAGAGCCGGCATAACCATTTCGCGATGCTTCACATTGCCGAAACCATGGTCGCCATCCTCGATGACCTTGAGCTGCATATTTTCGCCATACACATCCTCGTACCGACGAATATAGTCAACAGGAATGAAATCCTTGGTGCCATGGATGGCAAGCACCTTACCGCGATATCCGCAAGCCATGCCGTAAGGATCGGTACGACCCGCATCCTCCACCATGGCCGGTCCCATGGCAACACCCATAAAGTCAAGATAGCCTTGCTCTTCGATGGCAGACAGAGGCTTACCCTGAATATGCCCACCGGCAATCTCATCAACATACGAAGTGGCCGTAGAACACAGAGCGATCGACTTGGGCTGCCCAGGCACCTTCGGTGCCAACAGCGTGCAAATCACCGCGCCAAGGCTCAGTCCAGCGAAATGCAGATTATCCGGATCGCAGCCGCTCATATGACGAGCCTGCTCCACTACCTGCAAGGCGTCTTCGACATCGCCACTAACGGTGGTATCGAAGAAAGTACCATCACTTTCGCCATGACCAGCACGATCGTAAGTAACGACCACGAGACCACGAGAAGCAAGTTCTCGCGCCATTTGCACGACAAATCCGGAAAAGTCGATGCGATTGCCCCCGAAGCCATGAAAAAGCACCGCCACCGGCGAATGTCCGTCTTCCGAAAAACCTTCCGGCAGATAACGGGTACCTCGTAACGTCAAAGAAGTACCGTCGGCACGTTCCACTGTGAAAACAGCAGGTTCCATAACACTCATGATGATTTCCTTATTGGTTTGTAAAACGAATGTTCCGGGCTTCGAACGGAAAAGGGAATTGGGATCAAACCGTTTCGAAGCCCGAAGCGCGATACGCAGGGTGCGTTTACTCAGCAACGACCTGATTACGGACTGCGAGTTCCTCACGAATAGTGCCGATCTGATCATCGACCTTGTACAGCAGCATCAGCACAGTGCCGATAGCGCAGCAGGCGATCGGAATCCACACGAAGTTGATGTTGATGGCGTTCAGAGCTTGCGCCGTCTGCTCTTGATTAGGCACAAAACCGTTGATTTCCAGCACAAAACTGGAGAGCCAGCCGGCGATGCCCGCACCACAGGTAACACCGATGGCCGCGCAGGAAGTAATCAAGCCCTGGCTACGCACACCGGTCTTCCATTCGCCATAGTCAACCACATCGGCCAACATCACGAAGCCCATGCTTTGACCAGTCTGGAACAATGCCGAAACCGCCATGGATACGAAGATCAGCGGAATGGACATGATCTTGGCACCAACGTACAGACCAAGCAGACCAATAATGCCGAATCCGAAGAACATGATGGCGATATTGCGGTTCTTCATCTTCTTGGCGAAGAACGGAGCAAGAATCATACCGGCAATCATGCCAGCCGAATTGATGCCATTAGCCAAAGAGGAAAGAGTTTCGTTGCCGACGTTGTACTTGAAGAAGTACACGATGGACGAGGCCTTGGTTACCACACCAATGAACATGACAAGGTTGAGGGTGACAAGAATCCACCATGGCCCATTGTGCAGCATGGCCACGAAACTCTTGATGAACGGCGGCTCCTTCTCCTTAGGGGTAAACACACGTTCACGCGTATTGGCAAAAGTCAGCAGCAACAGACCCACGCAGATCACGCCATAGATGATCATGGTGACGGTAAAGCCCAACTGCTGATTGCCACCACCGATCAGGTTGACCAACGGCAGAGTAAGCATACCAGAGGCAATCACGCCGATCTGACCGCCGACATTACGGAAAGCATTTGCATTGACACGTTCCTGGGCGTTGGTGGTGAGGTTCGGCAGCAGCGCGGTGCACGGCGTGGTCACCGTGACGGCGAGGAAATTCATCATGATGTACGTTACGTACACATAAATCATCTTGATTACGCCGCCGAAGTTCGGCACCGAAAACGCCATGACACCTATGATGGCAAATGGCGCACCGAACCATAGGAACCATGGACGCACCTTGCCCCACTTGGTATGCGTTTTATCAATAAGCGCACCCACCACCGGACCTGCAATCGCGTCAAGCACACGCACCACCAGGAACAGCGTACCGACAGACAGCAGGCTAATGCCGGCCACGTCGGTGTAATAGAACATCATGTACGTGGTGACCACGTTGAACACCAGATTGTACGCGCAATCCGACGCTCCATAGCTGAGCTTCTCCTTAAGGGAGAGCTTAACGTTCGCGTTGTCCACAACAACTCCTTTGTCGAGAATCCCGAACAGCCCGTGCAATACGAGCCATCATGCCATTCGCAGCAACGCGATGACAATGCTTCTTATCCCTGACGGCCGATTCGCACCTGCGCTCATTGCGTATATTGCATTTTCGCCGTCTGATGTCAGAGTAGAGAAAATGAAATGCAAATTCTTGAGATGATAAGGAAATTTCTTTCTTGCAAATGTCAATATACAGCAGATAAACAGCAATTATCATGCACTCCAACACAATGATTACACTGCATAGCAATCATTAGAAGAAATTTCTCTACTATACTGCTATCATGACACTGTCTTCATCGCAAACCAATATGCGTACCGCCAGTCAACGACCGAAGCTGTCGCACATCGCCAAACTTGCGAACACCACGCCATCCACCGTCTCCAAAGTCATCAATGGACGTTCCGGAGTCTCCGACGAAACACGGCAACGCATTGAAGCGCTGCTCAAAGACATGGAATACAGCAAACCGCCAGTCAAACACGCGCTGTCCACAACCATCATGTTGGTGCTCGAATCCATGGACAACCCATGGGTGCTCGACATCATGCAAGGAGCCACCGACACCGCCGTCAAACGAAGCATGACCGTGACCATCTGCGCGAAAAACGCCTCCGATGGCATCCTCAACGACACCTACCGGCAAGCAATCCGCCGAGCCAGACCCAAAGCAGTGATTTTCGACAACGCCTACGTGCCAATGCGAGATCGAACGCTTTGCCAAGAACTTGGAGCTCGATATGCGGTAGTCGACCCATCCGGAACACCATGCAAAGATTGCATGGACGTGCGCATCGACAATTGGACAGGCGGATTCGAAATCGGCAGCCATCTTATTAACTTAGGACACCGCCAATTCGCGGCAATTACCGGCCCAATGTCCACCACCTGCTACCCCGCCAGATTGGCTGGATTTCGTGCGGCACTAGCACAGCATGACATCGTTCTCAATGACACTCAAGTGCGCGAAGGCGACTACTGGTCGGAAAATGCACGCTTGCACGCGCTTGATCTACTGCAGCAAAAGAATCGTCCAACTGCAGTATTTGCCTGTAGCGATACGCAGGCATTCGGCATATATGACGCGGCACATCAGTTGGGACTGTCGATTCCCGAAGATCTGTCCGTCACCGGATTCGACGACATCAACAGCGCACGGCATCTCGGACCGCCATTGACCACCATGCGGCAGCCACTGGCGGAAATGACCCGAGCAACACTTGCCACATTACTATCCAAACATCAGTCCGAAGACGCGCAGCGCACGCTATTGTTTCCACCAACGCTTGTCGTGCGCGAAAGCACAGGACCAGCGCCAGAAATTAGGGAATAAAACAGAATTGGGGATTAAAAGACGCGGGGCTGCCTGGTTGTACCCAAGCAGCCTCAAGTGAAGCCGATATGGGCATGG
>OCAD01000830.1_pt1 | contig 16225 bp, 17 predicted proteins | sample 1538261 | NCBI WGS metagenome assembly OCAD01 (sample SAMEA2580261, study PRJEB22360) | human gut metagenome | biome: human gut; feature: human-associated habitat; material: faeces | place: Denmark | collected 2008/2010
GGCCGCTGTGCGCGGCCGGGTTGCTTTTGAAGATCTCACGCCTCCGGCATGGGCTTGCCTAGGCGCTTGTACATGGTCTTTTTCACCGCCCGGAGGATATTCTCATACCCGGTGCAGCGGCACAGGTGGCCGGAGAGGAGTTTTCTCAATTCATCGTCCGTGTACTCCTTGCCGCTCTCCAGGATCTCCACTGCCGTCAGGATAAAGCCCGGCGTGCAGAAGCCGCACTGGATGGCCGCCTCGTCCACAAAGGCCTGCTGGATGTCGCTGAGCTCGCCGTTAGGGCCCAGCAGCCCTTCCAGGGTGCGGATGTGCTTGCCCTCCGCCCACACGGCCAGATAAATGCAGGAGTTGTATGCCTCCCCGTCGATCAGGACGTTGCAGGCGCCGCACTCCCCCACCTCGCAGCCCTTCTTCACGGAGGTCATCCGGAAGTCGTTGCGGAGCATGTCCGTCAGGCTGGCCCGCACGTCCACCGTGCGTTCCACGTCCTTGCCGTTCAGATTGAAGTGAACGGTCTGATACTGCATCACATGCTTTTCCATCACAGGTCACCTCCCGCCAGCTTCACCGCTTCGATGAACGCCCGCCGGGCGCTCTCCACCGCGATGTGCATCCGGAAATCCTTGGCCGCCCGCCAGGAGTCCCGGGGATTGATGTCCTCCTTCACCGCCTGGGCAAAGCGATCCGCCAGCTCCAGGCTCACCGGCTGTCCGGCGGCCAGCTCCTCCGCAGCCGCCGCCCGCAGGGGCACCGGCCCCGCCACGCCGAAGGCCACTCTCGCCCGCTCCACGGTCTTTTTGTCGGCGGAAAGGCGGACGTTCACAGAGGTTCCCAGGGTGGCGATGTCCATGGCATTCCGCATGGCATACTTTATATAGTGGCCAAATGTGTCAGTATAACTGTCTTTTTCGATCAGGATGGCCGTTTGGATCTCGCCGGGACGGATATCCACCTTGCCTGCCCTGATGTAGAACTCCCGGATGGGCTGGCGGCGGATACCGTCCGGTCCCGTCAGCTCCACAATGGCGTCGTAGGCGTGGAGAGTGGAGGCGGAGTCCGCGGAGGTGACACCGTTACAGGTGTTACCGCCGATGGTGCCGATGTTGCGGATCTGGGGACCGCCCACCTGGTCCACGGCCTCTCCCAAAACATGGAGGTATTTCTGGATCAGGGGATCCCGGGTAATGTGGGAAAAGCTGGTGAGGGAGCCGATCCGCAGGGTGCCGTCTGCCTCCAGGGTCACGCCCCGGAGTTCATCCAGCCCGTAGATGGAGATCAGCTCCACCCCGGCCCGCTTGCCCTCCCGCATCTGCACCAGCACGTCGGATCCGCCGGCGATGATCTGGGCATCCGGATGGGCCACCCGGAGGGCCACCGCGTCCTGAACGCTCTCCGCCTGATACAGGGCTTTCATATCATACATGAGTGGTTCCCTCCTTTAGTCTTCGATCAGCCCAGCCTCTTTGAATCCGCGGTAGAGGACATGGGGCGTGATAGGGCATGCGTCAAAGGCCACACCTGTGGCGTTCAGAATGGCGTTGCGGATGGCCGGCGCCGGCGAACAGGCCGGGGGCTCGCCCAGGGCCTTGGTGCCGTAGGGAGAGGTGGGCTCCGGGTTTTCCACGAACGCCGCCTGGAGCGTGGGATGGTCCATAAAGGTGGACAGCTTGTAGTCCAGCAGATTGTTGTTCAGGGGCTTTCCGGTCTTCTCGTCGAACTTCAGCTCTTCACTGAGGCCGTAACCGATGGCCATGGACATGCCGCCGTGGACCTGGGCCTCTGCCAGCGCCGGGTTGATGAGGGTGCCGCAGTCGTGGACGTTGACCAGATTCAGCAGCTTCACCTTGCACAGAGGGACGTCCACCTCCACCTCTGCGAAGGAGCAGCCGAAGGAGTAGGCGTTGGACTTGATCTGGGCCGTGGTCTCGGCGGTGATGTGCTGGCTGTGCTCCAGGGAGTAGAGGCTCTCTGTGGCCAGCTCGCCCAGAGTCTTGAGGACCCGGCCGTCCTCCTTGCGGATGATCTTGCCATCCACCAGATCCAGAACAGATACCGGCATCCGGGTTTGCTCATGGGCGATCTGCAAAATCCGCTCTCGCAGGGCCAGGGCTGTCTGCATGATGCTGAAGCCGCCGATGTACGTCTGCCGGGAGGCGTAGGCACCGGTGCCGAAGGGCGTCACGTCCGTGTCCTGGGTGGACACCACATGGACGTCCTCCACCGGGATACCCACCGCGTCCGCCACCATCTGGGAATAGGCGGTGTCGCAGCCCTGTCCAATCTCCGTCTCACCGGTCTGGAACTGGAGGGAACCGTCCTGGTTCAGCACCATCCGGCAGGAGGAGGACTCCAGCGAGATGGGCCACACAGCCGTGTTGTACCAGAACACCGCAAGGCCCACGCCCCGGCGGACAGGGCCAGTCTGGTTCTGGTATTCCCGATATTTCCGCTGGTAATCCAGCATCGCCATTCCCTTGTCCATGCACTGGTTGAAGGTGTCGGCGTACAACTCGTTTCTGGAGAAGCCGTCGGTATACCCCACCGGCATCAGATTCTTCCGGCGGAATTCCATAGGCTCCATCCCGATAGCCTGACAGATATCGTCGATGTGGCACTCCCCGGCCCACATGGCCTGGGGGATCCCATAACCACGCATGGCGCCGGCGGCGGGGCGGTTGGTGTAGACCGTCCAGCAGTCGCACTCCAAATTGTCGCAGGGGTAGAGCTGGGGGAAGGCGCCCATGCCCTTGGCCACGATGCTGTGGCCGTGGGAGGCGTAGGCCCCCTGGTTGGACCAGGCCTCAAACTTCCGGGCCACCAGGGTGCCGTCCGGCCGGACGTAGGAGATGATGTGGGTGCGGATGGCGTGGCGGACCCGGTTAGAGACAAAGGTCTCCTCCCGGCTGCACTCCAGATGCACCAGCCGTCCCCCCACCTGGGTGGAGAGCCAGGCGCACAAAGGCTCGTACAGAGCGTCCTGCTTGTTGCCAAAGCCGCCGCCGATGTAGGGCTTGATGATCCGCACCTTGCCCCAGGGCAGACCCAGTGCCTGCCCCACCACCCGGCGGATGATGTGGGGGATCTGGGTGGAGGTGACCACCACCACCCGGCCCGCCTCCTCATAGGCGAAGCAGCCGTGGTTTTCAATGTGGCAGTGCTGGACAGTGGGGGTGTCGTACCAGCCCTCCACCCGGATCAGGCCCGGCTCCTGGATGGCGGTCTGATAGTCGCCTCTGCGGATATCTGTGTGCTTCAGAACATTGCCGGGGCAGTCCTCGTGGATCTGTGGGGCATCCGGCTCCATGGCCTTCTGCACGTCCAGAACGAAGGGCAGCTCCTCATACTCCACCTTCAGCGCCCGGACGGCCTGAGCGGCAGCTATCTCGTTCTCCGCGATGACGGCGGCGATGTCGTCGCCGTAATACCGCACGTGATGGTTCAGCAGCAGCCGGTCCGCCACGTCCTGGTGGGCGGGATCTGTGGACCAGGGGTGTCCCGCTGTGGGGAAGCGGTAATCGGGCACGTTGAAGCAAGTCAGGACCTTCACCACACCGGGAACGGCCTCAGCCTCCGTAGTGTCGATGGACTTCACGTAGCCGTGGGCGATAGTGGCGTGCAGGATCCTGGCCACCAGGGCGCTTTGATCGCACAGGTCCGCCACATACTTGGCGCGGCCCGTGGCTTTTTCATAGGCGTCCACACGGGTGACGCTTTTGCCGACGCTTTTACTCATCAGGCAAGCCTCCTTTTTTGATCAAAGTTCCGCCGTCCATTGACTGGACACGGCGAAAGCGGATATACTACTGATAAAATGAGGTGATGGATGTGGAAAACAAGCCGAAAATCGGTTGTGTGGTCATGGCCGCCGGCAACGCCCGGCGGTTTGGGGAAAATAAGCTGGCCGCCCAGCTGCGGGGCAGGAGTCTCATCCTCCGGGCGCTGGAAGCCGTCCCGGCCGAGAAGTTTGACAAAGTCGTGGTGGTGACTCAATACCCGGAGGTCATGCGGCTGGCCGGGGAGTTCCACTTCGCCGCCATCCACAATCCCCACCCGGATTACGGCATCAGCCACACCATCGAACTGGGCCTGACGGCTCTGCGGGACTGTGACGGGGTGCTGTTCCAGGTGAGCGATCAGCCCCTCCTGCGGCGTGAGAGCGTGGCAGAGCTGGTGGACCGCTGGCGCACCCGGCCGGAGAAGATCGTCGCTCTGGGCCACGGCGGCGTGCGGGGCAATCCCTGCCTCTTCCCTGCCCGGTTCTTTCCGGAGCTGCTGGAGCTGCGGGAGGACCACGGCGGCAACACCGTTATCCGGCGGCACGAGGCGGATCTCCTCCTTCTGGACGTCCCGGCGGAGGAGCTCCGCGACGTGGATACCGCCCAAGCCCTGGAGGAATTGAAAGCGGAGGAGCAGGTATGAATCCAACCGTCTATGAATTCGATGCGGTGATCCGGAAAGTTCCGGACATCGACGGAGCCTATGTAGAATTCCCCCATGACGTACAGGCGCTATTCGGTAAGGGCCGAGTCAAGGTGGCTGCCACCTTTGACGGCGTCCCCTACGCGGGGAGCCTGGTGCGGATGGGCACTCCCGGCCACATCCTGGGGATGCGCAAGGACATCCGGGCCCAAATCGGGAAGCAGCCCGGAGACACCGTCCATGTGACAGTGCGAGAGCGGGGGTAACGCAGATTCGGACAGGCCGCGGCGGAAGTACCGCCGCGGCGCTTGTTATTTACGGCTGTAAGGCGTGCCCTCCAGGGGCAGACTGGTACGGAACTTGCCGTCGTAGCGGTAGTAGGCGTCCGCAATGGCTGGGGCTGTGGGGATGGAGGTGATCTCGCCGATACCGATGGCGCCGCAGGCCACGTTCAGTCCCGCTTTTTCCACGATGATGGGGGTGATCTCCGGGATCTGGTTGGCCCGGAACAGGCCCAGCGTGCCGTATTTGGCGGTGGGCCTGCAGTCCGTGAGGGGATACCGCTCCGTCAGGGCAAAGCCCATGCTCATCACCACGCCGCCCTCGATCTGCCCCTCGATGGACAGGGGATTCACGGCCTTGCCCACATCGTGGGCAGCCACCATCTGGCGGATTTTCCCCTCGTCGTCCAGGATGCACACCTGGGTGGCGTAGCCGTAGGCCACGTGGCTGACGGGGTTGGGCACCGGGGCCCCCAGAGGGTCCGTCTTTCCCAGGTATTCGCCATAGAACTCCTGACCGTTCAGGGCGTCCAGACCGCCGGAGGCCCCCATGGCCTCCTTCAGATCCTGGCAGGCCCGGCGGACCGCCTCGCCGGTGAACAGCGTCTGGCGGGAGCCGGAGGTGGTGCCGGAGTCCGGCGCGCAGTAGGTGTTGGACCGCTCGTAGACGATCCTGTCCCGGGGAATGCCCGTCTGCTCGTAGACCATCTGTGTCAGCACCGTGCCCAGGCCCTGGCCGATGCAGGAGGCACCGGCAAAGATGTGGAGCCTGCCGTCCTCCACCACCAGGCGGCACCGGCCGGTGTCCGGGATGCCCACGCCCACGCCGGCGTTCTTCATGGCGCAAGCCAGGCCCACGTACTGGTTATTCTCCACATAGGGCTTCACCGCCTCCAGCGTCTCCACCAGGCCGGTGGAGTTGTCTACGATCTGGCCGTTGGGCAGCTCCTGTCCCGGGCGAATGGCGTTGCGGTAGCGGATCTCCCAGGGGGTAATGCCCACGATGTCCGCCATCTGGTTTAAGAGGCTCTCGATGCAGAAGCAGGTCTGGGTGACACCGAAGCCCCGGAAGGCCCCGGCGGGAGGGTTGTTGGTATAATAGGCCCAGCCGTCGATCTCAAAATTCTGGTAGTTGTAGGGACCGGCGGCGTGGGTGCAGGCCCGCTCCAACACCGGCCCGCCCAGAGAGGCGTAGGCCCCGGTGTCGGCGATGACCTCGGCGGCCACGCCCTGGATGATGCCGTTCTCGTCGCAGCCGATGGAGAACTCCATCTCCATGGGGTGACGCTTGGGGTGGATCAGAATGCTCTCCGCCCGGGTGAGCTTCACCTTCACCGGGCGCTTGGTCAGGTACGCGATCAGGGCGGCGTGGTGCTGGACCGTCACGTCCTCCTTGCCGCCGAAGCCGCCGCCCACCAGGCAGTTGCGGACCTTCACTTTTTCCGCCGGCAATCCCAGCATCCCCATGGTCTCGTGCTGGGTGTCGTAGGCGCCCTGGTCTGTGGAGAGGATCATGACCCCGTCCCCGTCGGGATAGGCCACGGCGCACTCCGGCTCCAGGAAGGCGTGTTCCGTCCAGGGTGTGGAGAAGTGCTGGGTCAGCACATGCTTCGATTTGGCGATGGCCTCTGCCGGGTTGCCCCGCTGGATGTGCTTGTGGGTCAGCAGGTTCCCGGTCCGGTGGACCAGGGGAGCGTCTGGCAGCATGGCCTCCCGGGGACTGCGGACCATGGGCAGCTCCTCATAGTCCACTTTCACCAGGGCCTTGGCCTGGGCCAGGATCTCCGGTGTCTCCGCCGCCACCAGGCAGATGGCGTCACCCAAGTAATGGGTGATATCCCCCACGGCGATCATGGTGTCCCAGTCTTTCACCAAATGGCCCACCTTGTTCTGCCCGGGGATGTCCTCCGCCGTAAAGACCCCCACCACACCGGGCAGGGCCCTGGCCTCCTCCGTGTGGATGGCCAGCACCCGGGCCCGGGGGTATTGGGACCGGACGGCGCTGCCGTAGATCATGCCGTCCAGATAGATGTCGTCGGGATAGATGCCGGTGCCAGTGACCTTCTCCTCCACGTCCACCCGGGGCACCCGCTGCCCCAGGGACCAATCAGCGGGAGCCGGCGGCACCTCGCCCTTGCGGAACAGCTCGGCGGCCAGCAGAATCGCATCAATGATCTTCACATAGCCGGTGCAGCGGCAGGTCTTGTTTCGGAGGGGGTAGGCCGCCTCCTCCCGGGTGGGATTGGGATTCATATCCAGCAATCCCTTGGCGCTCATCACCATACCGGGGATGCAGAAGCCGCACTGAACCGCCCCCGCCATGCCGAAGGCGTAGGTATAGACCTGCTTTTCAAAATCGGTCAGCCCCTCCACCGTGACGATGGACTTGCCCTCCAGCTTATCGGTCTGGGGGATGCATGCCTTGGTGGGCTTACCGTCGATCAGCACTGTGCAGGTGCCGCAGGCGCCCTCGCTGCAGCCGTCCTTTACACTGGTGAGATGCAGGGTATCCCGCAGGTAGCGGAGCAGCTTCTGGTTGTTTTCCACTGTCACGGCCCGGCCGTTCACGGTAAATTTTGCCATGGCAAGTTCCTCCTTGACTGCCGTGCCCAACCCTGGTCCCACGGTCATCGGTGTTCTTTCGGAAAGGTCGACCTTTCCGCTGTCTCTATTATACAATAACTTTCTTGCCGCCGCAACTGAACTTTGTCCGGCACGCTATTTTATCTCGGAAACAACGCCACCAGACGGCAGCTCCCACCCCACGATCAGGGCGCCCTTCCGGACGGTGATCCGGGCCTTGGGCTCGATGATGTGGTTGCTGACGCCCAGGGGGAACTCCGCCGAGAGGGAGGCGTGGGAGAGGGGATACTGCACACCCTTCTCGTCAATGCCGGAGGCCGGTGCACCCAGGCAGAAGACGGAGAGCAGGCCCCACTCCACCGTCTGCTCCACAGTGATGGTCTCATTCTCCACAGCCGTCCACACAAAATCATTGTCATAGAGGTATCCCCTGGCCCCATGGCGGCGCAGATACAGCAGTGTCTGCAGATTGGCCAGGGTGTGGTCCAGCCGCCTGCCGCCGGTGCCGCCGTAAATGTAAAACTCGCCGCAGCCCTGCTCCAGCCCCGTCTTCACAGCCAGCATGGTGTCCGTGTCATCCTTTTCCACCGGCACCCGACAGACATGGTCAAAGTCCGCGGGCTGATCCATGGAGTCAAAGTCTCCCAGCAGCAGATCCGGGGTGATCCCCGCCTGGCGGCAGGCCAGATACCCGGCATCCGCCGCCAGCACCAGGTCCCCTGTCTGGGGCCGCTCCCGCAGGCCGTAATAGGTGCCTGCGGCAAAAATGAAGCATCGTTTCAATGGGTCCACTCCCCGTCTTGTTCATTGAGATGTCACGCGGCCGCCGTGCCGTGAAATCCAGCGGCTGTCCTTACAGCCATTGTACCATGATTCCGCGCCCATGACAAACAGAACTTCCTGACAGAAGAGCCGCATCCAGGCAGCGCCCGGACACGGCTCCTCCGTTTACTGGATATGCTCCTCACAGAAGTTGTCCAGCACCCGATAGCCCATCTCTTCCGGCTCCGCCACCGGGAAGGTGGCGATGCTGACCGGATCAAAGGCCGGACAGAGCCGCTTTTCCGGCTCGATCCGCAGGGCGGGCGTTCGGCTGGGGGACTTCTTCTGCGGAGCTTGTGCCTGCCGCATACAATCACCCCGGCTCTAGCATTTGTGAAATCTGCGGAATCATGCGGCGGCGTTCCCGGAAAAGCCCGGAAACGCCGCCGCATTCTGGAAACTCTACATTTTAATAATGTATCAGGTCTGCCCCTCCAGCTTTGCAAAGCGGTACAACACCGCTGCCAGCTGCTGCCGGGTGACGGGCTGGGAGAGCATCAGGTTCCCCGCCTCGCTGCCCTGCAAAAGGCCGTTTTCCACAGCCCAGGCCACTGCTTCCTCCGCATACGCGCTGGGGATGTTGTCCATGACTGTTTCCTCCTTGGGCCGCCAGCCGGGCCAGCCGGAGACGGCCACCTCCCGTCCGCTCCGCTGGTCCCATCTGGCTCGTGCGGTCCGGGTGTCCACATGGGTGAAGGTCTGATAGACGCCGATCCCACCGTGTCCGCCCAGATAGTATTCCGCTATCTGCCCCACCAGCAGGGGCGAGGCACCGCTCACCTGAATATCCGCCGCCCTGCCCAGCAGGTGCTGGCTGGCTCTGGCGCCGCCCACCTTCTGATTGTAAGAAGCGGTGCGGTACCCGCTGTTGACGGTCACCGCCCCGCAGGCGGCAGTGCGGATCCGCTCCAGCAGCTCCACCAGATCCGTGTCGATCTTCACCAGGTCTGCCCCGTCCCGGCAGGCGAACTCCCGCACCCGGAAGTGGGGGGACAGCAGCTTGTCCCCCTCCCGGGCAAGGCTGTATGTCCCCACGCTCATTCCCTGGCCCGCTTTTCCGCCTGCGTGCCAAAGTAAAAAGCGATCACCACGGTGAACACGGTCAAGAACTGCTCCGCGGTCACCCGGCCCGTTCCGGCCATGGCAGCAAATACCGCCGTCAGAATCACCGTCACCAGACTCTTCACCGTCAGCAGGCTGGCTAGGCGCTGTGTCAGCAGCTCCATCTCAGTCCTCCTCCGTCAGCACATCGCCCCGCAGGCGGTATCGCTTTCCGGCCATATAGACATAGGCGGTCTCCTGGCCCATGTCCACGTCCACCGTGCGGCCGTTCACCACATGGACCTTTTCCAGGCTGCCCACACCGTGGTCCAGAATGCCCCAGCCGTTGGCCTCGTCCGGCGTCTCTCCCGCCCGGGTCTCCAGCAGCTCCCGGGCGGAGAAGAGATTGCGGGTGGGGTCCAGGGTGAGCCCGCACCCCAGCTCCTTCAGGGCCTTGTTGGCCTCCTCCAGAGTCTTCTCTCCTCTGGTGTAATCGTACAGCACTTCCTCCAGGGTTTTCATCTTATGTACCATCCTCTCTCCGGGTTCTGCCCGGCTCAAATTTTACTGACGCTGTGGGCCGCCTCGCTGCGGACGAAGCCGATATACGCCGTGCGGGCCGTCTCCGCTGCACGCATGGCCTCCTCCACGTCGCCGTTGGTATGTTGACCCGCCAACTTTTTGGCCGTGGTCAGGGACAACGAACAGGTGGCGTACATCAGATCCATAGCCAGCCTGCTCTCCGTAGCCCGGCGCGCCGCCCGGGCATCTGCCCGCCTGGCACTCTTCCGGGAGCGGTATTCCGCCCCAGCCGCCAGTACGGTAGCCGCCCCGGCGATCAGCGCGCAGAGCACCTCCGTTCCGATCCTGCATCCCTCCTCTCAGATCCAGCGGTAGTGGGGCCGCTCCTCTTGAAACAGCCAGTGCCGCATCCAGTCGAACAGCACGATGGCGGTCCCCGCCAGCACCACCCACAGCAGGGCGTACTTCAGGCACACCTGCCCCCACAGGTTGCCCGGCAGGCGGGAGTAGTCCCAGATGTCCAGCTTCAGCCAGACGTTCAGGATCAGCCCGGCTCCCAGCTCCGCCAAGGTAATGACGCTGCCCCCGATCAGCGCCTGGAGCCACAGGGGCCGCTCCCAGGCCATGTGCTCGTTGGCCAAATCTAGCGGCAGACTCAGCATCGCCGCCAGCAGAAACATGCTCCAGTGGGTGTGCCCCCGCCAGATCAGCTCCACCATGCAGTAGAGATCCCCGCCCATCAGCGACAGGATCAAGGCCTTGTGCCATCTCTTCACGTTCGTGTCCTCCCTGCTCTGAAATTTGCTTGGCTTCAACCGCTATCGTGCCTTTCCGGCGGCTCCGCTATGCATAGCCGGAGCCGTCAACCATATCCTTTAGTTCCCGGCCGGCGCGCACGGCGGCGTGCAACGCGGCGGAAATTTCTTTTCCCGCCTTCCTCTCTTCCAGGTTATATGCATCTCTCCCTCCGCTCACCACAAAAAGCGCCGCGGGCAGGAATGCCCGCAGCGCAGAGAAAACGCCCCGGCGCCGGTTACGGCGCCGGGGCATCTGTATTTGATCTGTTCCTTCGGAAATCAGTCCTCCGCCATCTTGCGGTACTTCTGGTACCGGGCCTTGACGTCGGCGATCTCCTTCTGGTACAGGGCGTCCGCCCGCTCGGGGAAGTTGTTCTTCAGAGAGGCGAAGCGGTTCTCGCCCATGAGGAAGTCCATGAGCTTGTCAGTATCGGGCGCGGGAGAGTCCAGCTGGAAGGGGTTCTTGCCCTCGGCGATGCGCCGGGGATCATACCGGTACAGGTGCCAGTAGCCGCACTCCACCGCCTTCTTCATCTCGTCCTGGGTACAGCTCATGCCGGCTTTGATATGCTGCTCCAGGCAGGGGCAGTAGCAGATGACGATGGCGGGGCCGGGATAGGACTCCGCCTCCCGCAGGGCCTTCAGGGTCTGGGCCTGGTCATAACCCATGGCCACCTGGGCCACATACACATAGCCGTAGGTCATCAGGATGGCGCCCAGGTCCTTCTTGGCCACCTGCTTGCCGCCGGCGGCGAACTTGGCCACGGCGGAGGTGGGGGTGGACTTGGAGGACTGGCCGCCGGGGTTGGAGGACACCTCGGTGTCCAGCACCAGAAGGACGCCGCCCTGCGGGGCGGAGCCCGATGTGGTGGGCCCAGCCGTCGCCGCCGATAGCCCAGATGGACTTCTTGGAGAGATACTCACGGTTCTCCAGGATGTAGGACACATCTTCGGTCTGCTCGCACTTCTCCAGGGCGGCGATCAGGGCGTCGGACACGGCGCGGGACTTCTCTCCGTCGTTCCAGTTGTTGATGTAGTCCTCGATCTCCGCAGGGGCGATGCCGGCGTCCTTCATGCTCTCCAGCCGGATCAGCAGCTCCTTGCGGATGGCATCCTGAGCGTGGAAGAAGCCGTAGGCGAACTCGGCGTTGTCCTCAAACAGGGAGTGCTCCCAGGCGGGGCCGCGGCCCTGGCTGTCCTTGCAGTAGGGCAGGATGGGCGCGCCGCCGGAGATGGCGGAGGAGCAACCTGCGGCGTTGCCCGCGTACATCCGGTCGCCCACCATCTGGCTCAGCAGCTTGATGTAGGTGGTCTCGGCGCAGCCGGCGCAGGCGGCGGAGAACTGGAAGTACGGCTTGGCGAACTGCATGTTCTTGATGGTCTTGCTGTTGATCACATCCTTCTTCAGGTACTTGTCGTTCATGGCGACCTCGTCGAAGTTCGCCTGTTCGGACTTCATCTCCTCGAAGGGGGTCATCACCAGGGCGTCCGCCGTCTTGTCGCTCTGATTGGCCGGGCAGGCGGTCAGGCACACGCCGCAGCCCAGGCAGTCATAGGGAGAGACCTGCATCCGGAAGAAGTAGCTGGGGGCGTCCTTGCCCAGGCCCTTGGCGGGCACGGTCTCAAAGGACGCGGGCACCTGGGCCTTCTCCTCCTCGGCCAGCAGCACGGGCCGGATGGCGGCGTGGGGGCAGCACATGGCGCAGCGGTTGCACTGGATGCAGCTCTCCGCGTTCCACTTGGGCACCTTGGTTGCCACGCCCCGCTTGGAGAAAGCGGAGGTCCCGTTTTCCCAGGTACCGTCCAGCACGCCGTGCTTCTGGAACACAGACACAGGCAGCTTGTCGCCCTGCTGCCGGTCCATGGGCAGCACGATGTCACGGACAAAGGCAGAGGCGTTCTTGGGCTCGGCCATGGGAGTGTCAGGCGCGTCCGCCCAGGAGGCGGGGATCTCCACCTTCACAGCGGCGCTGATGCCCAGATCCACGGCCTTGTCGTTCAGATCCACAATCTTTTGGCCGGCCTTCTTGAAATAGGAGTTGTAGTTGTTCTTCTTCATGTCCTCCACGGCCATATCCAGGGGGATGACCTTGGTCAGGGCAAAGAAGGCAGCCTGAAGGATGTTGTTGGTCCGCTTCTCGCCAAGGCCCACCTGCACCGCCAGCTTGGCGGCGTCGATGATGTAGAAGTTGGCGTGCTTCCGGGCCAGGTCCCGCTTCATCTTGCCGGGCAGGCGGGTCTCCAGCTCCTCCGCGCTCCAGGGGCAGTTCAGCAGGAAGATGCCGCCGTCCTTCAGATCCTCGGTGGTGTCGTACTTGTTGACATAGGTGGGGGCATGGACCGCCACAAAGTCCGCGGAGGACACCAGATAGGTGGAGCGGATAGGCTCGTCACCGAAGCGCAGATGGCTCTGGGTCAGGCCGCCGGACTTCATGGAGTCATAGGAGAAATACGCCTGTGCGTACTTGTTGGCCACCAGGCCGATGGTGGAGATGGCGTTCTTGTTGGCGCCCACCGTGCCGTCGCCGCCCAGGCCCCAGATCTTGCAGGAAACCTCGCCGGGATGAGGCAGCTCCACCTCCTTGTAGTCCAGAGAGGTGTGAGTCACGTCGTCGTTGATGCCGATGGTGAAGCTGTTCTTGGGATTCTCCAGCTTCAGATTGTCATACACGGCGATGAACTGGCCCGGGGTGGTGTCCTTGGAGCTGAGACCGTACCGGCCGCCCACCACACGGATGTCGCCGCGGCCCGCCTGATTCAGGGCGGTGACCACGTCCAGATACACGGGCTCGCCCACGGAGCCGGTCTCCTTGGACCGGTCCAACACGGCGATCTTCTTCACCGTGGCGGGGATGGCCGCTGCGAAGTGCTTCACGGAGAAGGGCCGGTACAGGTGGATCTGCACCATGCCCACCTTGCGGCCCTTGGCGTTCAGGTAGTCCACGGTTTCCTTCACGGCCTCGCTGGCGGAGCACATCACCACGATGACCTCCTCCGCGTCAGGCGCGCCGTAGTAGTTGAACAGCTTGTAGTCCCGACCGGTGAGCTTGTTAATCTCGTCCATGTAATGCTGGACCGTGTCAGGGATGGAGGCGGCCTTGACGTTGGCGCCCTCCTTGCACTGGAAGTACACGTCGGGGTTCACGTTGTTGCCCCGGTTGGTGGGGTGCTCCGGGTTCAGGGCGTGGCGGCGGAACTCCTGCAGGGCCTCCTGGTCTACCAGAGGACGCAGGTCCTCATAGTCCAACGCCTCGATCCGCTGCATCTCATGAGAGGTGCGGAAGCCGTCGAAGCAGTGCATGAAGGCGTACTTGCCGCTGATGGCGGACAGGTGGGCCACCGCGCCCAGGTCCATGGCCTCCTGGGGGCAGGAGGACATCAGCATGGCGTAGCCGGTGGTGCGGCAGGTCATGAAGTCGGTGTGATCGCCGAAGATAGAGTGGTGGTTGCTGGTCACCACGCGGGAGGCGATGTGCATGACGCTGGGCAGGAATTGGCCGCCCATGGCGTACATGGCTGGGATCATCAGCATCAAACCCTGGGAGGATGTAAAGGTGGTGGTCAGAGCGCCGGCCTGCAGGGAGCCGTGGCAGGTGCCCGCGGCGCCGGCTTCAGACTGCATCTGGATGACGTCCACCGTGGAGCCGAACAGGTTCTTCCGCCCCTTGGCGGACCACTCGTCCACCTTCTCCGCCATGGGAGAGGACGGGGTGATGGGATAGATCGCCGCGACCTCTGTGAACGCGTATGCCACATGGGCCGCGGCCGTATTGCCGTCCATGACGGCAAATTTCTTTTTCATCGGTATACTCATCTCCTGTTATAAAATGCGCCGCATTTCCCTGCGGCGATCCCGCCCGGCAGATGGGTGGGTGCTTGTGAAAAGCCGCGGCGGCACGATAAGGGGGGATTTGCATATCGTACCGCCGCGGCTGCATGATGGATTCTCTTTACTTCTATGCGCGACGTCCAGCAGAGCTTACACGAAGTTGCACACGCGAGCGATGGCCATCTCGGTATAACCCAGAGACTCGGCCTTGGTCTGCTTGCCGCAGGCCACTTCCTGCGTGAGCTTCAACAGCTCCTGCCCCAGCTCCTCGATGGTCTTGGTACCGTAGATCAGGGGAGAGGCATCCACATCGATGTTGTCAATCATATTGGCGTAGGTCAGCTTGTTGCCGGTGATCTTGATGACGGGGGCCAGGGGATTGCCGGTGGGGGTGCCGCGGCCGGTGGAGAACACCACAATCTGGGCGCCGCCGGCCACCATGGCCGCCACAGAGGAGGGGTCGTTGCCCGGGGTATCCATGATGACCAGGCCCTGCTTGGCCTCCACCTGCTTGGCGTAGTCATAGACCGCCATGACAGGGCTATGGCCGCCCTTGTGGATGCAGCCCAGGGACTTCTCCTCCAGGCAGGTCAGGCCGCCGGCCTTGTTGCCGGGAGAGGGGTTGCCCTCACGGACTTCCTCGCCCACCAGGCGCAGGGAGTCCTCATAGCGGTGGACGATCTCAAAGATGCGGTCGTGAACCTCCTTGTTGATGGCGCGGCGGGCCAGCAGGTGCTCGGCGCCGATGAACTCAGTGGTCTCAGACAGGATGGAGGTGCCGCCCTCCTTGACAATCAGGTCGCTGAGCTGGCCGATCAGGGGGTTGGCCGCCAGGCCGCTGGTGGGGTCAGAGCCGCCGCACTCCGTGCCGATAATCAGCTCGGACATGGGGAACTCCTCCTTCTGCAGCAGGGATGCCTCCTCCACCATCTCCTTGGCGTAGCGGACGGCCATGTCGATGGCCTTCAGGGTGCCGCCGGCCTCCTGGATGATGACCTGCTTCAGGGGCTTGTTGGTGCGCTCCTGGATGGCCTTCACCACCAGGTCCATCTGGCAGTTCTCGCAGCCCAGGGACACCACCACGGTGCCGTAGACATTGGGGTTGGCGGCATAGCCGGCCATAACGTCCATGGTGAACTGCTGGTCGGGAGCCACCTGGGAGCAGCCCAACTGGTTGTTGAAGGTGACGGAGCCCACCACCTGCTGGGAGATGATACGGGTGGTATCAGAGGCGCAGACACTGGCAGGCAGGATCAGGACCTTGTTGCGGACGCCCACGCGGCCGTCCGGACGCTTGTAACCGTAGAAATTCATACTCGTATCCTCCTTCTCAGCCCTTGCTGTCCAGGTTTTCCCGGTGCTCTTCCAGGTTGTGGCAGTGCACGTGCTCGCCGGCCTTGATGTCCCGGGCCGCCAGGCCGATGTGCTCGCCGTACTTGACGATGGGCTGGCCTTTGGCGATGTCGCAGGCAGCCAGCTTGTGATAGATGGTGATGTCCTCCGCCGCAGTCAGGCGCTTCTCCTCGCCCGCGCACATGTAGGTGACGGTCTCGCCCTTCTTCACGGGCTCGATGGCGACCACCACGTTGTCCACGGGCTCAACGATCATGCCGTTCAACATAATGTAATACTCCTTTCGTTCCTCAACGAATATGTGTAATGGGGATCAGTGCTTCTCAAACAGGGCTTTCTGTGCCTCGTCTTTCGGGAACTTGGGGCAGCCGAACTTCTTGGCCCACCAAGAGGTAATGATGGGGACCAGAATGGCGGTCAGGATGGCAGACGCCGCCACCTGAGAGGTGGCCACATCCGCCCACTGCGCCCAAGAGGGATCCGCCTCGGCGATAACGGCGGGCACTGCCACAGCGTTGCCTGCGGTGGTTGCCACAGCCCAGCCGGCATAGCCGGGACGGCGGCTGATGAAGCGG
>OCAD01000834.1_pt1 | contig 16184 bp, 16 predicted proteins | sample 1538261 | NCBI WGS metagenome assembly OCAD01 (sample SAMEA2580261, study PRJEB22360) | human gut metagenome | biome: human gut; feature: human-associated habitat; material: faeces | place: Denmark | collected 2008/2010
ACACTGGTATAAACCGTCTTAACTCCAAACTCTCTTCCACAGGTAAAAAATCCAATAATCAACAACACCACATTCAGAATCATGGTAATCGCCGACAGCTGCAGCGGCACAAAGTTGGAAAGCACGATTCCAAGACCGGAAATACTGCTGACTGATGTATGGCTTGGTACCAGGAAAAAATATACCGCCGCTGCGATGATCGCCACTGCCACGGTCAGGATCACCGTTTCTTTGATGATATCTATATAATTCAGTTTCTTTTTCATGGCATCAGATACTCTTCCCACTCTTTTTCTTTGGCACCGACCAGAATTTTATCCTCTGCTACAAGAATCGGACGTTTCACAAGCATTCCGTCTGTTGCAAGAAGTGCAAGCTGTTCCTCTTCGCTCATCTCCGGAAGTTTATCTTTCAGTTTCATCTCTTTATAAATATTTCCGCTGGTATTAAAAAAACGCTTCAGCGGAAGGCCGCTTTTTTCCCACCAGGTTTTCAGTTCCTCCGCTGTTGGATTGTCCGTTTTAATATCACGCAGCGTATATTCTGCGCCACTCTCGTCCAGCCATTTCTGAGCTTTTTTGCAGGTACTGCATTTTGGATAGCATACAAATAACATGTTGTGTCCCCCTGTTCTTCGGCAGTAAATATGGAAATCACTACTGTCTGTTTTTTACTTACAGCATGGAATATGGAATTTTTATGGAACTTTTTCCCAGTGCTGTCTGAGGTTTATTTTAACATAGATGTTGATGTTTTTCTATCCTGTTATTCCGCCCAGATCAGCTTCGATTCCTGCTTCATCTCATCCACAATTTTCTCCGCTGCATCCAGATCTCCCTTTGCTTCCAGCTCTGTTAATTCCAGGCTCTTCTTTCTGGCCTCCTCACTCATATAATAAACCTCTGTTACCGTTTCCGGGGTGCTGTCGTCTTCCGGTGATACTTCCTCTGTCTTTTTGGAAAAATCCTGAAGCAGCATATCATTACCTTTCAGTTCCAGAGTTCCTGCATAGGGTGCGTCAATGGCGTAGACAAACTCTGTTTTTCCATCTTCTGTGTATTGTACTTTCATTCGGTTGATGAGATTATTGGAAGAATACAGGCTGTTATTTTTTACATACATTCCACTGTCCTCCAGGGTCATATATTTTTCGTTGAAATACCAGTGGTTGTAGCCTGCTGCCGCAACGATAAGTGTCAGGACAACGGCCACTGCCGCTGTCAGAACTCTGCGTACCAGAAGTTTTTTTCGAATTTTTTTCAGTGCGGCAACGCTTCCGGCATTTGCATTACTTTCAGTATTTTCCGTCCTGCCGGCTCCATATCCTGCTGTGGAGGCTACAGATGATTTTATCCGAGCCTGTTCTTTTCCCTGCTCCTCTTTCATGATCTCCAACATTTTTCTGCATTCCTGACAGGTACCCATATGTTCTTCCACCAGCGCCTTGCTGTCTTCGCTTAAGATCCCATCTATATAAGACGGCATCAGATCCTGTATTACATCACATGTGATCTTCATGTTCCAGCTCCTCTCTGATCTTTACTCTTGCACGATAATAAGTCACCCGCGCCCAGTTTTCACTTTTTCCAAAAAGCATTCCAATCTCACGGAAGTTCAGCTCTCCGAATGTCCGCAGGGAAAAAACTTCTTTATACGGTTCCGAAAGGCCATGCAACACTTTGTGGATCTCCATAGCCTGACTCCGCTGTGCCAGCTTTTCCTCAAAAATTTCTCCGCCATGGCTTTCTGCTGTTTCCGGCTGCTCCTCTCCGGGAAGCTGCTTTTTCTGCTTTTTCAGATGATCGTACAACGTATTCTTTGCGATCTGGCAAAGCCACACCCGCACATCACAGTCTCCGCGGAACTGATCTGCTTTTTTCAGCGCTTTAAAAAACGTCTCCTGGGTCACTTCCTCTGCCAGCGATCCATCACGTGAGACAGAACGGATATACCGATATACAATGTCAAAATATGTCCGGTAAAGTTCCTCAATATTCATCGGTTCTTTCTTTTCCTCCCTTCTCACTTATAAGACGCACTGATCTCAAAAACGTTACAGAAAATCTTTCAAAATTTCGTCCGGTATTTTATTCCGGCGTTTCTTTTAGCACAAACGAAGTGCCCGGTATAAAAATACCGGGCACAGCATTATCAGAATTTTCTTCTGACCTCTTCTTACACTCTGCTGCATACCTTCACATCGTTCCATGCTTTTCATAATATTTCTTTTTTTCCGCATACATAAGATCATCCGCTCTTCTCAGCATTGTCTCAAGCTCCGAAGAGCTTTCCTCCCAGACAACGCCAACAGAAACACTGATCCTTTTGGCAGCAATGCTGTCACAGATATCCCGGACCTTACTCCGGAAAACCTTCTCATCCATGTCAAAACAGATGAGTACAAATTCATCGCCACCTACCCGGTAAGCATTTTCCGGCAGAATCGCAAGCATGGAACGCGCTGTATTTATGATCAGCCTGTCTCCAGCCTCATGTCCGTAAAGATCATTCACCCGTTTCAGACCATTGATATCAATATATGCTACTCCTGTTTTTATCACTGTTTTTGCCTGCATGCCTTCCAGAACCTGAATATACCTGTTCCTGTTATACAAGGTCGTCAGCATATCACGATAGCTCATGTACTGCAGACGCGCCTTTCGCTCCTTGGCTTTCAGGCTGTCCGTTAAAAAGTACTGTATGGACGACAGCAGCGTATGATCCTCATAATGCAGCCTCGGATTATCTACCCCGAGAAATCCTATGATCTTTCCGTCACTGTTTAAAGGAACGGCCAGCAGCCTGGTAATGTCCTGCATCTTCAGAGTCTCATAATACGGTTGCCCCTGCTCCTCCTCAATATCCGGAATATAATACAGGCCATTTTTCCGAAAGCTGTCCATCCAGATATCCAGCATTTCCATGGGAACCTCCTGAAGATTATCCTTCTCAGCAGTCACTCCGTTCATGGCATACTCATAGGTATTTGTACAGACATTCCTCTTTTCATCGATCTGAACAATATAACTGCGATCTCCGTCAAAATACCCACTGATAATACGCAGCAGATTGGAGATCGCCGCATCTTCATCTTCTCCTGATATCAGCTCCGCAATACATTTATTCAGTATCGTTGCGATCTCAAGTCTTTCCTTTATCTTGCCCTCTCTGCTTATCAGCTGATACATTTCCTGATTCAGCTCCGTCATCGTCACGATAAACATAATGATCATGGAAATACCAACAGAAAACTCAATCAGCGACATTCCATACCAGAATGCCTGCACAGCTGCCGCCACTGCCAGAAGTACAATGCATGACAGCATAGAGAACAGGAGCTTCCGGCTGACTTTCTTTCTGTATTGGAGCAGAAGTGTAAGGTCAATGAACATACCTGCTGCCGGAAGAAGGATTGACATAATATATAACGGTGCCCGATGGTAATAATTATCCCCATCTATGTAATAATACCAGTGAGTAAACTGTGAGAGCACCACAAAAGCAGCCTCCACGGCAGCAATAACATATCCGGCTTTTACTCTTTTTAATGTTCTCCGCTCTTTTTTCGAAAACAGATAAACACACACATAAATATGAAAACACACCAGGACTACGTCACTTAAAAGAAATACGAGAAAACTCGAAATACGGACCATCACACTGCCTGGAACTCCGGGATATCCGCTGAAAATATGCCCCAGGGCATCCATCAGCAATAACAGGGAAGCAAAACTCTCCATCAGGACAAGATACCGCCGCTTTTCCCTGTTATAATTACTGCTCAGAAATATACATAATGCTGCTATGGCGCAAAATGCACATCCCCATATAAGTATTGCCACCTGCAGTACTTTTTCATCCGGCATAAAAAACACTCCTCACATTCGTCACTTACAATAAGTATTACACTTTACCGTGTAAAAGTCAACCTTCCCAAAAAAATCCCGGAGTACATTGTCATACTCCAGGATTTTGTCGTCAACCGGATAAAAGCAACCGCATTCGCTACATAATTCTACACCAGATAACTGCTTCGCAGTTGATTCAGTTAAAGCTCTTCCCCGCAGGATTCAATCACTTTTTTGTACCAGTAAAAAGAATCTTTGCGGATTCTGGAAAAGTCTCCGGTCCCGTCATCATTTTTATTTACATAGATAAGACCATAACGCTTCTTGAATTCTCCGGTGGAGGCACTGACAAGATCTGTACAGCCCCAGCAGGTGTAGCCGATCAGATCTACTCCGTCATGGATTGCTTCCTTCATCTGCTCTATATGGCGGCGCATATATTCAATACGGTAATCATCGTGAATCTTTCCATCCTCTGTCAGCTGATCCACGGCCCCAAGACCATTTTCCACGATCATGATCGGAATCTGATAGCGGTCATAGATCTGGTTCAGAACATAGCGAAGACCAGTTGCATCGATCTGCCAGCCCCAGTCGGAAGCTTTCAGATATGGATTTTTCAGATTGTCACTTCCATTTCCGGCCGTTTTCTCTCCGTCCTTTGTCACGCTGACACAGCTACTGGAATAATAGCTGATGGTGAAAAAGTCCACCGTACCCTTCTTGAGGATCTCTTTATCCTCCTGAAGAACCTCCAGCTGGATTCCATGCTCCTCAAAGTATCTCGCTGCAAATCCCGGATAGTATCCTCTTACATGAACATCACCGGCAATGGAATTGTGGATCTGCCCAAACTGCTGTGCATATAAGATATCATCCGGATGGCAGGTATATGGATAACCATTGTGATAAGCAAGCATACAGCCAAGCATAAACTCCGGATCGATCTCATGAGCCATGGAAACTGCAAGTGCACTTGCTACCAGCTGGTGATGCATTGCCTGATAACGGCTCTGCTCACATACATCCTTCGGGTCCAACATTCCTGCACAGAATACTGCACCAAAGTCCTGCGTCAACATATTGATCTCATTAAAAGTCAGCCAGTATTTTACCTTACCTTTATATCTCTCAAATAAAACCTTTGCAAATCGAAGATAGAAATCGATCATCTTACGATTTTTCCATCCGCCATACTCCAGAGAAAGATGAAGGGGATTCTCATAATGAGAGATCGTTATCAGCGGCTCAATGTTATATTTTCTCAGTTCGTCGATCACATTGTCGTAGAACTTAAGGCCTTCCTCATTTGGAGTTTTCTCATCCCCATTTGGGAACACTCTGGACCAAGAAATAGAAAAACGATATACCTTAAATCCCATCTCTGCAAAAAGAGCAATATCCTCTTTCCAGTGATGATAAAAATCAGTCGCCTGGTGATTGGGATAAAATTCTTCCGGTAACGGTGCCGGCGGTGTAAGACGACGTTCCTTATCCACACTTCCTCCTGTCAGGATATCTGCAATGGACGGGCCTCTGCCATCCTCATCCCAACCGCCTTCATACTGGTTTGCAGCGGTTGCTCCGCCCCAGAGAAAGTTTTCCGGCATACGGTTATAATTTTTCATATTTTAGTTTTCTCCTTTTTACAAACATCAGGCGGATCTGTTATCTCCGCCTGATGTTTCGTTGTTATTCTTATACAATAGTCAGGAATTTATCTCCTGCATTTACAGCTGCATCTTCTTTTTCCATGCATACTGCTTTGATATAATCAGAAATATTGGTCACAACAACCGGTGTGATCAGATCATATCCTTCTTTCTTAATGGCATCCATATCGAATTCCACAAGAAGCTTTCCTTTTTTTACCTTATCTCCATCAGAAACATGGGATTTAAAATATTTACCATTTAAATTTACAGTATCAAGTCCGATGTGGATCAGAATTTCTGCTCCACTTTCTGTCACAAACATGATTCCATGTTTGCTGTCCATGATATTTGCCACCGTACCATCTGCCGGTGCATAAACCTTTCCTTCTGATGGAACGATTGCTGCTCCGTCACCTAAAACCTTATCAGCAAAAGTTTTATCCGGAACATCGGAAAGTGCTTTTACAGTTCCTGCTACCGGTGCACAAAGCTCGATCTTCTCTACAAGCGGAGCGTTCTGCTGTGCCGGCTGTTTTTCTGTATCTGTGTTCTGTACTTCATCCTCTGTCTCAGCCTTTACATCCTCAAATCCGAAGATAAGCGTAAGAACAAAAGCAGCTACAAAAGATACCACGATCATAATGATTCCATAAAGCAGATTGCTTAATCCCTTCTCACCGATAAACGCCGGGATCGCCATGATACAATTCTGTGCAATGTAAAGAGAAACCTGAAGAAGTCCTCCTACGATACCACCGATTCCGGCTGCGATGGAAGCTGCTACAACCGGTCTTTTCAGTTTCAGTGTAACACCATACAGAGCAGGCTCTGTGATACCCATAAGAGCGGAAACACCGGCTGCACTTGCCAGCTGTTTCATGTTGCTGTCCTTGGATCTTACAGCTACTGCAAGAGAAGCTCCGGACTGTGCAAGGTTAGAGCATACCTGAGATACAAAGATCAGTGTATCGGTACCACCGGTTGCAATGGCATTCAGTCCGATCGGTGTCAGCGCATGGTGCATACCGGTCATAACGATGAACGGGAAGGTTGCTGCAAGGATACCTACAATAATGAAACCAAGTTTTACGGACAGGAAGTTGATGGCTACCGCAAGTCCGTTACCAATAATTGTTCCGAGCGGTCCAACTACGATCAGGGCGATCGGTGCACTGATCAGAATTACCAGTGTCGGGTTCAGGATCAGTTTTACCATTTTCGGTGTGATCTTATCAACCAGAATCTCAATATAATGTGTGATCCATACCATCAGGATAACCGGAATAACGGAATAAGAATAAGTTGCTTTTGTGATCGGCAAACCAAACAGTGTGATGGCCGCATCACCAGCTACCATAGTTACAAAGGTAGGGCTTAAGTAAACACCGGCAATAAACAGCGCCAGTGACTGGTTCACGCGGAAAACCTTGGCAGCATTTGCTGCGATCAGGAACGGCATGAAGTAGAAAGTAACATCTCCGATAAAACTGATCACCTGGTAGGTACTGCTTGTTTCTGATACCAGATGAAAAGTTGTCAGCAGAGTAAGTACAACTTTGATCATACCGGCTGCAGTCAGGGCAGGGATCATCGGGGTCATACATCCGGTGATGGCATCGATAACTTTTGAAACAACACTCTTTGAGCTGTCAGAGTTCGCTGCCGGTGCATCATCGGTAGGAACACCTTTGTCCTCCAATGCCTTGTAAACAGCGTTCACTTCATTTCCTGCGATAACCTGGAACTGATCTTCATGCCAGTTAACGCCGGAGATCTCAGAAAGCTTTAAGATCTCTTTCTCGTTGATCTTCGATCTGTCTTTCACATAGAAACGAAGCCTTGTCATGCAGTGGAACAGACGGGTGATATTCTCTTTTCCGCCCAGTGCTGCAATCAGTGTGTCTGCAGTTTTTGCATAGTCCTTTTTCATTTGGGGACCTCCTTTAATAATAAATATTGAAATTTATATTAAAGGTCTTGCCTGAAAAGATACGCACATGGCACGTATTTCAGTAACAATCCATTAACACCTAACTTTATAAAACAATCTCTTTTCACAGATTTTTCAGACGTTTATGGTCTTCTGTGATCTTCTGGATATGAATCGTCAGATACAGCATTTCGTCCTCAGTCATAGCGTATTTATATTCCTCTTCCATCATAAGATAGATCATTTTTACACAGCCGTAAGCTTCTCTGTACTGCTCCTTGATGATCTTGAAAAGCTCCTGATTCTCATCATAGTGAAGCTCTTTATGAAGGAATCTCTGGGCAAAATATTTCAGATGCGTGAGAAACCGCTGATAATACAGATTATCCTCCTGAAATTCCATATTGTCATAATACTTCTCCACGATGTCCAGGATCTGATGTACGATAATGGAAATCTGATAGCTGTCCGTCTTGCCGCCATCTTCCGCATTCACAAAATGCAATGCAAAAAATCCTGCTTCATCTGCAGAAAGATCTACCTCGAACGTCTCATTTACCTTTTTCAGTAATTCCAAGCCAATCTCATATTCCTTATGATAAAGCTGCTTGATATCCAGAAGCAGCATATTCTGAAGACGGATCCCGTTCTCAAGTCTGGATATCGCACCCATGATATGGTCGCTAAGGGAAAAATAAATACTGTCATTTAATTTCATCCCCTCTTTTTCCTTCACTTCATTTACAAAAGCTTCCACAAAATCCAAATATTTTTCCGGAATAGCAGTCAGATAACCCTGTATCTCCTTGCTGATCTGGGCATTTTCCGCAGTAAAGATCTTCTCGATCCTGGACTCCTCCACTTGCTGTCCTTTCTTTTTCTGAAAGGCAATTCCGCAGCCCTTTACAATAACTTCATGTCCCTGTCCATCCCTGGACAGTATCAGATTATTATTCAAAATCTTATGGATAACCATATTCCTGTTCCCCCGCTGCCAGACAAATAAAAAAAGACCATTACAGTATATAGAAACCCCATTCCTATACTACTATAAGGTCTTGCCTGACGATAAATAAATATTTCAGTAACAATCCTTCTGATTCGTAACTATTTAACAACTGTATGTAATAGTATCAGAAAAAATATATGTTGTCTATCTGGAATATTTAATAAAATATTTATAATATTTTTGTGAACTTTGACAAAATCCCCTGATGATCCTGCCATACGGATCAACGGGGGATTTTCTGTTCAGCTTTTTATTCTTCAGATCTCTTTTCCCTTTGTCGCAACGGCATGTACAACAAACGGTACAAACAATGTAATAAACGCCGCATATCCAAGGTATGCATATCCCTTCTTAACAACTGTCATCAGACCGAACTGTGCGATGGCAAATGCCAGGAATGTAAAGATTGCTGTAAAAACTGCATTTCTTCCAAGGTGTCCCTGCGCTTTTTTCTCCGGGCTGTCCATACGGCGCTCCACTGCATTTACACAGCGGGTCACAATACCAGAGATCATATTTACTGCTGTGGAGATAGCTCCAAGGATGATCAGCAGAGAAATGATCGGTGTCAGGATACCGGCGCCTACACCGTTCTGGACAAGTACCAGCATCGGTACCGATGCAGATGCCAGTTTACTTACATATGCAATGGCAAGAAGTCCGAGGATGGAAAGCTCCATTGCACAGAAATTGCATACAAACATCCAGATCGCTGCTTTGTTGATCTGTTTTTCGTCCGTTACATCCTCCATGTGCTGGTACATAACAGAAACAGATGCCAGCTGGAAGAAGAAATAAAGGACTGCTGAATAGAGGGCCGGTCCAAAGGCTCCGCTCTCGGAGGAAAGTACAGTCATTTCTCCGGAGGACATAGTATGGATGGAAGCTGTGATATCTCCCCACTGTGCAATGATATTCGGAACAAGTACCAGTACAAGACCGATGATGATCAGCACACTTAATGTAGAAGCACATTTTCTTACAACATTGGTTCCGAAAAGTGCGATCACAAAGATAAATGCTGCAATGATCAGTGTACAGAGCCAGTATGGGATCCCGAACAGTGTCTGCAGTGTGGAACCGCCGGTTGCAAAGGCTGCTGCAGATGCAGTTCCGATCATGATCAGGTAACAGATCTCATAGAGATTGGACATAACCGGTTTTGTTTTTCCGTAAAGACTGTCGGAAAAGCTTCTGTAATCGTAGGTTTTGTGTTTGTATGCGTAGCGCATTCCATACCAGAAAAACAGTGCATACAATCCCTGTGTCACTGCCGGCAGGATCAGACACCAGATACCGTAGTTGATAAAGTACTGATAGATCTGCGCTCCTGATGCGAATCCGCCTCCGAACTGTGTGGTAAATGCGACGAACGCAAGTCCCATAGCCAGAGGCATTTTACTTTGTAATGATTTATTCTGACTCATCTCTCTTTCCCCCATTTTTTATTTATTATATTCGATGACTTTTCCCGGATTCAGGATCAGTTTATCATCGAAAGCCAGCTTGATGGCTTTATAAAGAGCGATCATTCTCGGTCCCGCAAATTCTTCCAAGAATTCCAGACGTCCGTTTCCGATGCCATGCTCACCGGAAAGCTGTCCGCCCAGTTCCTTGGACAGTGCATACAGCTCTACCAGACTTGCGTGAGTGGCTTCCTTCCACTCCTGGTCACTCATTTCCGGTCCACGGAGCATCTCTGTATGGATATTTCCGTCTCCGCAATGTCCGCAGGGCTCTACACGGATACCATGTGCACTTGCGATCTTTTTGGCTGCTTTTACATACTCTGCGATCCTTGCACGCGGAACAACTACGTCACACTCCTCCTGTGCGACAGAATCTGCTTTCATTCCTTCCAAAATCCCGCCCCGGACACTCCATACAGCTCCGGCACGCTCCGGTGTGCCTGCGATACAGCAGTCCAGGGCTCCGTTTGCCAGGGCTGCTTCCGCTGCTGCCTCTACTGCGCTGTCAAGTTCCTGTTTACTGGAAGCATCATACATAACGATCAGCACTGCTTCTCCCTGTTTTACTGGGAACATTTTATTCAGATTGCGTTTTACGATATCGATCAGTTCTCTTTCCAGAAACTCGATGGCTGTTGGCACAAACGGCAGCTCCAGAACCTTCGGGACCATGTCTGCACATTCCTCAAGACTCCTGAACGGCATTACAAGGGTACAGGTGCAGGTCGGTGCGGGAAGAAGCTTCAGCGTTACCTGAGTCAGGATACATAAGGTTCCCTCTGAGCCGATCACCAGATCTTTTACATCATATCCCGTTGTGTTCTTCACAACGTTGGATGAAAAATTCATGATAGAACCATCCGGCATAACTGCCTCGATACAGCGGACAAAATCCCTGGTCAGTCCATATCGTACCGCTTTCATGCCACCGGCATTTGTGATAACATTGCCGCCGATGGAAGCTGTTTTTTCGCCCGGGTCCGGCGGATAAAAAAGTCCGCCTGCCGCTGCTGCCGCCTGGATATCGATGAGAAGTGCTCCCGGCTCCGCTGTGATGGTCTGATTCTTTCTGTCGATCGGAAAGATCTTGTTCATGCGCATCACGGACAGCATGATCCCACCATATTTACAGGTTGCTCCACCTGCAAGTCCGGTTCCTGCGCCACGGCATACCACCGGGATATTTTCTTTATATGCGTAAGCCATGATGGCTGAGATCTCTTCTTTATTTAAAACCTCCACATAAAGCTCCGGAGGAAAAACTCCGTACTCCGGCATCTCATCACGATAATATTCTTTTGCGATCTCGTCGCCGACCCATACACGATCTGAAGCAGTCACAGAACGGATGTAGTCAAAATCTTCTGAAGTCATTTTTTTATAGGGATATGCCATGACTTAATCCTCCTTCCGATTCTTTATCAGTTCTGTCAGCTCCGGTACAACCTGATACAGATCATCCACGATGCAGTAATCTGCAACATTAAAGATCTGTGCCTCCGGATCATTGTTGATCGCTACGATACAGTCAGATCCTGTCATGCAGGAGGTAAACTGGATAGCACCGGATACGCCGCAGGTGATGATCAGCTTCGGACGGACAGTTCTTCCGGAAAGTCCGATCTGATGTGCAACATCTCCGAATCCGTTTTCTACCATAGGACGGGTGAAGGCAAGCTGTCCGCCAAGGGCATCTGCCAGTTCCCGGCACATTTCCACATCCTTTTCATTCCGGACACCACGGCCTGCTACTACCAGAACATCCTCTTCCTCAAGGCTCTTTACCTTATCAATGACCCTGGATGACAGAATCTTGATCCTGGAATCTGCCATTTTTTCATTTACCGGACATACAACCACCTGACCATGCGGATTTTTTACTTTTTCTGCCTTGTCCATAACCTTATAACGGACCGTGGCAAACTGTGGCCTTGATTTGGTGATGCCGATCTGAGCCATGATATTTCCGCCGAAAGCCGGTCTGATCTGGATCATATCGGTGTTGGAACGGATATCCAGAGTTGTGCAGTCTGCAGTCAGTCCCGTATGGAATCTGGTGGAAAGCCTCGGTGCAAGGGAACGCCCCAGCGCAGTAGCTCCGATCAGCACAGAGCTTGGTTTGTTTGCTGCGATACAGTCTGCAACTGCGTCTGTATAACAGTCTGCGCGGAAGCCTTCGAAGCCTTCATGCTCATATACGTACACATTGTCTACGCCATACGGCAGAAGCTTTTCCGCATTTTCCTTTGTTCCTTTTCCTCCGACGATCACACAGTTAACCTGATAACCGACTTTGACAGCCATCTTTCTTGCTTCTCCGATCAGCTCAAAGGTAACCGGATGGATCTCTCCTCTCTCCTGCTCCACATAGATAAGAAAGTTTTTCCATTTATCCTTGTCAAAGGATTTCGCCTTCTGCTCAAACCGGATAGCTTTCTCCGGGCAGTTACGAACGCAAAGCCCACACATACGACAGGCATCGCCTACAACAATTCCATTTCCCTCTATGGTAAGGGCCCCAAAAGGACATTTCTCCACGCATACTCCGCAGAGTACGCATTTGTTTATATCAAATTTTAAAAATTCCATGTTCCGCTTCCCCCTATATGATCTTCTTTCCGGTCAGGAGAGCAACAAGCTTGTCTGCCTTTTCCTTTGCAGTTCCTTCCAGATAAACCTGTTTTTCACTTTCCTCCGGCGCAAACATTTTTTCTACAGAGGTAGGGGAACCGATCAGTCCATAACGGCTCAGATCCTGATCCGGCATATCTTCAAAACTTAAGATCCGTACCGGGCGGTCTTTCGTTGCCTTCTTTAATAAGTAGGATGGCAGACGCGGTACACAGGTATCTTTATCAATGGTCAGAAGACATGGATACGGGATCTCGGAAACCTGAGAAACACTGACAAGATCCTGGCGAACCTGAATGCTTTTTTCATTGACATCCAGGATTTCGGCTACCCATGCAGCGTGTGGAATGGTCAGATGTTCTGCAATAGCCGGTCCTACCTGGGCAGTATCGCCATCTGTGGTCTGTCTTCCGCAGATAATCAGATCTGCTCCACCGATCACCTGGATTCCCTGTGCCAGTGCATAGGAAGTTGCCAGTACATCCGCTCCTGCAAATTTCCGGTCTGAAAGGATCACGCCTTCGTCTGCACCCATAGTGTAGGCATCCCGGATCATCTCTTCCGCCTGTGGCGGTCCCATGGTCAGAACGGTTACCGTTCCGCCTGTTTTTTCCCGGATCGCAAGGGCTGTTTCCAGAGCAAACAGGTCATATGGATTTGTTCTTGTCTCACCGGACATACGTTTCATGGCACCGGTTTCCGGATCAATATCAACCTTGGAAGTCGCCGGTACCTGTTTCATACATACAACGATTTTCATTTTCTATCTTCTTTCCTGTATTTTTACTTTTATTTTTCACTTTAAAGCTTTAAACAGCTGTATAAGTATAGCATTAACGTAGCGTAAAGTCGAGTGTTTTTTAGTGTTTTTTGGTGTTTTTCACAAAAAAATATATAATTCGAGCAATTTTGTGGGTGGATATAGCTAAAACAGGATGGTACATATAAAAAAAAGCCTGAATTCCGGCTTCCATTTGTTTTATGGAAGCTGAAATTCAGACCTTTTTTCTGTTTTATTATTATGCTTTCTTCGTCAGAAAAGACTCAAATCTCACATGACGATCCAGCTCGTCCCCTATTAATCCGATCACTTTTCCCATGGTAAAAGCCGCAAGGATCGTTCCGATCCCAAGTCCGTCCAGATGACCAAGGATAATTCCTGTCATAAATCCGGTTACTGCAAGGCAGGTAACATCGAAGCTGACCTTAATTTTGGAATATTTGAATTTCGTGATATCCGAAAGTTCTCTCGGAAACAGGTCGGTTGGGATGATCGGCAGACCACACCGGTTGGAAAGAGCGATTCCAAAACAGATCAGAAGATAACTGATCACAAAATAAAGCACTCTGAATCCCATTGCCGTCGGCAGTATATTGATCTCCGATTCATAAAGATCCAACATCTCACTGAATACAAATCCCACAATAAAACTGAATAAATACGGTACCACGAATTTTTTCCGCATGATCATCAGTGATAAGATCAGAAGTCCCTGAAAAATATACGTCCAGGTTCCAAGCGTAACATGTGGAAATACTTCCGAAAAAGCATAAGGCACACTTGATATCGCTGAAATGCCCGACCCGGAATAAAGCATAAGCACTACTCCCAGGCTATTGATCAGAATCACGATTACCAGCGCCAGTTCTCCTCTGACCACCGGTAATTTTTTGTTACTTTGCAAATGACTGTCCTCCGCTACTCCAGACATTTTAAAAAGCCTCCATTCCTTATTTGATTTGCAAGATATGATTATTTTTCTCATCTAATTTAAGCCTTTTTCTCAGGAAAGTCAATGAACTGCGAATAATTGCTTTGTGGCTATCTAGAATAAAAATATTTACTGTCATTTTTTATTTTTTCAACTGAAATTCCATATATACAGGATCGTGGTCTGAATAGGAATAACCGGTATTTACATTTTCGTATTTCGTGCATTCCACATTATCCGAAATGATAAATCCGTCCAGTGTTACGGTATACGTCTCGCCAGGTACATATTCCATATCTGCGTTGCGGGCACTGTTCCAGAGATTGTTTTTTTCATCTTCGGACAGCTGATCCAGGCAGAAGGAAAAATGCTCCGGGAGTTCTGAACGTGGGAATGGGTAGGCCCAGGATTCAGGTTCTGCGGAATCCCCGGAATCTGTTTGGGTATTGTTACTTGCATCGGATGCTTTTGACTGTGTATCCGCAGCCTTTAGATCATGATTGAAATCTCCGCCGCAGATCACATAATTTCCAGCTTCATATTCCTTCTGCATGTCTTCACTGAGCATCCGGATCTGTCCTTCCCGGATGGCATCACTGTTTCCGTAAGCAGACATATGCAGCTCAAAGATTACCAGCTCTTTTCCGTTATCTACCGGCACTCTGGAAATACTGTAACACCTGTCCAAGTCAAAAAATTTCGTAAAAGATGTTGATATAGGAAAACTTCTTCTCAGAGATCCCGTAATCGGATATTTCGAAAACAGGGCAAGTCCGGCTTTGCTTTTTCCATGAGGTTGTGTAAACGGATAAAACAGAAACGCGGAATCATAATTCTGTGCAAATACGCAGTTATAAGCCGGGATGGTTTCCTTCAATATAGAATACTCATTCACATGATAACTTCTGGTGGCATCCAGGTCGATCTCCTGAATCAGCGCAAAATCCGAATCTTTGGACGCAACCAGCTCACCGGCACCTTTGATCGTTTCCTTTACGCTGTCCTTGCTCTTCGCCCAGGAAGATTTTCCGCCATCCATAAAGAAGCTGAAATCCGGGGTATAGGCACCGAAGCCAATGTTATATGTGAGCGCAGAGTATTGTTTATCTGTTGTCAGCTCATTTCCTGCTTCTGTGTTTTGAGAGATTTCTTCTACCTGAAGCTCCTGCTTATCAGAAATTCTGTGATAACTTGCATAAAGATAAATAATATACGCCGCCAGCACAATAACAAGTGCCAGCAGAATAATTCCTGTGATCTTTATGACTTTTTTTGCTTTTGTTTTCATCATTCACCTGTTTTTCTTTTGTTATGTACTGTTATTTTTATAAAATAAATATAACATACACGGTTCCTGCCGTCCAGTTTCGTATTAATATTCTCTGATAAAACAAAAAAGCTGGAAAATCTCGACTTAACAAGACTTTTCAGCTTTCTATCATAGCAGGGGATGAGAGAATCGAACTCCCACCAAAGGTTTTGGAGACCCCTATCATACCATTTGACCAATCCCCTATATACAAGAAAAAGTGGCTGTTGGCCACGAATTCTTTTACATTGTACTCTCAAAACTACATACATGCTTGTTGATGGTTAATCTTTTGAATCAATTCAACCTGCGTACCGATACTCCAGCGGGGGTCATCTCACGACTCCGTCGTTCGATGTCATTTGCTTCGCAAATGTTCAGGAATCATCATGAATGCCTCTCCACAAGCAAGCTTGTTCCGATTCATTCCTGCTGTTTCCTGCCCGCTTCCTCGGCTAGTTGGTCAAGCCCTCACCCGATTAGTAACAGTCAGCTCCATGTGTTACCACACTTCCACCTCTGCCCTATCTACCTCGTCGTCTTCAAGGGGGTTTACTTCACTAAGAATGGGATATCTCATCTTGAGGGGGGCTTCACGCTTAGATGCCTTCAGCGTTTATC
>OCAD01000844.1_pt1 | contig 16071 bp, 10 predicted proteins | sample 1538261 | NCBI WGS metagenome assembly OCAD01 (sample SAMEA2580261, study PRJEB22360) | human gut metagenome | biome: human gut; feature: human-associated habitat; material: faeces | place: Denmark | collected 2008/2010
TCGATCGGACGAGTACAGACCCCTACACTCGCACTGATCGTCAACAGGCAACTGGATATTGAAAATTTTCAGCCTAAACAATATTGGGAACTGAAAACCATGTATCGCGATACAACTTTCTCGGCCCTTATTCGTAAAAGTGATGAAGAGCTGGCGGCTGAAGAAGAAAAGTCCGGTGGTAAGGCTAAGAAAACAGAGAACCGGGGCATTGATCCGATAGCTAATCGTGAAGAGGGGATGGCATTGGTGGAACGCATTAAAGATCTGCCTTTTGTCGTGACTTCTGTGGCTAAAAAAGACGGAAAGGAGTATGCTCCCCGTCTGTTCGACTTGACTTCTCTTCAAGTGGAATGCAATAAGAAGTTTGCCTATTCTGCCGATGAAACTCTGAAACTTATCCAATCTCTTTATGAAAAGAAAGTGACTACCTATCCACGTGTAGATACTACTTTCCTGAGTGACGATATTTATCCTAAGTGTCCGAATATCCTGAAAGGACTGAAAGATTATGAAGTACTTACTACGCCGTTGGCAGGAGCTTCATTGCCTAAGTCGAAAAAGGTTTTTGATAGTTCGAAAGTAACCGATCACCATGCCATTATTCCTACAGGAGTTCATCCGCAAAACCTGACGGATATGGAGCGTAGGGTATTTGATTTGATAGCTCGCCGGTTTATAGCGGTTTTTTATCCTGATTGCAAAGTTTCTACTACAACAGTGATGGGAGAGGTTGATAGTATCGAGTTCAAGGTAACCGGTAAGCAGATTCTGGAACCGGGATGGCGGGTAGTATTTGCCAAAGACGTAAAAGATCCGAATGAAGAAAAAGAAGGTGAAGATGAAAACGTGCTTCCTGCTTTCGTGAAAGGGGAAAGTGGTCCGCATATACCGGATTTGAATGAAAAATGGACTCAGCCGCCTAAACCCTATACGGAAGCTACCCTGCTTCGTGCGATGGAAACAGCCGGCAAGCTGGTGGATAACGATGAACTTCGGGATGCATTGAAAGAAAATGGTATCGGCCGTCCTTCTACTCGTGCAGCTATTATCGAAACTCTCTTTAAACGTAACTATATCCGTAAGGAAAAGAAGAATCTGATAGCTACCCCTACCGGAGTGGAATTGATTCAGTTGATTCATGAAGAGTTGCTGAAGTCGGCTGAACTGACGGGTATCTGGGAAAAGAAATTGCGTGAGATAGAAAAGAAAACTTACGATGCTCGTCAATTCCTGGAAGAATTGAAGCAAATGGTGTCTGAGATAGTAAATAGTGTGCTATCTGATAATACGAACCGTCGTATCACCATTCAGGAGGCTACAGTGGTAGAAGAAGAAAAGAAAAAGAAAGAACCGAAAAGACGGGAACGGAAATCTGCTACTCCGAAGGAAAAGAAAGGTAAATTGGAGCCTGCAACAGTCGATGTGTCTTCTACCGGTCAATCTGTTCGGGCGGATGCCTTAAAAGAAACAGATTCTTTGGTAGGGAAACTTTGTCCGGTTTGCGGAAAGGGAATGATAATCAAGGGTAAAACTGCTTATGGCTGTTCCGAATGGAAAAATGGATGCACTTATCGGAAAGCGTTTGAATAGGGCTTCTGTTTTGTTAATACATAATTTTAACTGAACTATTTTATAAAAAGCTCGTTATTAATACCACTTATCAATTAATAACGAGCCTTATGAATACAATGTTTTTCAACGCGGTATCTTGTTTTTTTGTATGCGCCGGTCTTATCATAGCCCTTATTCTGGCAATTAATGTAATATTTCACAGGCAATCCATGAAAATAATGAATATAGTGTGGGTACTTACCGGATTGTGGGGCCATTATTTCGCTTTGTTTGCTTATTATACTTTTGGTGTCCGAAAAGATAATATGGTGGCAACAGTACCTATGGAGAATATGAAAATGGATATGAAGATATCGATGGAGATGGATATGTCTGAAGTACGTCCACAATGGCAGTCTATCACTTTGTCGGCACTTCATTGTGGAGCCGGTTGCACTTTGGCGGATATTATCGGAGAATGGTTTACATACTGGGTACCTTTGCAGATAGGAGGAAGTTTAATAGCAGGTAGCTGGGCACTCGATTTTGTATTGGCATTGATTCTCGGTGTTTTCTTTCAATTTATTGCAATTCGCGAAATGGAAGCTATCTCTTTTTGTGAAGCTGTTTCTCGTGCCTTTAAGGCCGATTTTTTTTCATTATTAGCTTGGCAGGTAGGGATGTATAGCTGGATGGCTGTTGCTACTTTTATACTTTTTAAAGATAAATCTCTGGAAAAAACATCCTGGACATTCTGGTTTATGATGCAGATTGCCATGCTTTTGGGATTCATGGTGTCCTATCCGGTGAATGCATGGTTGATTAAATCGGGTATCAAAAAAGGAATGTAATTTCCGACTTCTGGAAAAACATCAAAAAGATGATTGATTATTGGTGAAATATCTATGCATTTGCAGATACACATCTCCTTAAATATGTTATTATGAACCGACATCTTCTTTTTGATCGGTTTTCACAGCAGGCATTGCAGACTTTGCATAGCTATCGTGCCGTTATGTTCAGCCCTACGATGTTTTTGTGATTGTAAGGTGAAACATATTATCTTGACTGGTGGAACGGATACGGCCCGTAGCATAGCAAAAGCTATTCCGGCTACTCCGCTTTCGGCAGAGACCGGAGGGAAGAATGTCATTATTCTGACTGCCTCGGGGGATCGTGATCATACTATTATGAATATTGTCATATCAGTTTTTGGTAATGCGGGACAGAAGTGTTCTGCTTGTTCGTTGTTGTTGGTTGAGCGTTCGGTATATGAAGATAAGAACTTCCAAAAGAAACTGATTGATGTGGCTACCAGCATGAAAGCGGGGAGTGTTTGGAATCCGGGTAATGTAGTGGGGCCAATGATAACGAATAAAAAATGAAAAATTACTGCGGGCATTGACATTGGAACCGGGAGAATCATGGTTAGTACCGTACTTGTTCCCTTGAGATACCGATGAAAATATATAAGGCGGCTGCACAGGCTGACAAACATATTGCAGCGGCGCCTCCGGTGAAAAACGGAAGGGTAGAGCTGATAATTATATTAAGGAGCAAAGTATTGCCTTTGAATATCATAGATACGGAAGTATTTCGGAAGTACCCACCTTTGAATAAAACTAATACTCTATGGTTTTGTTATCTAAATGCAGATAACAAAACCATTTTAATATAAAGAGTATGAGAAGAAAAATAATGATGGCAACATTGATTGTCATAGCTGTAAATTTTATCTGGAGTGGACAACCGGTAAAAGCATGTACGCGTGCAGTATATATTGGTCCGGACAATATGGTAATCACCGGGCGTACAATGGATTGGAAAGAGGATATTCAGTCTAACCTGTATCTTTTCCCTCGCGGTATCAAACGGGCCGGATATAATAAAGGAAATACGGTAGAGTGGATTTCGAAGTACGGTAGCATTGTAGCAACCGGATATGATATCGGTACTTGTGATGGCATGAACGAAAAAGGACTGGTTGCCAGCTTGTTATTCTTGCCGGAATCTATTTATGTCCGTCCTAATGATACTCGTCCTGTTATGGGTATCAGCATTTGGACACAGTATGTGCTGGATAATTTTGCTACGGTAAGTGAGGCTGTAGCAGAGTTGAAGAAACAGACTTTCCGTATTGATGCTCCGGATATGCCTAATGGTTCGGCATCTACATTGCACATGGCTATCACTGATGAAACGGGTAATTCCGCTGTTTTGGAATATATCGATGGAAATCTGATTATTCATGAAGGTAAGGAGTATCAGGTGATGACTAATTCACCCCGTTATGATCTACAGTTGGCTGTGAATGATTATTGGAAGGAAGTAGGTGGTTTAAATATGCTGCCGGGCACTAATCGTTCAAGTGATCGTTTTGTACGCGCTTCTTTCTATATTCATGCTATTCCGCAGACCTCAGATGCAAAAATTGCCGTACCGAGTGTGTTGAGCGTCATGCGTAATGTTTCTGTTCCTTTTGGAATTACGACTCCGGATAAGCCTTACATTTCTTCCACTCGTTGGCGTTCGGTTTCCGATCAAAAAAATCGGGTATACTATTTTGAGTCTACTTTAACTCCTAACCTTTTCTGGATAGATTTACATAAAGTCGATTTTAGTCCGAATGCAAGTATTAAGAAATTGTCTTTGACTCACGGAGAGGTTTATGCAGGAGATGTAGTGAAAGATTTCAAAGACAGTAGATCGTTTACATTTATGTTTGAATTACCCAAATAAAAATGTCTACCGAGGCAGATACAGATTAATACAGAATTCAACTAAAAAATTCTGTATTAATCTGTGTTATCCGCAGTGGATATATTATTTCTTTCCATATATCAGATGGAATTCTACTACAGCTTCAATTCCTTTTCTGAATATATCCAAAGAGAAGTTTTCGTTAGGAGAATGGATAGCATCCGATTCTAGGCCAAATCCCATTAATACAGTTTTTATACCTAACACCTGTTCGAAAGTTGATATAATAGGTATACTTCCTCCTCGGCGTACTGCCAATGGCTTTTTTCCGAAAGCAATTTCAAATCCTTTTTCCGCTGCCTGATAAGCAGGCAGTGATATGGGACATACATATCCCTGGCCTCCATGCATGGCAGTCACTTTTACTTCTACCGTAGCAGGAGCGATCTGCCGGATGTAGTCAGCAAAAAGTTTTGAGATCACATGATGATCTTGATGGGGAACCAGGCGGCATGATACTTTGGCATAGGCTTTGGAAGGGAGTACTGTTTTAGAACCTTCCCCGGTGTAACCTCCCCAAATACCACAAATGTCGAATGAAGGCCTGCAACTGTTTCTTTCGAGAGTGCTGTATCCTTTCTCACCGAAAAGTTCTTTTACTCCGATGGCTTCCTTATATTTTTCTTCATTAAAAGGGATGTGGGCAATCATTTCTCGTTCTGCTTGTGGAACTTCTTCTACAGCATCATAGAATCCGGGTATTGTGATACGTCCGTCAGTATCAATTACCTTACTTAACATACCACAAAGTACGTTGATCGGATTGGCTACCGCTCCACCAAAGTGTCCCGAATGGAGGTCACGGTTAGGACCTGTTATTTCGATTTCCCAGTAAGCCAGACCACGCAGTCCGGTGGTTAGTGAAGGAAGGTCGGCCCCCAACATACTGGTATCTGATACCAAGATAACATCGGCTTTTAGTAATTCTTTATGCTCTTCACAGAAAGCTTCCAGGCTTGGTGAACCAATCTCTTCTTCTCCCTCAAAGATAAACTTTACGTTATTCTCCAGCAGGTTATATTTTACGAGATATTCAAATGCTTTCACCTGGATAAATGCTTGTCCCTTATCATCGTCGGCTCCGCGCGCCCAAATATGTCCGTCACGTATTTCCGGTTCGAACGGTTCTTCCACAGGTCGAGGGGCTCGGCAGGCATCACGTCATAATGAGCGTATATCAACACTGTTTTAGCATTCGGATCCACTATCTTTTGCCCAAATACAATCGGATTACCTTTCGAAGGCATAACGATGGCTTCGTCTGCTCCGGCCTTGAGTAGCAATTGTGTCCAGCGTTGTGCGCATGCCAGCATATCATCATGGTGTTCCGGCAATGCACTGATACTGGGAATACGGATGAGGCTGAACAAGTCTTCCATCATCGTCGATTCATTCTCTGCAATGTATTTCTGAATTTCGTTCACGTTCAATAGTTGTTAAAGTTGTGTCATTCTATCTAATAAATAATAGTCGAGTATGGTCATTGCTGCCATAGCTTCCACAATAGGCACTGCACGTGGCAATACACACGGGTCATGGCGTCCCCGGGCCTTTAGTGTTGTATCAATACCGTCTATGTTTACAGTTTCCTGCTCCATCAAAACAGTAGCCACCGGTTTAAACGCTACCCTGAAAAAGATGTCCTGTCCGTTGCTGATGCCTCCCTGTATACCTCCGGAGTGGTTGGTACGTGTTTCAATCCGGCCATTATTGTTGTAGAATACGTCATTTTGTTCCGATCCCTTTTGTTTGAGCCCCTTGAATCCGTCTCCATATTCAAAAGCCTTTGCGGCATTGATGCTTAGCATAGCATTGCCCAATGCAGCATGGAGCTTGCCGTATACGGGTTGCCCAAGTCCGATAGGACAACCTTTGATGACACAAGTCAGTACACCGCCAATGGTATCTCCTTCTCCTTTGATTTTGTAAATCAGGTCTTGCATTTCTTTTGCTTTCTCCGGATCGGGACAGCGCACCGGGTTGGTTTCGATCAAGTCCAGATCGTAATCCGTGTAATTGCCTTCCAGTTTTATAGGACCTACCTGTGAAGTATATGCCGTGATGTGAATACCCAATTGGCGTAATGCTAATTTGGCCAATGCACCGCCTACTACCCTTGAAATGGTTTCACGTGCCGAAGAACGACCACCGCCACGGTGATCGCGGATTCCATACTTTACGGTGTATGTGTAGTCGGCGTGTGACGGGCGGTATACTTTCTCCAGGTTATTGTAGTCATTAGAATGTTGGTTTTCGTTCCATACGATAAACCCGATAGGGCATCCGGTAGACTTTCCTTCGAAAATGCCTGAAAGGAATTCTACTTTATCAGCTTCTTTTCGGGAGGTAGTAATTACCGATTGTCCCGGACGACGGCGGTTTAGTTCCTGCTGAACAAACTCCTCATCGATGACGATACCTGCTGGAAATCCATCGATCACTCCTCCGATTCCTTTACCATGGGATTCGCCAAAGCTGGTTAGTCTGAAAATATTGCCAAATGAATTGAACATATTGAATAAGGCTTTAAAATTTAGTATATGCAAATATAACAATAAAATTCAGGAAAGAGTTGTTCTCTCGAGTTTTCCTTTATCCGTGGAAGATGAATCTTATTGTAATTGGCATCAAACATAGTCCGCTCTCTAATTATTCCGATAGAGGAAATTAGCAACTATAAAGGAACTTTATAATTAAAAAGAGAGCTGCATTAACTACATTTGATGATTTTTTATTTATTTTGCGCAACTGATATTGTTAGAAGCCGTGCAATATGTATAATGATGAACTTATTGAAAGTAGTAAGATAAAATGGCAGTCGTTTCTGAAAGGAGATGACGATGCCTATGCATGGCTATATTCCCGGTATGTTCAGCAACTCTATCAGTACGGATGCCGTTTTACGACGGATACAGAGATGGTGAAAGATTGTGTTCAAGATGTTTTTGTGAATGTTTATAGGCAGAAGGATAGGTACTCTTCTCCTCCGGATAATGTTAAAATCTACTTAATGTCTTCATTAAGAAATTCTATTTTTAATGTTTTCAATAAAGGGAATTTGCATGACACTTATATCTCCAATATCAATTATGAATTCGATTTGTCGGTTGAAGAAAAACTGATTGAGACAGAAGATGAAACCTCTCAGAAGCATACTGTTGCTCATTTGCTAAATACACTCTCTCCCAGACAGCGAGAGATTATTTACTATCGTTTTTTTGAAGGATTAGATTACAGTGCCATTTGTGAATTGATGGGGCTTAATTATCAGTCAGCCTATAATTTACTTCAGCGTTCTCTCTCCAGATTACGTGAAATGTATGGTATATTACCATTCTTTTTTCTATTTTAATATTCTGTTTATCAGTAGATAATAAAAAAGTAATAAAAAAAATCCATTTACACTGAGTAGATTTCGAAACTCTGTTTGTCTTTTTATGAAAAGAAGAAAATGGAGAAAAATCACTATATACATTATACTGCTGCCGATTTGTTGAATGACGGGACTTTCCTGGATTCGATGCAACACCCTACGGAGCAAAGTGAAAAGTTCTGGTCACAACTGGAAAAGGAAAATGAAACTTTTGCCGGAGAATTACGTATGGCCCGAAGCTTTTTAATGGCTGGGGCGGAAAGCCCTCAAAAACGGATGACAGACGATGAAGTGGGGACACTTTGGGAGCGAATTAGCCGGCAGGTAGCGATGGAAAAAAGAGTGAAAAGAAAAAAACAGTTGCTTTTCTTACGTGTGGCCGGGATTGCTGCTTGCATATCAGTGTTGGCATTGAGCAGTTACTTTGTTTTTTCACTTATTTCATTTTATGAAGAAAGTTTTTGTTACAGTTTGGCCGGTATTTCCGAGCCGGATAGCAGTAATGACATACAGCTGATTTTATCGGAAGGACGTAAGTTGGTTATGGATGGGAAAGAAAGCAGGTTGCACTACAAGGAAGGTGGTAAGATAGCTATTAGTTCCGGAAAGACCCAATTGGACGAAGAAAATGAAACCGGTTACAATCAATTAATTGTTCCTTCGGGGAAGCGTTCTTTCATAACTTTCTCCGATGGTACCCGAGTAGCCGTAAATGCCAATACCCGTATAGTATACCCGTCAGAGTTTTCGGGACATAAGCGGGAAATTTATGTGAATGGAGAAGTCTATCTTCAAGTATCTCCTGATAAAAAGCATCCTTTCGTTGTGAAAACCAATCGCATGGAAGTAGAAGTGTTGGGTACGGAATTTAATGTAAGTGCTTACGATTTTACAAAAAATCAATCGGTGGTTCTAGTATCAGGTAAAGTAGAAGTGGATACATATAAATATCCTAAAAAAGTTCTGAAGCCCAATGATATGTTGACTTATGACGGACAAGACGACGGGCTACGGGTAAATACAGTAGATGTGTCTGAATATATAAGTTGGGTGGATGGTTATTATTGTTTCAACCATGAGAAGATTGAAATCATAACCGAAAAGCTATCTCGATATTATGGAAAGCGTGTCATACCTGATTCCGGTTTGATAGGATTGACTTGTAGTGGTAAGCTCGATTTACGAGACGATTTACGGGATGTTCTGGAAGTATTAAGTAAAACTATACCTGCACAAATAGAGACCAGAGATAATTATTTTTTATTAACCAAGTGATTTTTAATACTATGAAACAAGGACCTTAAATTTTAAAAGAAAGGGTTGGATAATACCCTCATATCATCCAACCCCTGATTAGATTAAACTACGTAAAAACAAATTTGTTAATCAAATCGTACAAATGTATGAATAATCATGGAATTTTTAGTCCCGATAGGACTAAAGTAAGAACTTTATTATCAATAAAAAGTATTTTTTTGTTTTTGTTATTCACTTTTGCATTCGAAATGGCTTATGCTTCAAGTGTTTACTCTCAAACCAAAGTCTTTACTATGCAATCTGCCGAGAAAACCGTATTACAGGTTTTTAAAGAAATAGAGAAGAATAGTGAGTTTATAATCTTTTATAGAGACGGTGTTATTGACTTAAACCGGAAGGTTAGTGTAAATGTGGTTAACCAGTCTGTTGATAAAATACTGGAGCAGTTACTGGCACATACCGATAATGGTTTCACCATTAAAGACCGTCAAATAATCATTTATAAAAAAGAGACTTCTGCGACACCTTCGGTTTCACAGCAAAAAAACAAAATTAAAGTAACCGGGGTTGTTACTGATGCAAAAGGTGAGTCTATCATCGGTGCTAACGTTGTCGTAAAAGGGAATCCTACCATAGGTGCCATTACCAATATGGAAGGACGTTATGAAGTGATGCTTCCCTCGGACGATGTCATTTTATTGGTTTCATATTTGGGATATAATACCGAAGAAATCAAAGTAAAGGGACGTCGTAATATCAACGTTGTTTTGCATGAGGACTCAAAAGCACTCGATGAAGTAGTGATAGTTGGTTACGGTAAGCAGAAGAAGGAAAGTGTGGTGGTCTCCATGAGTTCTATCAAGCCCAAAGATATTGTTGTTCCTTCCCGCAGCCTTAATAATAGTCTTGCCGGTCAGGTAGCAGGTCTGATCGCCGTACAACGTTCTGGAGAACCCGGTTATGACAATGCTGAATTCTGGATTCGTGGAGTCAGTACTTTTGCCGGGGGAACTTCTCCGCTCGTACTTGTCGATGGAGTGCCGAGAAATATGAGCGATATTGAACCGGATGAAATAGAAACATTTTCTGTTCTGAAAGATGCAGCTGCTACTGCTATTTACGGCGCAGAAGGAGCTAACGGTGTAGTATTGGTGACTACTAAACGTGGCCGTGTTGAAAAAGCTAAAATATCTTTTAAGACCGAACACACCATTTCATCACCTACCCGCCTTCCTGAGTTTGTAGGTTCTGCCGATTATCTTAGTTTATATAATGAGGCATTGCGTAATGATGGTGAAGGACCGCAGTTTTCAGATGAACTGATAGCCCATTACCGTAACAACGACGATCCGGATTTGTATCCCAATACCAATTGGATTGACGAACTTCTCCGGAAGAACACCTTTAGTCATCGCTATACACTCAATGTACGCGGCGGTACTGAGAAAGCCAAGTATTTTGTGTCGGGAGCCTATTATAACGAAAGCGGATTATTCAAGAACAGGCCAAATGGGATTTATGATACCAATATTGGTATAGACCGTTTTAACTTGCGTTCGAATATCGATATGGCTGTATCTTCCACCACTACTGTAGGGGTAGATCTCGCTATGCAATACCTTATTAATAATTATCCGGGAACGGGTACTTCCACCATTTTCCGTTCTATGTTAATCACGCCTCCTTATGCTTTCCCCGCAGTGTACAGTGATGGTACCGTAGCCACGTATGCCCAGGAAAGAGATGCGAACATGCGTAACCCTTATAACTTATTAATGAATTCCGGGTATGCCAAAGAATATAGGACAGGTATACAATCGAAAGTAAATGTCAACCAGAAACTTGATTTTATTACTAAAGGTTTGTCTGCAAACTTAAATGTAAGTTATGACTACGATAGTGAGATGATTATTCGTCGCGAGTATAATCCGACACGATACCATGCCACAGGCCGTGATGAATTAGGGCAGCTGATTTTTTCCACAGTAGTATCGGGTAATCCGGATATTCAAGATCCCAAAAACAGTGCGACATCTGCTACCAAGAAAATTTATATCGATGCATCTATCAACTATAAGCGTACATTTGGAAAGCATGATGTGGGAGCAATGTTACTATATATGCAAAAAGAAACGCAACAGCATAATGTTCCCCTTCCATTCCGTAAGCAAGGATTCGTAGGACGTGCTACATATGGCTATGATGGGCGTTACTTTATTGAAGGTAATTTTGGTTATACCGGTTCTGAGGCATTTGCTGAAGGCAATCGTTTTGGCTTTTTTCCGGCAATAGGTGCCGCTTATTACCTTTCCAATGAATCATTTTATCCGGAAGTAATAAAAAAAGTGGTAAATAAACTAAAGCTAAGAGCGTCTGTCGGGCGGACTGGTAACGATAAAACCGGACAGGAACGTTTTTTGTATCGTCCCACTTTTACTACCAATGCCGGCGGATTTACGCAGGGTATCGGTGATACGGGCGGAACTAACGGAATTGGTAACGGAATTGTTGAAGGACGTTTCGCCGCTCCTTATCTGGCTTGGGAAATTGAGGACAAGCAGAATTATGGTTTCGATCTGGGACTGTTTGATAACCGCATCGATATTATCTTCGATTATTTCCGTTCTGAGCGTAGGGATATTTTGTTACAGCGTCGTACTGTTCCACAATTGGGCGGGCTTCGTCAAGACCCGTGGCAGAATTTTGGTAAAGTACGTAATCAGGGTATAGATATGTCGATGAATCTCAATCAACAGATAGGTAAACTGAAACTTAGTGCTCGGGGAACCTTTACTTTTACCCGGAATAAAATTCTTGAATATGATGAACTACCTCAGAAGTATGGATATCAAGCTGTTACCGGTACAAGAGTTAGTGAGAATACTCTTTATATAGCCGACCGCCTTTATACAGAAGACGATTTTATAGTCAGTACCAATGCTAACGGATTGAAAACCTATAAACTCCGTTCGGAACTTCCACGTCCTACTTTAGGAGGACTGATTGGCCCGGGTGATATCAAATATGTCGATGTAAATGGTGATGGCGTGATTGACTCTTATGATCAGGTAAGAGGAGTGGGTAATCCGAGTACTCCTGAAATTATTTATGGATTTGGTCTTAACGCTGAGTACAAAGGCTTCTATGCGAGTATCTTTTTTCAAGGAGCAGGCAATACATCTGTTCTTCTGGGAGGAGCCACTTCCGAAGGGTGGTATCCGTTCTCTTGGGGCGTCGACCAGTCCAATTATCGCACGTTTGCTTTAGACCGCTGGACTGAAAACAATCCCAGTCAGGATGTTATTATTCCGCGTTTGCATAAGAACAATGCCAATAATGCCAATAATCGGGTGGCAAGCACTTGGTGGTTGCGTAATGGTTCCTTCTTACGACTGAAAAATATAGAGTTCGGTTATCAGCTTCCTAAGAAATTTATGGATAAGATTGGTTTTGAGGCTGCCCGTATTATGGGATATAACCTTGCTGTGTGGGATGACATTAAATATTTCGATCCGGAAGCCGGTAATGCCAATGCGGGTTTGAATTATCCTTTGCCCCGTACTTTCACTCTCGGTTTAGACTTTACATTCTAAAAAGACAAAATTGATTAATAAATAGAAAGATGAAAAAGCAAAATTCTATATACACTTTGTTGATAGCGCTATTGTGCTTTGTTAGTTCTTGCGACTATTTGGGAGTTCCCGATCAACTTGCAGGAGGTTTGCAGAATACCGAACAGGTGTTTGATAATGTATCGTATACAAAGAGATGGTATGCCAATGTTTTTGCCGGTATCCCCGATTATTCAGGGATTAACAGCGTGAATGTGGGAGCTTTCAAAAATCCCTGGACGGGTATGTGTGATGAGCTGGTCGTTGGGTATGGAAACTCTTCCAAATATAATAATTCGGATAGAAATGCTGCCAACATGGGTTTTCATCGTTATGGTAACTGTTACAAATACATTCGTCAGGCTAATATTTTTTTGCAGAAAGCACATCCGATAATGACTACGGGAACCCAAGGAGACCAGTTGTTGGAAGACGAGCTGACACAGATGAAAGCCAATGTGCGTTTTATGCGGGCATTTTATCACTATTTGTTGTTTGAACAATACGGTCCGATCATCTTGGTAAAGGACAAAATATACAATGCGACTGAGGATCAGGATGTACCCCGGAATACAGTAGATGAAGTAATAGAGTATATTGATTCCGAGCTCACAGCTGTTGCTTCTGAATTGACTCAGGAGCCTATTTTTGAAGATAAGGACTATCGTGCCTGGCCGACTAAAGGAGTTGCTTTGGCTGTTCGGGCAAAATTGTGGTTGTATGCTGCAAGTCCTCTTTTAAACGGCGGATACCGCGAAGCTCTGTCGGTGACAAATCCGGATGGTACCCGTCTGTTTCCTGATTATGACGCCGGTAAGTGGGAGAAAGCTCTTGCTGCTTGTAAAGACTTTATTGACTATGCTGAGGCCGGAAGATATGAATTATACAAAGAGTATAAAGACGATAACGGTGCTGTCATTGATCCGGATAAGTCTGTGTATAATCTGTTTCAGAAATATACACATGAGATTATCTGGGCTACGGCAAATAATGATTGGGGGGGAATGAATGGTGATGCTTTCGACCGTCGTATTGCTCCCCGTTGCGAAAAAAATGGCTTAGGTTCCACTGGAGTTACTCAGGAACTGGTCGATGCTTTTTATATGAAAGACGGTTTCCCTGTTTCGGCTACAGCCTATTTGCCGCAGTCTACACTTTATCAGGAAGAAGGGTATGGGACTTACAAAGATCAGAATGATAACTTTTCTAAGAAGTATACCAATGTGACTGTCAGCAATCGCTATCTCAATCGTGAACCTCGTTTTTATAATACAGTCTTTTTCAATGGACGTCAATGGCCAGTAAGCTGTAATCAGGTATTATTTTACAATGGTGGTAACTCCGGCGTACAGGAAGGACAGGCTACCCTGACCGGTTATATGCTTTTCAAACGTTTCAATCGTTCGGTCAGTTTAACTAATCCGGGAGTAGCCTCCCAGTTCCGTCCCTCTATTATTTTCCGTTTGGCAGATTTCTATTTGATGTATGCTGAGGCAGCCAATGAAGTCAATCCTAATGACGCGAGAGTTTTGAAATACCTCAATCTGGTGCGTGAGCGTGCAGGACTCCCCGATATAGAGACTTTGAATCCGGCTATTCGTGGTAATCAGGAATTGCAACGGGCTGCCATTCAACGTGAACGCCAGATTGAACTGGCCACAGAGGGGCAGCGCTATTTTGATGTGAGAAGATGGATGATTGCTGATAAAAACGGGGAAGGTCGTCAGAATGGCTATGTGCACGGAATGAATGTACGCGGTGAGTCGAATGATAAAGAAGATTTCAATCGCATAGTGGAAGCAAGCCAGATTGTATTTAACCGGAAAATGTATCTGTATCCCATGCCTGATTCCGAAATGAGAAAGACCAAGAATCTGGTACAGAATCCGGGATGGTGATTTTTGAATAAATAAAAAAGATGTACTTATGAATAGATTTAATTACATAGGAATGTTAGCTTACGTCGCACTGTCTATGAGCAGTTGTGATGATAGTTTTGATGTAAGTTCCAAAGCCGATGGGGTTTTGGCTGTTTCTCAGGAAGGGTTTAATACATTGCAATCTTATAATGTAGGCGAAAAGTATACAGCAGATTTATGGATACAACAGGGGGGCTTGAAGTCAACTGCCAGTGTAGTAAGTTTTTCTGTGGACAAAGCTTTGCTCGATTCAATGAATATTGCCGATGGAACCTCATATGAACTTCTTCCTGCTGACTGTTATCAATTAACAAAAAGTTCTGTCGATATTCCCGCAAACGAAAGGCTATTGAAAGGTGAGCTCACTTACGACCCGGCTAAGATACAAGAGCTCTCCGGATATGATCATTTGAAATATGTGTTGCCTTTACGTGCTACATCCAGTGGAATGCCTTTTGTTTCAGGACGTTCTGTTGTGTTGTTGGGTTTTAAAGTTTCAGAGCCGATTGTAACTATTATGAATGCCGGAGTAGAAGAGATCAATCTGGCAGAAGTAAAGGAGTTACCTGTACAGATCGGGGTCCCATTCACCAATAAATGAGAAATCAGCTGTCGCTTGGAAAGCCGCCAGTCGGTGATTGATGCCTATAATACGGCTCACGGTACTTATTTCAGCATGCTTCCGTCCGATGCCTATGTGGCTCCCGAAACTCCGATTCTTCATAGTGGAGTAAATCAGGTTACAGCAACTTATAAACTGAAAGACGATGTCCTGCCGGGAAATTATATGTTACCCGTGCAAATAGCAGAGGTAACTTCTGATGCTACTATACGGGCTGATAAGGATGTTTATGCAGCTTATAGCATTATTAAAGAAGGGGATAAACTTTCTAAAACAGATTGGAAAATTGTATCGTTCACTACCGAGGAGGCTTCGGGTGAAGGCAGCAATAATGGACATGCCAAACATTTAATTGACGGAAATGTCGAGACTTTCTGGCATTCGCGTTGGCAGGGAGGATCTGATCCTTTACCTTATGAAATAATTATCGATATGAATCATCGGGTCAAAATAGCTCAGATAGAGTTATTGCCACGTGGGCGAGGAAGTAATAATCCGATAAAGGTGGTACGTTTTGAAGCCAGTGAAGACGGGACGAATTGGGAATCGATCGGTCAGTTTGGTTTTACGAATCAGGATGCCGCACTAAAATATTATGTAAAATCATCCACGGCACGCTATATCAAATTGGTCATTCCGGATGGGGTGGGTAATGGTACAGTAGCTGCGATTCGTGAATTGGATGTAAGGGGTACAGTCGTCAACTGATCTAAATAAATTAATAATGCGAGTTAATAGTTGTAAATTCAATTATTAACTCGCATTTATATTTTAGTGTAATGTCATCAGATTGTTTTCATGCTACCAAAGATATACCGTATACAACTTTTGACTTAGTAATTATTTTACAATGATCTTCTATAAAAATGTTATTAATATGCACTTCTGTTGGGAAATAAATAAATTCAAAAGTACTTGAGAAAAGTTCCTGTAGAACTTGGAAAGTTTTATGCATTATACATACAGATGTTACCTTTT
>OCAD01000862.1_pt1 | contig 15758 bp, 10 predicted proteins | sample 1538261 | NCBI WGS metagenome assembly OCAD01 (sample SAMEA2580261, study PRJEB22360) | human gut metagenome | biome: human gut; feature: human-associated habitat; material: faeces | place: Denmark | collected 2008/2010
CGGACATACCGGGCTGACCGCCGGCAGCGCGCCCGCAAGAGCCCGCGGATATTAGCTTGCCAGGCAAGCGTCGACTAAACGTGCAGCGTGCGCGGGCCCTCCCGACGGGAAACGAAAAAGCCCGGTTTAAAACCGGGCTCGAACAAACACGCCTATTGACAATGGCTTTCTCATATTAGAGGGGTCGACGCCACTAAGGCGATGACCCCTTAATCGAAGTAACGGCGCTGCCCAGCATTCCACCACTTGAGCTGCCGTCGACCTTATTCTACCCACGAGCGCCAGGTTTAACAAATGGAATTTCGGTTACGAAGTCCGGGGCTCGCCCCTCTACTCCAGCCACCATTCCACATCCACGGAGCACTCGACCTCGATAGGCTCTGGCTCCAGCACCGTCACCTTGGAATCAGCCGATCCCGCAGGAGCTCCGAGCGCAAAATCGGCCGCACTTGCATAGCAAAGCCGATCCATGCTGCCAAGCTGACTGTTGTAGGAGATATGCTTGACGCCATCCAGCTTAGAACCCGATGCCGCCGCAAGCGCCTGCGCATTGTTGCGGGCTCGCTCGACGACGCGGGCGATGAGGGCATCCTCGGCAGCACGCCGGTCGACTAGATCAAAACCTACGCTCATGTCGGCGCGCGAACCGCAGGTGTTAAGAGCCGTCCATATAGCGGCGACATCGACGGCGTCAATCAACGCGGCGACTGTGCCGTAGGCATGGTAGCTATAGCCAGTGATCGTCGCCTTTCTGCGTGTCGTTCGCGCGTAGCAGGCGTAACCGCGACACGTTAGCTCGCCATCCAAACCAAAGGGCGCCAATGCCGTAGCGACCTTAACGCGATCGGCGTTGTAGTCGTCCAGGCACGCCTCCTTGGTATCGAAGCTTCCTCCAAAGCAGATGCTAAACACGACGCGATCGGGCATCACCTCGTCCTCGATCTCGGCGCCAACGCTCACGAACCCAGCTTTATCCATCGACATGACATCCGTCCTTTCCACGAATGGCTACGTTGCGGTAAGCGTAGCCGCCCGTGCGGACACAAAAATGGGATGCTGTGCCACGCGCGCCAGGCACGCGCCATGCAGACGGCCCCAAGAGAGTCGCCCGCCTATTCGAATGTGTGAAAAAGATTGAGGCCCGGTGACTTGAATCAGAGGTCATCCCGGGCCCATCAGAGCTCACAGAGCTCTTGGTTGCTTTGGTCTCGCTTTTCACGGCGTTTGTCGGGCTTTCCGAGGCACTCAAGCAGCGTTCGAAGCATAACAAGTCACTACAATTAAGGCTTTGACCCCTTGACCAAGCAACGGCGCTGCCCAGCTATCACCCTTGGGCTGCCGTCAACTTTATTCTATCCGCGAGCATCTGGTTTACCAAATGGATTTTCGGTAAAGGAAGCACGGCACGCCCGCAAAACCACTACGCCCCAAGTGCCGCCATGGGAATCACCGCCACGCCGTCGTCGCGTGTGTAGGCAATGCTCCCCTTTCCAACCACGACCGCCAAAAACGCCGGCGCGGCATTCTGGGCGGCAGGATTGGAGAGCACTTTCCTCTCCAGCGCCTTGAGATTTCTCGCTCCATCGTCTGCTTTCGCATCACTCAGCTTGACCTCGATGGCTCCCCAGCGCCCGTCGTGCTCAACGATCAGATCGACCTCAAGGCCCTTCTCATCTCGGAAATAATGGACACTGTTGTCGACACCGCCGTAGGTGGAAAGGAACACGCGCACGTCGCGCAGGACGAGATTCTCAAAGAGCATCCCCAGCGTTTGCATATCGCCAAGCAGCCGCTCAGGGGTAGCCCCCAGCAACGCCGCCGCAAGTGACGGGTCACAGAAGTAGCGCTTGGGGCGCACGCGAACGCGGGCCTTCGAGCGCATGGGCGGCTCCCATCCGCACAGGTCCTCGGTCAGCTTGAGCCTGTTGAAGAGGTCCAAGTACGCAGCGATGGTCCTCTCGTCGGGGCCCGCCTCACCGTACGAGGCGTCCTTTACGAGCGTCTTGTACGTGACAGCCTGGCTCTCGTTCATGGCAAGAGCTCGCAAAAGGCCGTGTGCAAGCTCGGGCGACATGCCCTCGTCCAGCACGTTGACGTCGAGCACCGAGTGCACGTACTGGCTTGCCGTCTCTCGCGCAAGATCTTCCGAAAGCCCAAGATTTGCAGGCCAACCGCCCCTGCAGCACCAGCGGGCGACGTCATCCACCGTGCTCTCGCGACGCTGAGGGGCAAAATCCTCGCCCTTAAAGAGGCTTGCCAGTGACACGAGCGGCTCGCCGTCGCCCGACTCACACAGGGCCATGGGGCGCATTGACAGACGGGCGATCCTACCCGTGCCGGAATGACGAACATGGCTGCGCTCCTCGCTTTTGAGCGCGGTCGAGCCCGTGAGCAAAAGTGTCCCCCGTTCGTTGCCGCTCGCGTCCACGAAACGCCGGGCGGCATCCCAAACCTCGGGCACCTCCTGCCATTCATCGACCAGGTGTGGCGCATCGCCGATGAGCGCCAGGCTTGGGTCGACCTCTGCCGCCGCACGCTGCGCAGGCTCATCGAGCCTGGAGACGCTCGCCGAGCGAGAGAGCGCCGTCCAGGTCTTGCCGCACCATTTGGGGCCGTTGATCTCCACACAGCCAAACGCCCGCATAAGGGTGTCGAGGCGCTCCTCTATGAGCCGGGGCCTATATCCCTTTTGGGTCAATCTCTTTGGTGCATCCATAGACGGCCGTCCCTCTCTATCACGCGATATGCGAAATTACGCCATTCTCAATGCTGATTTTACGCTACTTTCAATGTAGTTTTTACGCCATGACAGATGTAGTCTTTACGCCATTTTCATTGAAGGTTTTACGCTTGGCATCCTTAGCGCGACCCATTCCGAGCATCACATCAGAGCGTGCTTGGTTATCTCCGCTCGCACATCTCGGCAAACGAAATCAGCTTGGCATCTCCCCTGCTCGCCGCAGCTTCCTGACATCCTTGCGTAAAGCCTCGCTTCGAGAAGATCGCATAGCTTTTGTGCTGCCGCCTAAAGAGCTCGCTTCGGTATACGAGCTTTTGCAGCACGTCTTCGCCCGCCGGTTCATTGCGCCATTTGCACTCCGCAAACAGCGCAGCGCCCTCGCCATCGTCAACAATCAAGTCGATTTCTTCCTGCGCATGTGTGCGATTGTCCGTCCCCCACCAGCGCCCGACGCTCGCCGGAACCACATCGAGCTGGCCCGCGCGCGCGAGTTCGTACACGTATTGCCTGCATATAAGCTCAAAGACCGTACCCATGTAATCCGATACGTGCGGCTCAATGCGCTTATACGCCATCTCGGCCATATCGTTTTGAATCAGCCCAATGTTCTGCGGCACAAACTTGTACCAGAACCTAAACATCTGGTCGCTCAGCAGATACACGGCTCGCTTATTGCTCGTCTCGTTTAGGGGCAGCTCGCGCTCGACAATCCCAAGCGACGCCAGCTTATCCACATAGCTCTTTACGTTGCTCGCAGGGATTCCCGTAGAGCTCGCAATCTCCGAGATCCTCGAGCGCCCCTGAGCAATTGCTTGCACGATCGCATCATATTGCTCGGGATTGCGGCACTCTTGCATTAGCAGGTTACTCGGCTCCTCAAAGAGATAGCCCGTAGAAGTAAGAAAAAGACGTTTGATGTTGTCCTTGAGCGATGCGGCAGGATCGACTCTCTCGATATATGCAGGAATGCCGCCCGTCATACCATAGCAAACTGCAGCGTCTTCGCGACTCATGCTCTGCCACAGGTCGAGGGTCGTCGTAAAATCGAGCGGCATGATCTTAAACTGGGCCGTACGCCTACCGTATAGTGGGCTCTCGTAGCCCAACACCTGTTCCTCCATAAACGAAAGAGACGAGCCGCATAGAATCAGCATGAGCCTAGTCTCTTTGTACAAGTGATCAATCTTGTCTTGCAGCAACGAACTGATCTCGGGATTCGATTGGGCGAGATAGGGATACTCGTCAATCACGACAATCAAACGTTCCGTGCGAGCCATGGTGGCCAATGCATCGAACGCCTCGTCAAAACTACGAAACGACACGCCTGCAGCACCAACCGAACCCGCAAGTATCGCCTGGCTAAAGCCGTGCAGGTTTGCCTCTGCATTGGTACGACGAGCTTGAAAGTAAATAGCCTTCTTGTCTTGGATGAATTCTGTGATAAGACGCGTTTTGCCCACACGACGACGGCCGTAAATCACAGGCATCTCAAAGGAGCCCGTGCCATACAGTCGATTGAGCTCGGACATTTCCACTGTTCTTCCGATAAACATAGGGCCATCCTTCCTTTACGTTATAGCTAGCTATATTATACCTTCCTATAATATAGCTAGCTATAACGTAATTCGACAAGCGGCGCACGCAAAAGGGGCGGTACATCACCGCACGTGGACCGTTCCGGAAAATGTACCCCGTTCTGGAGCCTGGTTCCGGGATACAGCTTCCGGTTGAGGACCGATCCGGAAAGCGCGTCCCGCTCTGAGTGGCAATTCCGGGACACAGTTTCCGCTCCAAACAAAAGGCCCCGGCTCGCGATGGAGCCGGGACCAAAGGCGCAGCGTATGTAGTTGATGTTGAGCGCGAACAGCTCGTCAGCAATGGCTATCCGCGCCCTACCCTACCCGCGGTTGCGGACGCGGCTGTAGGGCGTATTCACCATGGGCAGATCGGGACGCAGCTTGCCGTCAAACGCGCGGTAAGCGTTCTGTACGGCGGGCGCCGTGGGGATCGTCGCGATCTCGCCGATGCCCTTGCCGCCATATGCCACGGGCAACAGCTCGTCCTTCTCCACGTAAATGGCGTGGATATCCGGAATCTCGGGCGCACGGAACAGCCCGAGCGTACCGTACCTTGCCTGGGGTACGCAGTCCTTGAGCGGCCAGTCCTCGGTAAGCGCATAGCCCATACCCATAAGCACACCGCCTTCGATCTGACCCTGGATGGAGATGGGGTTGACCACCTTGCCGGAATCGTGCGCGGCATAGACCTCGCTCACGCGACCGTCATCGTCCAGAATGACCACATGCGTGGCAAAGCCGTAGCAGATGTGGCTCTTGGGATTGGGAACGTCGGCGCCCAGCTTGTCGGTCGGCTCCAGGTACACGTAGCCAAACTCGCATCCCTCGAGCGCCTTGATGGCGGCCGCGGGATCCTGAGGATGCATACCCTGGCCGGCGACGAGTTCCTGCGTGTGCAGCTGATAGGCGCGGCCGTCGTCATACTCGATCTTGACGCCGTCGCCATGCGCACTCACGGGAGCGGCGGGCGCAGACTTGCCGGCCTCGATATCAAGCATGGCATCGCGCAGCAGGAAGGCGGCACCGCGCACGGCCTCGCCGGTCACGACCGTCTGACGCGAGCCAGACGTGGTGCCGGAGTCGGGAGCGTTCTCGGTGGAGCACTCGCCGTTGGCGATGCAGCGAAGCGGCAGGCCGCATGCCTCGGCAACGTCTTGCAAAAAGACGGTGTTACAGCCCTGGCCAATGTCGGACGTGGCGGCATAGACCACGGCCGCGCCGTTCTCGATGCGAATCTTGCAGCGGCCGGCATCGGGCAGGCCCACGCCCACGCCGGCGTTCTTCATGGCGCAGGCAATGCCGGCGTGTCCGGGATGCGCATAGTAGGCATCCTTGACCTCGAGCAGTGTCTCCTTCAGCGCCGTGGAGCAGTCGGCAATCTGACCGTTGGGCAAAACCTCGCCCGGCTCGATGGCGTTGCGGTAGCGAATCTCCCACGGATCCAGGCCGACCTTCTCGGCCAGCAGGTCGATTAGGCTCTCGAGCGCAAACTCGGACTGGCAGACGCCAAAGCCACGGTACGCGCCGGCGGGCGGGTTGTTGGTGTAGTAGCCATAACCGCGAATGTCGGTGTTCTGGTACTTGTAGGGGCCGACAGCATGCGTGCAAGCGCGCTCGAGCACCGGGCCGCACAGCGACGCGTAGGCGCCGGTGTCAAAGTTAATCTCGCAGTCCAGGCCGGTAAAGTTGCCCTCGGCGTCGCAGCCCAGCGTAAAGGTGCCGTCCATGGCATGGCGCTTGGGATGGAACGCAAGCGACTCGGCACGTGTGAGTTTGCACTTCACAGGACGCTGGAACTTATATGCGGCGAGCGCGGCCAGGTGCTGGATGGACACGTCCTCCTTGCCGCCAAAGCCGCCACCCACGAGCATGGTCTCGACGACCACGCGCTCGGGTTCGCTATCCCAGCCAAACATGTGGGCACACTCTTTGCGCGTGTCGTAGGCACCCTGGTCGGTCGACTGCACCTTGACGCCGTTCTTGTACGGGAAGGCAACGGCGCACTCGGGCTCCAAGAAGGCATGCTCGGTAAAGGGCGTGGTAAAGCGCTGCGTCACGGTAAACGCGCTCTCTGCCAGCGCCTTGGCGGCGTCGCCGCGCGTCACGTGACGGCTCTGGCACACGTTGTCCTTGAGCTCCACCGTGTTGCCGAAGGCAAAGAAACTGTCATGCAGGCGCGGCGCGTCGGCGGCCTTGGCCTCGGCGATGTTGCGCACGGGCTCCAGAGGCTCGTAATCGATCTTTACGAGCTTCTTGGCCTTCTCGAGCGTCGCCTCGTCCTCGGCAACCACCAGCACGATGGCGTCACCCACGCAGCGGGTGATATCGCCCTGGGCGATCATGACGTCCCAGTCCTGGATAAGGTGGCCGACCTGGTTGACCGGCACGTCCTCGGCGCGCAGGATGCCCACCACGCCGGGCAGGGCCTCGGCCTTGGAGGTGTCGATGGAGAGCACACGGGCGCGCGGGTACTTGGAGCGCACGGCGCTGGCATAGGTCAGACCCGGCTGATCGAGCTCGTCGATGTCGTCGGGATACTTGCCCTCGCCGAGCACCTTCTTGCGCACGTCGATGCGGAAGGCGCGCTTGCCCACGCCGTAGTCGTCGCCGCGCTCCAAATCCTCGTCGATCTGCTTTTCGCCACGGAGCACCGCAGCTGCCAGCGAAATGCCCTCGATAATCTTTTTGTAGCCGGTGCAGCGGCAGACATTGCCACGGATGGCGTACTTGATCTGCTCCTCGGTGGGCTCGGGGTCCTCGGCGATCAGCGCTGCACCCGCCATGACCATGCCGGGGATGCAAAAACCGCACTGCACGGCGCCCACGGCGCCAAAGGCGTACACAAAGGCCTCGCGCACGTCCTCGGGCAGGCCCTCGACGGTCACGATGTTGCGGCCGGCGGCAAGAGCAGTGGTCAGTACGCACGCCTTGACGGCCGCACCGTCCACATGGATGGTGCAGGTGCCGCAGGCGCCCTCGGAGCAGCCGTCCTTGGCGGAGTGAATGTGCAGGTCGTCGCGCAGATAGCGCAGCAGTGGTTTATTCTCCGTCGTCGTGTGCTCGACACCGTTAACGGTAAAAGTGAATTCCTGTGCCATGGTGATTCCCTTCTACACGCCGGCGGCGATGCCGGTGCGGTCGTGGATGGCGCCATGAGGGCAGACGACGGCGCACATGCCGCACGACAGGCAGTCCACGCCGTCGATATGGGCGCAGTTGTCCTCGATGCGGATAGCGCCGGCAGGGCACTTTTTGGCGCACATACCGCAACCGATGCAGCTCGTGTCGCAGATCTTGCGCGCAATGGCGCCCTTATCGGTGTTGTTGCAGCGCACCAGAATGTTCTGGTAGCCGGGAACGAAGGCAATCACGCGCTGCGGGCACGCCATGCCGCACAGGCCACAGCCCGTGCACTTGGAGCGATCCACGCGGGCGATGCCATCGACCAGCGCAATGGCGCCGTGGGGGCAGGCCGCGACGCAAGCGCCACAGCCAATGCAGCCTTCGCTGCAGCGGGCGTCGCCGCCTGCGGAGGCGCAACCGCTTCCGCAGGCAACGTAGGCCACGTTATGTTGAATGGATTTGGCCATAAGAGACTCGCCTATTTCTTAAGAAGGTACGAATAGTTGTCGCGCACAGCCCTGATGGTCAGGCGGACGGCCTCGGGAAGACCGGTGTTGACGGCATCGACCGAGACGGTGCGGACCGTGCCGGCCACGCGGACCTTAAAGTGGTCCTCGTCCACCGCCAGGAAGCCCTCGTTCTCGGAGTTCTCCATGTCCTGCTCGCTCCAGAACAGGGTGAGCTTGTCCTTGTAGGGACGACCCTCCTGGTAGGGACAGAACACGGCGCAGTTGCCGCACTCGTTGCACATGCCGTCGACATGGACGACCTGATGCTTGGCCAGGCCCGGCACCTTAATGGCAACGTTGGCGCGGTTGGGGCACACGTCGCAGCAGACCTCGCACACCGAGCCGCAGCCCAGGCAGCGGGTCTTGGTGCAGTTGCGCTTGTCGCGGCACAGCGACCCCTTGCGCTCGTAGCAGGTGTCCTCGCGGCCGGCCTGCTCGTTACAGTCGGCGTACTTGTTAAAGTCCACGCCGGCGATGGCACGAGCGACCTCGGCGGCATCGGCGATGGCCTCGACCACGGTGGCAGGACCGCGGCGGCAGTCGCCCGCAGCCCAGACGCCCTCGACGCCGGTGGAGGTGGCGGCAAGGCGGCCGCGACGGTCGTGCTCGACGCCCGCGGCATCGTACAGGCTGGCATCGATGCCCTCGCCCACGGCGCAGATCACCGTGGTGGCGGGAAGCTCGATGGTCTCGCCCGTGGCGGCGGGGCTGCGACGGCCGCTTGCATCCGGCTCGCCAAGCTCCATAACGTCGCAGGTCAGCACGGCGCCGTTGAGCGCCTTAGGTGCCAGCAGCTCGCAGAACTCAACGCCGTCGGCAAGAGCAAGATCGAGCTCTTCCTCGTCGGCGGGCATCTGCTTCTTGGTGCGGCGATACACCAGGCGCACGTTCTTCACGCCGGCCAGGCGCTTGGCCACGCGGGCCGCGTCCATGGCGGTGTTGCCGGCGCCAATGACCACGACGTCCTCGCCCAGCTCGAGCTTCTCGCCCTTCTTGGCGGCCTCGAGGAACTCCAGCACATCGAGCTCGGCGCCCTCGCCCAAGCCCGCAGAGCCGGGCATCCAGGCACCGGTGGCCACGACCACGTCGGTAAAGCCTTGAGCCTTGAGTTCGTCGATGGAATCCACGCGAGCGTTGAGCTGCACCTTGGCGCCAAAGGCTAGGCAGAGCTCGGCATCGTGGGAGATATCGTCGCTCGCGATGCGGAACTCGGGAATCACGTGACGGACCACGCCACCGAGCGAATCGCGGGCCTCAAAGATGGTGACGGGCACGCCGGCACGCGTCAGGAAGAACGCCGTCGCCAGGCCGGCCGGGCCGCCGCCGATAACGGCAACGTTGCGCTCGCCGTCGTTTGCGATGGCCTGGGCACGCAGCTTGGGCAGCACGGCGGTCATGGCCTCGCGGGCGGCCTTGAGCTTACTGGCGCGAATCTGGGCGCCCTCGGGCTCGTAGAACGCACGCTCGCAGGCACAGCCGCAGGGATGCGGGCAGATGGTGCCGGTAATGAACGGCAGAGCGTTGCGCTCGATGATGATGTTGAGCGCGTCCTCGTAGCGGCCCTCGTCAACAGCCGCCAGATAGGCGGGAATATCCTGCTGGATGGGGCAGCTCGTGCGGCACGGCGTGGTAAAGCAATCGGAAAGCGGGCTCTTGCCGGCGACCTTGCGGTCGGGCAGCGGGCGCAGCGGCTTCTTGTAGAGCGGATTGGCGAGCGAGTCGGTCTGGATCGCAGTCACGGCCTCGAGAGAGACGCCCGCGAACGGCTTGCCGTCCAGGTCGGTAAACTCGCCGGCCATCTGGCTAAAGCGCTCGTAGCCACCAGGCTTGAGCACGTCGGTCGCCAGGGTGACGGGCCAAATGCCGGCATCGTACAGGGCGCGGATGTTGTAGACCGTGGCACCGCCGGAGTAGCTGATGCGCAGTTTGCCATCAAACTGCTCGGTAATGCGGCGGGCAGCCTCGATGGTCAGCGAGAACAGCGAACGGCCGGACATGTACATCTCGGTGGAGGGTAGCTCGTTCCTCGTCACGTCGACGGGGAACGTGTTGGTCAGCTTGACGCCAAACTCCAGGCCGCGCTCGGCGCACAGGGCAATCAGGCGCTCGAACATAGGCACGGCATCGGCCCACTGCAGGTCCTCGCGGAAGTGCGTGTCATCGAAGACGATGTAGTCAAAGCCCAGCTCGTTGAGGCGCTGGCGAGCAAACTCATAGCCCAGCAGCGTGGGGTTGCACTTGATGTAGGTGTTGAGACCCTTCTCGGTAATCAGATAGGTCGCGATGCGCTCGATCTCCGCCGGCGGGCAGCCATGCAGGGTAGACTCGGTAATGGAGTTGGAGACGCGCGCCGGGATGGACTCGACAAACGCGGCATCGACATGCTCAAACTTGTCCAGGTTAGCGAGCGCCCACGTGCGGCACTCGTTCCAAACCTCGGAGCCGCTGGCGTCCTTCATGCCCTCAATGTACGCATCGACCTTGGGGCTCTTGATGCCCTCGAGGTCATAACCCACGGACATGTTGAAGACAAAGCCGTCCGGACTGCCCAGGCCGTACTCGCGAGCGATCAGGTGGCAGGCAAACCATGCCTTCACGTACTCGGCAAAGGCCTGCGGAACCTCGAGCTCGGTCGACCACTCGCAGTTGTAGCACTCGTCCTGCGCCACGATGCAGGGCTTGTTCACACACTTGGAGAGCTCCTCGCCGTCCATAACCTGAACGGTCTTAAGCTCAAAGAAGCGGGAACCGGCCACATAAGAGGCCACGATGTTCTGGGCAAGCTGCGTGTTGGGACCGGCGGCCGGGCCAAACGGAGTCTCGATGCGCTCGTCAAAAATGGGAAGCGCGCCCTCCTGGTTGGTCGTGACCATCTTGCGCACGCCAAAGACGGCGCCCTGAGTCTTGTGCTCCTCGATGATCCAGTTCATCAGCTGCGAAAACGGGATCGGCCTCATGATGTCGCTCATAGTGAGCTCCTCTCTGTAACGCCCGGCGAGACCGCGCGGCGGGCGCAAATACGGTGTAGCGCTAGCACAGCGCCGGCGACCCCGCGGAGGCCGCCTATGCGCGCGCCGGATGTGGCGAAACATCCGACGCGCGCGAATCTACTTGTGAATTAGTAGGTGCGATCGTTGAGCGTGCTCCAGAGCTTCTTGGACTCGGCCGTGGTCCACGCGTTGATCTTGTCCTCATCAATGCCAACGAACTCGCGATCCTTGTACAGGACGCGGCCGTTGATGATGGTGGTGCGGCAGTTTTTGCCCATCATGCCAAAGAGCATGTGGCCGTCGATATTCTCCTCGCTCAGCGGCGTAAAGGGCTTGTAGTCCATAACGATAACGTCGGCGGCAGCGCCGGCCTCTAGCACACCGAGCTTGCGATCGAAGTACTTGCTCGCCATCTTGGCGTTGTTCTCGAACAGCATCGTCATGGCCTCGCACCAGCCCACGTTGGGCATGGCGGCGTTGTGGCGCTGAATAATCAGGAAGACCTTAAGGCTCTCGAGCATATCGTGGGTGTAGGCGTCGGTGCCCATGCACACGGGGATGCCGCGGCGGAAGAACTCGAGCACGGGGGCGCAGCCCACGGCGTTGCCCATATTGGATTCGGGGTTGTTGACCAGCCAAGTGCCGGACTCCTTGACGATGTCCATCTCGGCAGGCGTCACGTGGATGCAGTGGCCCAGCATGGTGTCGGGACCCAGCAGGTTGTGCTGCAGCAGGCGCTCGACGGGGCTGATGCCACCGCGGTTGAGGCGGGAGTCCCACACGTCGTTCATGCCCTCGCACACATGGATGTGGAAGCCGGTCAGGCCGTTGTTGGCCTCGGCCATCTTATCCATGGTCTCGTCCGAAAGCGTAAAGGTAGCATGTCCGCCAAACATGGCGGCGATCATGTGGTTGTCGTTATCGCGACGCTCCTTGGCGGCGCACTGGGCAAATTCGGCGTTCTCGGCAATGGCCTGGTCGCACTTTTCCTGGCCGCGGCGATCGGAGACCTCGTAGCACAGGCACGAACGCATGCCCAGCTCCTGAGCTGCATCCTTAATGGTAAAGAGGCTTCCCGGAATCTCGCAGAAGCTCGCATGGTGATCGAAGATCGTGGTGACGCCATCGCGGATGGAGTCCAAAATCGTAGCATAGGCGCTGGCCTTGGTGCCGTCGAGCGTCAGGTTGTCGTCGATCTTCCACCACTGCTGCTCGAGATTCTCCAAGAAGTTGGTGGGGTTGCAGCCCTTAATGGCAAGGCCGCGGGCCAGACCCGAGTAGATGTGGGTGTGGCAGTTGATGAGTCCGGGCATGATGAGGTTGCCCTGGGCATCGACGTACTCGGCATCCGGGTACTTGGCCTTGAGCTCGCGCTCGGGGCCCACTTCGACGATCGTATCTCCGTCAATGGCGACCGCACCGTTTGGAATAAACGGGGTCTGAGCGTTGCGGGTAAAGACGGAACCGTTAGCGACCAGAAGCATGGATGCTCCCTTCAACATCAGAGGCGGGGTTTGACACCTCTGACATGGCGGAGTGCGAAGCGCCGGCCTACACCGGAAACGGGCCCTCTCCCGTCAACGCTTCACCAAAGGGACAAACCCTTTGAAGTGCGGCTTGGTGCCGCATGGCGTCGGCGGACGAGGCGATGCGTCCGCCGACGAATAGCACCGAATTGGTTACTTCTTGCTCTCGGGCAAGACCAGATCCACGGCAGCGTCCTTGGCAGCATCGATGTGCTGAGCCACGACCGGCGTCTGCGGAAGGATCAGGTTAAGGACAATGGCCATGATGGCGGTGGGGGTTACGGCATTGGAGCCGATGACGGTGGACACCCAGGCGGGCATACCCTCGCCGGCAAGGCAACCGCTGGCCATCCAGATACCCAGGCCAAAGACGACGGAGGTGCCGACGATGGTGGTAGTGCGCTGCGTGAGGCCCTCGCGGGTGAACATGCGCACGCCGTTCATGGTGATGGTGCCAAAGACGCCGACGGTCGCGCCGCCGATGACGGGCTGCGGGATAGCGGAAAGGACGGCAGAGAGCTGCGGGAACAGACCGGCGATGGCAAAGACGGCCGCAATGATCACAAAGACCCACTTGTTGACGACCTTGTTGGAGCAGATGATGCCCACGTTCTGGCCAAGGGCGCTGGTGGGAAGACCGCCCAGCAGACCGCCGACCATAGAGGTGAGGCCCTGGGACACGATAGCGCCGGAGAGCTCGCGCTCGGTGGGCATACGGTCGATGGAGCCCAGGCAGGCGGCGGAGACGTCACCGATAACCTGGATGGCAACCATGGGGAACACGACGGCGAGGGTAATGCAGACCTCGGGATCAAACTCGAGCGCGTAGGGCATGAGCTTGGGAAGAGCGAAGACCTGAGCGGTGGCGACGCTGGAGAAGTCGATCATGCCAAAGGGGATGGAGACGATCATGCCAACGATCATGCCAAAGAACACGGATCCCAGCTTGAGCGTGCCCTTGCCAAAGTTGGCGAGCGCAAAGACCACGGCGAAGGTGATAAGAGCGACGCACCAGGCCTGCGGGGTGCCCCACAGCGGCGTACCCATACCGCCGGCCATATACTTGACGGCCGTGGGATACAGCGAAACGCCGATGGAGAAGATGACCGTACCGGTCACGACGGGCGGGAACAGCCACTTGATCTTGCTGTAGGCCAGACCAAAGAGGACCGCGACGGCGCCGCCGACGATCTCGCCACCCAGCAGCGCACCAAAGCTAAAGCCCGAGGCACCCATGGCCTGCAGGGCCGGCAGGAACGCGAACGAAACGCCCATGACGATGGGCAGGCCGCCGCCGATGCGACGGAAGGGAGCGAAGGCCTGAAGGGCCGTGTCGATCGCCGAAAGAATGAGCGCGACCTGGATGATGTCGGTACTCTGCTGGCTATTAAAGCCGTAGACGCCGGCCATGATGACCGCCGGGGTAATGATGCCGGCAAACGATGCCAGTACGTGCTGAAGGGCACACGGGATCATTTCCTTAACGGGAGGCATGCCTTCGCGAGTGAACAGGGCTTCAGTGCCGTTCGTAACCGTCTCCTGGGTCATTTGACCACCAATCCTCGAAGTAGTTGTTTTCGCATCTGACGCTCTATTGTGACGCAGTGCGGGGTTGAGGTTGTGCCTTCATTGCATATCGTATTAAAGATGATTCTCATTCTCAATAATAATTTTTTGTTATCAGACTATTCTTCAGCTGAAATTACGCATTTCCGCAGGTCAGGAAAGTGTCTGGTCAAAATAACATCTAACATTTCTTTTGGTCAACCGTTTACCGCTAAATTCCTACCGTTCGTCTGCATTACGCAATGTACCTGCGGATATACGAGATGATGGGCAGCGTGTTACCATGAGAAAAAATTGTTATGAACATTTCCGATTTCACCCAAAGGAGTTGCCCGTGAACGAGACCGTACGTCGCTTTTTGCCGATGGTCGATTTTCTGGAGCAGATACTCGGCAAAAACAGCGAAATCGTGCTGCACGATTTCTCGGATCCCGACCACGCCATCGTCGATATTCGCAACGGCATCGTGAGCGGCCGCAAGGTCGGCGGTCCCGCCACCGATCTGGCACTCAAGATCATGCACGACGCCAAGTATCGCGACCTGCCGTTTATTACGGGCTACGAGGGGCGCGGTGCCGGCGGCAAGACGTTGGAGTCAGCGACGTACTTTATCCGCGAGAATGATGAGATCGTCGGTATGCTCTGCGTCAACACCGACCTCTCGACCGTGCGCTCCATCAACGCCATGGCGCAGCAGCTCATGGCGTGCTTCGACGCGGCGCCGACGCGCACGGAGCCCGCCCCTATCGAGGTCGAAAGCCTTTCGGAGTCTACACAGGAGCTCATCGACCGCAGCATTGCCGAGTTGCTGAGCGCGCGCGGGCTGGATGTAGCGTCGCTTGGTCAGAGCGACCGCGTGGACGCCATTCGCCACCTCAACGGTAACGGGGTGTTCATGCTCAAGGGCGCCGTGGCCTGCGCCGCCGCCGCGCTGGGCATCTCTGAGCCCAGCGTCTACCGCTACCTGCAAAAAGTCCGCAAGGAAGGCTAACGAGCAAAATGGAGTGCGGCTCCACAAGCGATCCGTCACTTGATAAAAGACCCTGCAGCTCGCACGCGCTGCAGGGTCTTTTTGCATGTCATGTTTAGTTGTGGCCAACGCCTTAGAGAGCGGCAACGACCTCGATCTCGACCAGACCGCCAGCCGGAAGGGCGGCAACCTGGAAGGCGCTGCGCGCGGGGAACGGGGCCTCAAACTTGGAGGCGTAGATCTCGTTCACGGCGGCGAAGTCGGCGATGTCGGCCAGGTAGACCGTGGTCTTGACGACATCGGCAAAGGTAGCGCCGGCAGCGGTCAGCAGGGCCTCGACGTTGGCGAGGGACTGCTTGGCCTGGGCCTCGACGCCCTCGGGCATCTTGCCGGTCGCGAGATCGATGCCCAGCTGGCCGGACAGGAACACCATGTTGCCGGCCTGGATACCGGGGGAATACGGGCCGATGGCTGCGGGTGCGTTATCGGAAGACACGACGGTCTTGCTCATGTTTTTCTCCTTACGATCAATTGAGAGAGCGTGAGCGCGGTGTTCACACCGGGAGGCACAGTTCGGTCTGAACACCGCGCTTGATTGGGATAGTACTCAAGGTTTCTGTTTGATGCAAGAATATTATCAGCTTGCGAGAATATTTTATCGCCCAACGGTTTCCCCGAACCGCTGAACGGTTCTCATGTGGAGCAGCCAGTCCAAGCTGCTGAAGACTTTGTCCTGCTTAGGCTGCGGGCGTCGCCC
>OCAD01000865.1_pt1 | contig 15730 bp, 15 predicted proteins | sample 1538261 | NCBI WGS metagenome assembly OCAD01 (sample SAMEA2580261, study PRJEB22360) | human gut metagenome | biome: human gut; feature: human-associated habitat; material: faeces | place: Denmark | collected 2008/2010
GCAGTGGTGTCACCCTACTACGGGAGTTTTACACTGCAATTAGGGTCGCACGGTTTTTGAACTCCTCGTCATCCTCACGGACTTCCATGGCGTTGATGAACTCGATGAGGGTAGAGAAATTCTGCTCCTCTACCGGGGCCTCATAGTGGATATAGCCAATGAGTGCGCAGTACAGCAAGGTTTCTGCTTTTACCCAAAAATCGTCTCCGGCCTTGCCTTCGCCTTTGGTATTGGCGATCAGCGTCGTGACCAGCTTCAAGATGTCCTTTTCGCTATGGATATAGGCGAAAGGGTTATAGTGCATGGACTTCTTGAAGTTGATGGTATTTAGGACCTTGATTCGGTACGGCTCATAAATGACCTTGCCGTGCTTATCCTTCATGGGCTTTCCGTCTTTCCCCGGCTTGGGTGCGCCCCTTTGGAGCATTTTTCCGCACTCCACCAAAATGGTTCCCTTCGGGTCCGTCACTACATAGGAGCTGTGCATCTGCATCAGGTATGAGGTAGGCACCCTGCGCCTTGCTGACTTTCATCAGTAGGTTTCAGGGAGCCGCCTCCCAAACCGGACGTACACCTCTCAGCGTATCCGGCTTTCCATGAATCACCTTGATTCTTTGGTTTCGTGTAAGAGTTCAAAGCAGTCAGGGCAGAGAGCCAGAGATTTTCTTCTCATTTTCAGCATTTTCTGCTCAAATATATCCCTGCCTTTCAGCGATTTCAGCGTTCTTACGTGGTGCATACATAAATAGTCTGCATGTTCCCCGCAAATCTCGCATACTCCGGCTTTTATGCGGTTTACTATCGTGTGCCTGCTGTCATATTTCCTATAACTCGGCATAACGTCTGCCACATTGTCATAGCCGTCGCTGTGCTTTCTGAATCCATCATGGTAAAATTCGCAGTATTTACGTCCCTTAGTTGTATCGTATGGGATTCTCAGTACTCCGTTTACCATGTGCCGCTTCTTAATAACACTGACATTCGTTCTGTGCTTTCCTGCCAGAGTTTTTAACATGCTGTACCGCACCATGTAGTAATACTTGTGCAATGCGCCTACGTTTTCTGCTATCCGATAGAAGTTATATAACCCTCGAATTTCGGAATTGAAAGTAGACACAATCTCTGCATCGCTGCGGTTCATCAGGTCTTTCCTTGGCATAGGACGCCACATTTCTTTGCCTGTGTCATTGTTGCGTTTCACCTGTATCGCTCCCCGTTCCATCGCTTTTTTAATCCATTTTTCTTTCGGCATATACAGGAATACTTTTCCATACCACACCCGTTTCATGTCGCCGTTTTTACAACGCTTCATGTTCTTGGAATGGATTACTTTGAAATCGTACCCCAGATAGCGTACCGGCTTACTGGAATGGGTGACTTTCGTCTTTTCCTCGGACATTTCCAAATGCAGTTTTTCTTGGAGAAAGATTTTTACATCTTCCTTGATTTTTTCTGCGTCCTTTTTGGAGCCGATAACGCCAATTACAAAATCATCGGCGTAACGGTTGTACTGGATTTTCTTGAAGCCTTCCTCAAACGGATTGTAATAGTGCTGATTCATCTTCTTCCTTCTGGAATCCTTAAATTCTTTTACCAGTTCAGGAGTTGATTTTTCTGCGCCCATTAACGCTTTACGTGCCTTTCTGTATCTCCGGGACGCCCGCTCGTATTCTCTGGTCGTCCTTCTGCGTTCTGGCTCGCAATCATACTTTTCTTTGTATTCCTGCATATAGTTGTCCAGTTCGCTGAGGTAGATGTTTGCACATATCGGACTGATACCGCTGCCCTGCGGAACACCGGAGTAGGTGCAGTTGTACTGCCATTGTTCCATATATCCGGCTTTCAGGAACTTCCAGATTAGACCGATAAAAGCCTCGTCTGAAATCCTTTTCCGCAGTAATTCAACCAACACATGATGGTCGAAGTTATCAAAGCACGCCTTAATGTCTCCCTCGACAATCCATGTAACACCTGTGAAGTTTTTCTTCACTTGCGTAAGTGCCGTGTGACAGCTTCTTTTTGGTCTGAAACCGTGTGAATTGTTGCTGAATGTCGGCTCATAGATTGCTTCAAGAATCATTCTGACCACTTCCTGCACTAACTTATCATCAGTAGAAGTGATTCCCAACGGGCGAAGTTTCCCGTTCTTTTTAGGAATGTACTTTCTTTTTGCAGGCTTTGGCTGATATGTCCTGTTGCGTATGGATTCAATAATCCGGTTAATTCTCGGCAGGCTCATGTTGTCCAGCGTCTGCCCGTCTACCCCCTGTGTCATGCTCCCCTGCGATTTCGCAATGTTCGCATATGCAAGGAGATAGAACTCTGGATTGTATAGGTTGCGATATAATCTTTCATATTTGTTGTTACTTACACTTGCCTTTTCTTCAAGGCTTTTCAAGACATGAATCGGATTTCTCATAGTGTCTCACACACCATCCTTTCTGTTTTGAAAATGATTCACTGTTCCCCTTTGCCATGTAGACGGCTTTCCCGTCCGCAGACTACTATGGGAACTCTGTTGCCATGGTGAATATTCAGAACCCCGCATTTCAGCGTTTTCATAGCCTTTCGGCATTTCACTTTAGGCAATCCCCGTTTAGTACGGTATAAACAAGCGTTCCACGTTGTCGGTATGTGACGTTCGCCTTTTTCCACTTTCCCGTGGCTGAACCTGCTCCGAGTATCAGCAGCCGCATAGCCAAACAATGCGACTGTCAGGAACACTGACGAGTACAACCTCTCTACGTCAGGGGTACGCTCTTGGTCCCGATTTCAGGCTGTCATTCAAGCAGTCTAGCTTCCATCCTCATACGTGGATTTTCATTCCGTCACGCCGGCGCTTCTGAGGCTTCAGCGCCCCGTGTCCTCCGTCATGCTATGGTCGCCCTCCGGTTTCCCTTTTGGGGTAAGACGGGGAATGATAGGTTGCGGCACAATGCCGCTTGATACTTTTACCTACTACTTGCTCAAGGTAGGATTTATACCGCCCTTACGGGCGCACTTGGTTTCACAAAAAACCTTGTTTTGCCGCTACCGGAACCTCCAATCACAAGGACGTTTTTGTTCCTTGCGTATTTCGGCTGCTTTGGGCGGCTGTTCATGGTAAGGCGTTCTGTCTGCGTCAGAATGATGTTGTTTTCAAATACAGGGTCTATATAGGGCTTTATATCCTCGGAAGTTCCCCAACGGGCAGAACCATACTCCATGCCGTGACGGTACTTCTTGGCGTTTTTACTTTTGAGATACACCGCCAGACGCAGGCCAGCACCGCAGCACAGCCCCACCAGCAGATCCAACGGGTGCAGGCTGGGCCAGAAACTTTGCAGCGCCCCAGGCAGGACAGCAAACAGGGAAAGGAATTTCTCTGAAGCATTTGCCCCCTGAGCCAGTCGCCATGCCTCCCCGAAGTTGGTAGCAAACAGCCCCATCAGGAGATAGGGCAGGTTCAGCAAAACGAGCTTTTTGATGTCAAACTGCTTTTTCATCGTTCCAGCTCCTTTCGCTTGGTGCGGTCCACCACGGCATTTTTGACCATCTCTTTGAACTGACTGAGTTTTGCCAGCACAGACGGGCGTTCCGTTTTCTCGGCCTTCTTGACCTTTTTGCTGGTGTACTCGGTAAATGCAGCGGTCAGCGCATCGGCGTCACGGCCCTTGAAAAAGATCAGGTACTTGGGTGGGGAGCTGCTGCGGTCTTTCTTCACCGCATAGTCCACACCATATTTCCGGGCGATCTTCTCAAATTCCTTGATGGAAGGGTCTGTGATCTCAATATTGGAGATCCCCTGATTCTGACCAATGAGCTGCTTGACGGTCTGTTTGCCGTGAGGTGTCACAGGAGCGTCACGGCTTCTCTGCTTTTGCAGCTTCTTTTCCTTGCAGTGGGCCATGTACTTGCTGATGGCAGCTTTGAGCAGCCGACCGGTGAACTTTGTTCCACTGACAACCAGCGTTAAAGTCCTGTTTTCCACTTCTTCCTGCATTTTCATCGCCTCCTTTCCACAAAGTGTGCAGGGGTGGTGCATTTCTTTCTAAGGCGGGACCACCAGCCGCCGGAGAAGATATTTCTTCATCGCTCCATCCCTCGGCTCTTTTTCTTTACCGGCTTCTTATCCGGCAGATTCCACTCTTTCCGAAACTCTGCCACACCTTTGGGGTCAAATGCCTTCAACTTCTCCAGATCAAAGGCAACGGCAGAATATTTTCCATAACCGGACTGCACCTGGTAGGGAAGCACCTTCCCCAATTTGTTCTCTTTGATGAATCGCAGCAGGTCCTTGCTGATGTCACCGGAAATAAACGCCTCTCCGGGGTCCAGGGAATACCCCGGAAGGTTCACCGTCATATCTGCAAACGGTTCTGCTCCATCTTCTGTATGGGTAATCATGCCGATATAAAGCCGCTGATTATTCGCATACATTCCAAGTTGCAGCGATATGGTTTCTTCCCCATATTCCCACTTAAAGGGTACTTTCTTTTCCTCATTCATATCGGATTCCTCCTATCGTATCTGTTCTTTGTGGTCATAAAACAAATCTCCATTTCTGACCTTTGCATGGCTGAGAATTTTGATCTGCCCCTTTGCCTGACTGTCCAGCGCTTTTTCATAGCCTATATCTGACAAAAACAGGCGGGTCCGTTCTCCTTTCCAGCCCACCGGGGAGTCATCGGTCAGCACATCAAAAATAACCATGTGCCGGGTATTCTCCGCAAATCGCTGAAGATCCATGTAGTTATGGCCGTGGTAGTTCTGCGCCCCGGCCTTCTGGCGCATTTCCTCCATCAGCTGACCGATTGTTTTGCCTTCCTGCATAAAACTCACTTCCTTTCCGTTCTTATGAGACCAGCAAGATCATCTCCCGAAGCTGGGCAAAATACAGCTTGCCTTGCGGAGTTATCAGCGTATAAGAACCGGTATGACCGTGATTGCAGTAGTCCTTTACACAAAACAGCCCTTCATTGGCTGGCTTTGCATAGGGCAGTACATTGCCGGACGCAGTGCGGTACACAAAACGCTTTTCCAGAAGAAATCGGACAAAGCGGCGTTCCGGGACAGCAAGCTCTTTGGCAGTAGTTCTGAGATTGGTGCTATGCTCCAAATCAATAAACAGGTCATAGAAAGCGGCTTTACCCTCCAGCTGTGCGTTTGCTATGCGCAGAGATACATTCTCCTCTCGTTCAGCCAGGAGATCTGAGCAGAGCTTGAGCAGTGCCTCCGGTGAAGTGGCTACTTCCCATAGCTTTTCTTTTGTGAGATAGGCCCCATGCTTGCGAATGGTAGGAAGAACCTCGTCAAAGACCCATTTTTCAAATCGTTCTGCCGATGGCAATTTGCTGTGGACAATCAAGCGATACAGGTTTCCTTCGCTGATGAATTTAGCTTTCTGTTTACGCCCCAAATTATCGGTGAGGTGGTAAAACGCCACCCCATCTTCTCTGCAATGTGTCTTTAGGGCATTTACTGTATCTTTGTATCCCAGAGATTTTGCAACATCAGCGCCGCAAAACAGGTATTTCCCATTTTCCTCGATTACTCGAATGCTTCCAAACTCTGGACTATTGAAAATCTCAATCTGATTCATGCTGTGCCTCCTTTGGTGTAATACAAAAGCGGCCGATTACCAGCCGCCTGCGTGCATATCGTGGTTGACCAATGAAGTGAAGTGATTGTTCATGGTGGTAGGCGCATTGAACAGCACCGCAAGCAGGTACTGCTTCATGTTGCGTACCTGGGTGGTGTTCTTTTGCAGACAGTCCATGACAAACTCGATGTGGGAGCTGTCCAGTTTCAAAAAACGGGAACGCACGATCTCGTGAGGAAAGTCTGCCCCAGAGATCCGGGTGGTCTTTCGTCTGGCACAGACCGTTTCTACCAACAGCTCTACGATCTCATTCAGGTCATCCAGGTAGAGAGGATAACGCTGCTTCAGACAGTCATACTCGATATTCTCCAAAATCAATTCCCGATAATTTTCTATCTCTGTGACAGACATCGCATCCCTTCCTTTCCGTTCCGGCGGTATTGCCGCCGCTGTTTTCCGGAAGGGAATGGAATCGGTATTTGATCCATGAGTATTTTGTTTTTGGGTATTTGATTTCTTAGTATTTAATTGTGTTGGATTTTCCGGTAACGGATTTACCGCTGACGGGTTTACCGTTATCGGGTTTTCCGACGACGGCTTATCCAACATCGGTTCTCCCTCGATGGGACGCTCAAAAATGGTATACTCATTGGCTGCGAATTTACCAGAAGCATCAGTTGTCTGTCTGCGCCGAATGTATCCGGCTGTTTCAAGCTCATTGACAGCAGAGCGGATTGCATCTTTGCTTTCTCGATTGATATAGCTGAGTCCTGACAGCGTATAATCCCAGTCATCAGGCAGAGATAACATCTGCGACAAGAGACCCTTTGCCTTCAAAGAAAGCCGTTTATCCTTTAGATGGAAATTGCTCATAACCGTGTAATCGCCAGTGCGTTCTACACGAAAAACAGCCATTTACTTCACTCCTTTCATTTCTCAGGTATGAAAAAAGCCGCAATTCATAAGAGAATTGTGGCAGCGATTAGGGTCTGTCTGTATCTTTTTTCTTGCGTCGGTAGGGGCGTTTTGGCATTGGTGGTTTATCAAACAGATCCCTTTCCTGAGAAAATGGTAGGGTTTGAAAAACACGGTCAATCTCGGTGGATTCCATATCACACTGTGAGCGGCAATCTTCTTGAATAGCTTCTCGGATTTCTCTTACAGTACACATATTCATTCCTTTCCTTTCGTTGTATCGGTTATGAACGGCGGTGTTTTTTAGGTTTGAAGTCGAGGATATGCCCCTCAATAACATGAGCATATCTCTTAATTTTGATTTCTCGACGCTGCTGGCTTTGCAGAGCTGACTGATACCCGCCCTCTGTGAGAAAAAGCCTCATTTCGTCACCCGGTTCTCCATAAGCAGTAGGGCGCAAGACAGTAAACTCAATCATCCAGCAAGTGCTGTCCCAAAATCGCTCCACTGCAAGAATGTTGTGGCCTTTCAGCTCCCTTGCTGCAATATCTTTCATAGGCTCTCCCTTCATCGTTCCTGATCTCGTTGGCGTTTTTTCTGCCATTGTTCCAGCAGTTTAATAATGGTTTCCTGCATTTTGGCCGGTGTATAGCTTTTGGGAAAATACTTTCGCAAGGTATCGCTGCTCAAGGTCACTTTATCCAGATCACTCTTTTTTTCCTCTGACATGATGGCAAGCATCACATCTTCTGACAATTTCCCGTCCTGGCTGAACTTTTTCATTCGCTGAGCCTGAGAGAGAGAAGGGGTAGCCTGCTCATAGTCCATTGTTTCCACCAGCATTTGCTGTTCGTCCGGTTTCAAAAAAGAGAGTTCGTAGGCTGGATTAAATGCGATTTTCTTTTCATCCACCATATCCAAAAGCTCTGGAATCAGCTCAGTCAAACGAACATATCGCATTACCTGGATACCGCTTCGTTCACCGGCTTCTTTTGCCACCTGGTCTCTGGCGCTCAACTTCTGTTCAACTTGAACAGAAGTCAGGTCTGTTCTTGCTCCTTGATGTTTAATGGCTTCCAGCTTCATTTTGTAGGCAAAGGCCCTTTCACTGGGGAGAAGATTTTCTCGCTGTAAATTGCTGTCAACCATGATGATTGTGGCAGCATCGTCATCCAAGTCGCGCACAATGACAGGCATGGTCTCTTTTCCGGCCAACTCGCTGGCTCTGCGGCGTCTGTGTCCGGCTACCAGCTCATAACTGCCATCAGGCAGAGGTCTGGCAATCGCAGGAACCAACACGCCATACTTTTTGATGCTGTCTGCGGTTTCTATCATTGCATCATCATCCTTGACCTTGAAGGGGTGATCCTTGAACGGATGCAGTTCAGATAGGGGAATTTCCTGGATTTTTTCCAGTTGCTCGTCTTGCCGACTTTCTTCAGTAGAAAACAGGTCATCTACTGAGGCCAGCTCTATTTTTTTCGCGCTGCTTTTCAAGTTTCATCACCTCCTGGGTCAGATTCTTGTAACCCTCGGCCACTTTTCCATTGGGGTCATGGGCAAAAATACTTTTCCCCTCGGCACTGATTTCCTTTGCCCGGACGGAATGGGGAATCTCAGTTCCGAACACTTTGATTTTGCTGCCGTAGGTTTCTCGCAGCAGAGCCGCAATCTCCTTGGCAAAGTTGGTGCGGTTGTCCACCATCGTCAGCAGGATACCGTCGATCTGGAGCTTGGGGTTGATCTGCCGTTTCACCTTACTGACCGTCTGGAGCAGCTGTTCCAGGCCCTTGGCGGGAAGATACTCTGCCTGGACGGGGATTATGACCCTGTTGGCAGCCGCCAACGCATTGACCGTAAGCATCCCCAAGGAGGGCTGACAGTCAATCAGGATATGGGAATACTGTCCCTTGAGCGTGTCCAGGTATTGCCGCAAGATGGTCTCACGGCTCATGGCGTTCACCAGAGATACCTCCATACCAGATAGCTGGATGTCGGCAGGCATCAGATCTACACTCTCTGGGTGGTGCAGGATACCCTCGCCGGGACGAAATGGCTCGTCCATCAGGATACGGCCCATCGCGTCGGACAGCGTAAAGGGCAGCTTGTCTGGCTGGGGATGGCCCAGGCTGATGGTCAGGCTGCCCTGCGGGTCTCCGTCGATCAACAGAACTTTCTTCCCCGCCTGTGCCAGTCCGATACCCAGATTTGCGCAGGTGGTTGTCTTGCCAACGCCGCCTTTCTGGTTGGCGATGGCGATAATTTGTGTGTTCATTTCAGTTTCCTCCTGTGTCTTGAACAGAAGATGGAATGTAAAGAGGGTAAACTACCCCCTTGGGTTTTCTTAAAATCAAGAACATTTCGGCATCCTTTTGATTTAGGATTCATTTATCACGGTTCTGTACCGGACACTCCCATTGCCTGCGACGCTTTTAACGCTCGGACTGTGGCTGAGTGTAAGTTTTCCCCCTGTCCCTGGATCGTGGCCTCAAGTTATCAAGCTCTTTACCGGCGATAGGGAAGTCGCTCGACCCGTAGGTGTCATGGCGTATCACCGGAGTGGCTCTCCGAGGGACGGTTGTACCTGATGTTCTTCTGAATTTTCAAGGTCCATGAGATGTAGCTCTCACTTGTAGGCCACGGCAAAGGCCGTTTGTTGCGCAAAAAATAAAAAAAGGAGCAGAAAATTTTTCTGCTCCCTGTTGTGACAAGGTATAACAACCTTTTATTGTGTGTAGCCACGCTTTTTACTCCAATTTCTAATCAACAGTAAAATCGTGTTGTGCATCTGTTCACTATTGTAATGCGAGGGGAAATACTGCTTGATTTCTTCTTCAACAATCATCGGCTCTCTCTGGTTTGGTTTCTTTTCCGATAAGATACAAACCAAGTAATCTTCTGTAAAATCTGATTCACTGGCCTTTTCTCGGATGGCTTTTGCCTGAGAAATAGATGGGGTTGCTTTTAGTGCTACCATCACCTTATATAATAGCTTCTGTTGCTTCTTGTCCAAGTAGGAAATAGATACTGCTGGATTCAATGCGATTTTTCGATTATCAACCATTTCAAGAATTTCTGGTATCAATTCAGTAAGACGAATATAGCGAGAAATTTGGTTGCGGCTTTGACCGACTTGTTCAGCAATTAACTCTCTGGATTCTTTTCCGACACACTTCCGCCCAAGTTGGGCGGAAGTAAATCCTTTACGCCCTTGGTGGCTCATAGCTACCAACTTCATTTTGTATGCAAAGGCTCTTTCACTTGGGAGAATCGTCTCACGCTGAAGGTTTGCATCTACCATGTTTACAACTGCCTCATCATCCGTCATAGACCGGACTAAAACAGGCATCTCAGAGTAACCCAATACTTCACAAGCCGCTTTGCGTCGATGACCAGAAATTAGTTCATAACAATTCTCACCAATCTGGCGAGCCACCGCTGGATGAATTACACCGTAAATTCCAATGCTCTCAACAAGACGCCGAAATTCCTCATCGTCTCGTACCTGAAAGGGATGATTCTTAAATGGCTTCAGTTGTTCCAAAGGAATGTTTTTTACTGCTTGCCTTTGATCGTCTCGTCCCATAATGGCCTCCTTTACTGAAAGCTGAATTCGTCCAAAATTACGGAACTGGCTACTGTGAAAATAGCAGCGAGCATAGACAAAATGTATTTTTGAAATCAGAATACATTTTTGCGTTCCCGTTTAGATTTGTACAAACAGCCCAAAATAACAACAAAAAAACCCCGCACATTGCCCAATTGGGAATGTACGGGGGTTTTAGCGATTAGATATAAACCTCCACGGTCAAATCATGCCATTTTGACGGTTTTATGCCGTATCCATGGGATTTATAGAAGGTTTGCGCTTCATCAAATCCAATGGTGAATGACAGAACTCTTACTTGCGGGGGTTCTTGATAGCAGCCTGTGCCGCAGCCAGCCGGGCGATGGGCACCCGGAAGGGAGAGCAGGACACATAATCCAGGCCCGTCCGGTGGAAGAACTCCACACTGGAGGGGTCGCCGCCGTGCTCGCCGCACACGCCCAGATGCAGCTCGGGGTTGGTGGCGCGGCCCATCTTGCAGGCCATATCCACCAGCTTGCCCACGCCGGTCTGGTCCAGCTTGGCGAAGGGATCGTTCTCGTAGATCTTCTTGTCGTAATAGGCGTCCAGGAACTTGCCCGCGTCATCACGGCTGAAGCCGAAGGTCATCTGAGTCAGGTCGTTGGTGCCGAAGGAGAAGAAGTCCGCCTGCTTGGCGATCTCATCGGCGGTCAGCGCGGCCCGGGGGATCTCGATCATGGTGCCCACCAGGTACTTCATGTTGGAGCCGGCCTCCTTGATGATGGCATCGGCGGTCTCCACCACGACCTTCTTCACGTATGCCAGCTCCTTGACCTCGCCCACCAGGGGGATCATGATCTCAGGCACCATGGTCCACTCGGGATGCTTGGCCTGGACGTTCAGCGCAGCCTTGATGACGGCGCGGGTCTGCATGGCGGCGATCTCCGGATAGGTGACCGCCAGACGGCAGCCCCGGTGACCCATCATGGGGTTGAACTCGTGCAGGCCGGCGATGATGGCCTTGATCTCCGCAACGCTCTTGCCCATGTCCTTGGCCAGCAGCTCGATGTCGGCCTCCTCAGTGGGCACGAACTCGTGCAGCGGGGGATCCAGGAAACGGATGGTGACAGGCAGGCCCTCCATAGCCTCATAGATGCCCTCGAAGTCGGACTGCTGCATAGGCTCCAGAACAGCCAGAGCGGCCTCACGCTGCTCCACGGTGTCGGAGCAGATCATTCGGCGGATGGCGGGAATGCGGTCTGCGTCAAAGAACATGTGCTCGGTCCGGCACAGGCCGATGCCCTCAGCGCCGAACTTCCGGGCCTGGGCGGCGTCGTGGGGGGTGTCCGCATTGGTGCGGACCTTCAGGCGGCGGTACTGGTCGGCCCAGCCCATGACCCGGCCGAACTCGCCGCCGATAGAGGCGTCCACCGTGGGGATGGCGCCGTCGTAGATCTTGCCGGTGGAACCGTCGATGGACAGCCAGTCGCCTTCGTGGAAGGTCTTGCCGGAGAGCTCAAACTGCTTATTCTCCTCGTCCATCTTGATGGCGCCGCAGCCGGAGACGCAGCACTTGCCCATGCCGCGGGCCACCACGGCCGCGTGGGAGGTCATGCCGCCCCGCACAGTCAGGATGCCCTGAGCAGCTTTCATGCCCTCGATATCCTCAGGAGAGGTCTCCAGCCGGACCAGGACCACCTTCTCGCCGCGCTCGGCCCAGGCCTTGGCGTCCTCAGCGGAGAAGACGACCTTGCCGCAGGCGGCGCCGGGAGAGGCGGCCAGGGCGCTGCCGATCACGGGGGTCTTCTTCAGCACCTCGCCGTCAAACTGGGGATGCAGCAGGGTGTCCAGGGTGCGGGGATCGATCATGGCCACGGCCTGCTTTTCGTCGATCATCCCCTCGTCCACCAGGTCGCAGGCGATCTTGAGCGCAGCGGCAGGGGTGCGCTTGCCGTTGCGGGTCTGCAGCATGTAGAGCTTGCCGTTCTCCACGGTGAACTCCATATCCTGCATATCGTGATAGTGATCCTCTAGAATCTTGCAGACCTTCTCAAACTGGGCGAAGGCCTCGGGGAACTTTTCGCTCATTTCGCTGATGGGCATGGGAGTCCGGATGCCGGCCACCACGTCCTCGCCCTGGGCATTGGTCAGGAACTCACCGAACAGCTTCTTCTCGCCGGTGGCGGGGTTGCGGGTGAAGGCCACGCCGGTGCCGCAGTCGTCGCCCATGTTGCCGAAGGCCATGGACTGGACGTTGACGGCGGTGCCCCAGGAGTAGGGGATGTCGTTGTCCCGGCGGTACACGTTGGCGCGGGGGTTGTCCCAGGAGCGGAACACGGCCTTGATGGCGCCCATCAGCTGCTCCTTGGGGTCGGTGGGGAAGTCTGCGCCGATCTTGGACTTGTACTCGGCCTTGAACTGGCCGGCCAGCTCCTTCAGGTCGTCGGCAGTCAGCTCCACGTCCTGGGTGACGCCGCGGGCCTCCTTCATCTGGTCGATGAGCTGCTCAAAGTACTTCTTGCCCACTTCCATCACCACGTCGGAGTACATCTGGATGAAGCGGCGGTAGCAGTCCCAGGCCCAGCGGGGGTTGCCGGACTTCTTGGCCAGCACGTCCACCACGTCCTCGTTCAGACCCAGATTCAGGATGGTGTCCATCATGCCGGGCATGGAGGCCCGGGCGCCGGAACGCACGGAGACCAGCAGGGGGTTCTCCAGATCGCCGAACTTCTTGCCGGTGATGCCCTCCAGCTTGGTGATATACTCCATGATCTCCGCCTGGATCCCGTCGTTGATCTTCTGGCCGTCCTCATAGTACTGGGTGCAGGCCTCGGTGGTGATGGTGAAGCCCTGGGGCACCGGCAGGCCAATGTTGGTCATTTCGGCCAGATTGGCACCCTTGCCGCCAAGCAGCTCCCGCATGTTGGCGTTGCCCTCGCTGAACAAATAGACATATTTTTTGCTCATGTAGTCCAAACCTCTCTTTCCTGCCGCAGTCGAAAGTCGGGTGGACTCCAATCTGCGGTTAAACGATTAGCCCATTTTGATAACGATAACATTATATTGGGAATTTTTTCGGAAAACAATACATAAAAATGCTAAGAAATTTGGGGATAGCTGGAGTATTTTCACAAATGTTTGTGCAATCCACACAATTAACAGTTGCGCAACAAAGAAAATATTTACGTTCTTTCCTTTTTCGGGGCCATGTGGTACAATGGCTCCAGTGTGCCCGCCGGAAGGCCGCCGGGCGCCCCAAACACCCGGCGCCGCCGGAAAATCTGCAGATCAGCCCGTGCTCACAGCGGGAAAAGGAGAGTACGCCATGTCCCTGTTCGGCCTGCGGCCGGAGGAGCCAGCCGCCATCCGCATCCGGGAGGCCGCCACTCGCGGCACCCTGTCCCACGCCCTGCTGCTCACCGGCAGCGGCGACCGGATGTCCGCCGCCTGCTTTGCCGCCGCCGCCCTGGAGTGCACGGGGGAGGAGAGCCGCCCCTGCGGCGTCTGCCCCGCCTGCCGGAAGGTGCTGGCGGGCATCCATCCGGACGTGATCACCGTCCGGGACCCAGACCATAAGAACATCGCCGTGGACGTGGTGCGCGCCATCCGGGCAGACGCCTACATCCGCCCCAACGAGGGGCGGCGGAAGGTCTATGTGTTTCCGGACTGCGCCCTGCTGACGGAACAGGACCAGAACGTGTTGCTGAAGGTGGTGGAGGAGGGGCCGCCCTATGCGGCCTTTCTCTTCTGTGCGGAAAATGCCGCTGTGGTGCTCCAGACCCTGCGCTCCCGGTGCGTGGAGCTGAAGCTGCACCCGGCTGCGGAAGGCGGCGGTGAAGAGGTCCAGGCGGCAGAGGCCCTGTGCCGCTGCCTGGCCGCCCGGAAGCGGGGAAAGGTGACGGAGCTGGCGGTGCGGCTGGAGAAAAAGCGCATCACCCGGGAGGACCTGTCCGCCCTGCTGGAGCGGAGCCGGGCCCTGTGCGCGGCGGCGCTGCTGCTGCAATATGGACAGGAACCGGAGGAAAGCTGCCGGGAAATCGCCCCAATTCTCGCGAAAAACTTGACAAAATCCCAAATCATGCGCACAATAGAGCTGTTACAGAAGTATCGCGGGGAGTGCACGTACAACGTGGGAACCGGCCATGTGCTGGGCGCCATCGCGGTGGAATTGGAGGGCATCCTTTGACAGAAGTTATCAGCGTCCGCTTTCGAGGCGGCTGTAAAAATTACTATTTCAATCCAAACGGCAACCAGGTGAAGATGGGAGACCAGGTGATCGTGGAGACCGCCCAGGGCCCGGAATTCGCCACCTGCACGGAGGGGAACCACGAGGTGGAGGACTCCGCCATTGTCAAGCCCCTGAGCCCTATGCTGCGGATGGCCACGGACAGCGACCGCCGCACCGTGGAGCAGAACAAGAAGCGGGAGAGCGAGGCCTTTGACATCTGTGAGAAGAAGATCGCCGCCCACGGGCTGGAGATGAAGCTGGTGAACGTGTCCGCCAGCTTTGACGGCAACAAGATCGTCTTCTACTTTACCGCCGACGGCCGGGTGGACTTCCGGGAGTTGGTGCGGGATCTGGCCGGGGTGTTCCGGGCCCGGATCGAGCTGCGGCAGATCGGCGTCCGGGACGAGGCCAAGATGATCGGCGGTCTGGGGATCTGCGGCAGACCCTTCTGCTGCTCCCAGTTTCTGGACGGGTTCCTGCCCGTGTCCATCAAAATGGCCAAGACCCAGAACCTTAGCCTGAATCCCACCAAAATCTCCGGCACCTGCGGGCGGCTGATGTGCTGCCTGAAATACGAGCAGAACGTCTATGAGGACGCAGCCAAGCGGATGCCCAAGGCAGAATCCTTTGTTCAGACGCCGGACGGCCCCGGCAATGTGAAGAGCGTGGACCTGCTGCGGGAGACCGTGAAGGTCAGCCTGGACAGTGCGCCGGAGCCTTTGAAGTGCTATCACAACTGTGAGGTGTGCGTTCTGCGCAACGGCAAGGGCAGCCGGGAGGGCATCGCCATTCCGGAGCGCCCCGCCCGCTATGTGGAGCCGAAGGAGGCGGAGGAGTTCCGGGAGGAGGCCCCGGCCCTGATGCCGCCCTTCTATATGGACACGCAGCTGGAAGAGGCGCCCATGCGGGAGAAGATCGGCGCACCCGGCAGCGGCGACGGCAAGCCACGCCGCCGGCATCGGGGCGGCCGCCGGAGAGGGGGAGCCAAAAGCGGAGAGGGGGTCGAGCAGCCCAAGGCCGAGGCCAGGGGGCCGGAGAAGAAGGAAGGGCGGCCCCGTCCCCCCAAACAGGAGAGCAGGCCTGCGCAGCCCAAGCCGACAGAAGCCCGCAACCCGCCCTGCCCCACCCCCGCCGGCACCGTGGTGCTCGCCGCCACCCAGATCGGCTTGGGGGTCCCCCCCCCCCCCGGGGGGGGCGCCGCCGGAACAAAAACGGCGGCGAGGGCGGCGGTTCCGCCCCCAAGAGTGAGTGAATCCGGCTGGACCGCCGCCCCTTTTTCGGGCGGCGGTCTTTTGAAATGCCGGGAGAGCAGGCAGATGGAGCGGATCTGCCTTTTCAGAGAGATAGGATGGAGGAGTTTTTATGGGAAAATTTGACGGTGTACTGCTGGCCAGCGATTTTGACAATAACCTGCTGAATACGGAGCCGGACCGGCGG
>OCAD01000932.1_pt1 | contig 14837 bp, 8 predicted proteins | sample 1538261 | NCBI WGS metagenome assembly OCAD01 (sample SAMEA2580261, study PRJEB22360) | human gut metagenome | biome: human gut; feature: human-associated habitat; material: faeces | place: Denmark | collected 2008/2010
CGGTGCGGAAGGCCGGATTTGCCAATAACGAAAAGGTAAATTCATATTATCTATTGGATGCGGATTATTTGAGGTTAAAGAATCTGGAAATAGGCTACACTGTTCCTAAGGGCCTGACTTCAAAGATAGGAGTCGATAAGATACGAGTATTCTTTAATGGCAGTAATCTGCTGACATTTACCAAAGGTTGGTTAATGAAGAATATCGACCCGGAAAATAATAACTCTAATGCATGGTATTATCCGCAAGCTAAGATGTATAATTTCGGTTTAAGCTTATCATTTTAAAAACACTATCTGGTATGAAAAAGAATAAATGGATTAATATAATTGTTACGGCGGCAGTACTCTTTTCAACGTCAGGTTGTATGGACTCTTTCAGTGATATAAAGTCGAACAATAAAATACTTCCAAAGGATGTTTGGAACGATCCGGCAGCTATAACGGGCATACTTGCAAATATGTATAATAGTATGATTATTGAGGACTTTAGCTATTTCTATGGAGACTACTCATGGCGTAGCATGGACCTGTCTGCCATGTCGGATGAATGTACGGCGGGATTTCAGAAAGAACCTGCTTTTGATCAATATAATGCAGTTTTTGAGTATCCGGATGAATTTTTAGGTAATTACATTTATATTCAGGGGGATCAGGGAGGAGAAGGAAATGTACGTTCCGTGTATCCAGAATCTTATCGACTGATAAGAAATTGCAATGACTTTCTGGAGAAAATAATCGATGCTCCGATGAATGAGGATGAGAAGAAAACAACAATTGGTGAAGTCAAATTCTTGAGAGCTTGGGTTTATTTTACTTTGGTAAAAAGATATGGTGGTGTACCTCTTATTGATAAACCGCAGCAGTATACGGGTAAAGAATCGTTAGCTGAATTGGAAGTTCCCCGTTCAACGGAAGAAGAAATTTTTCGATTTATTATCAAGGATTGTAAAGAGGCTGCCGAAGCATTACCCGAGGTGCGAACTACTGAAAAAGCCCGAGTGACGAGATATGCTGCTTTGGCCCTTTGTTCACGTGCTGCGTTATATGCTGGTTCTATTGCTAAATATGGTAAAGTGGGACTGGGTAAACTTACTGGTATTGAAAGTTCTAAGGCAGATGAGTTCTATCAAATTGCTTATGATGCTGCGGATTTTATTATTAAAAAAGGACCTTACAAATTATTTAACCAGATACCGGACAAGGAACAGAATTTTAATAAATTGTTCGTTACAAAAGATAATGGAGAATACATCTTCGAGAAACTTTTTGACGTAGCTACGGGATTGGGAAATTCATACGATAAGAAACATTTGCCTTATTCTTATTGCCGTTGGGGATCCATCACTCCTACTTTTGAAATGGTCGAAGCTTTTGAATATCAGGATGGTTCGGAAGGAAAGATAGATATTGGACAGTCATTCGAAACAACGTATGAAATGTTTCAAGGGAAAGATCCTCGATTCTTAGCTTCCATTTATGTACCGGGTTCTTCTTTGTTGGGCTCAACAATGCAGTTTCAAAGAGGATTGATTTTGAAAGATGGTTCCAAATATTATGCCCAAAGCGCTCCCGGTCCTTCTTACTTGTTGGAGACATATATTGATCCTGAAACACAACGTAAAGATACCATTTTTGGTAAAGATGGAGGTACATATACAGGAGATGCTTCGAAAACAGGATTCAATATTCGTAAGTTTGTCAATGAGAATCTGAAGACTGAAGCACAATGGGATTTCGGCAAGACCGAAACATCTTTCCCGATTTTCAGATTGGCTGAAGTCTATCTGAATCTAGCTGAGGCTGCTGTGGAAATGGGTAAGTACCAGACTGAAGCTTTTGAGGCTATTAAAAAAATACGGGATAGGGCTGGAGTGGTAACTCCTTTTGCGGTAGTGGATGTGGAGAAAGTAAGGCACGAACGTCAGGTGGAATTAGCTTTTGAAGGGCATCGCTTTTGGGATATGAAAAGGTGGCGTATTGCACATCTACCGGTAGATCAGGGTGGTCTTAACGGTTTCCGTGGGGCAGGGCTACATCCCTTCTTTGATTTGCGTATTCGAAAGTACGTGTTTGAAGTTGCTAATGATTTGCCTAAACGGCAGCGTGTCTTTACAGAGAAAAACTATTATACTAAATTCTCAGGAAATGATATGAATTCAAATCCTAGTTTGATTCAGAATCCGGAATTTCTAAACTAAACTCAATTTGTAAGTTATGAAAACTAAATATTTAATAGGAATCATTGTTCTAATAGGAGGTATACTGGCAGCATGTGAAAAGGATAATTATGATGCACCGAATGGTGGATTGTATGGGTTAATCATTGATCAGCAGACGGGTAAACCTGTGCCATTGCCGGTAGAAGGTTCAACGGGAACGATTATTAGAATCATGGAGATTGGAACAAAAGCTACACAGCCTGTAGGGTTTTACGCTAAGCAGGATGGATCGTATGCTAATACAAAAGTTTTTAATTGTGATTATTCTGTTACTGCAACCGGTCCGTTTCAAACTGTAGGAGAGTATACAACCACAGTAAAAGGACAGACGAAACTGGATATTATTGTTATTCCGTATTCTCGTATCGAAGCATCGGCTGAAGCGAATGGAGAAGTAGTTACTTTAAGCTACAAGGTGAGTAAGAACGATCCGGCTTATAAATTGACGGAGGTATATGCTTATTGGGATTATCAGAAGTTGGTTGATGATGTAAGTAGCCATTATAGCCGGAAACTAACGGAAAGTACTGGTAGTGAGAATGGGACATTTACTTTTAATTTAGCAACAGATAATACTTATCAAACTAATAAGTATAAAATACAGGTAAATGGTAACAGGGTTTATTTCAGGATCGGAGCCAAGACAAACGGATATGTCAATTACAGTGAAGTAATGGAAGTAACAATCAATACGGGAGAATAAACAACATGAAAACAAAAATATATCATCTGCTGGTATGCATAGCAGGATTACTCTGTCTGTACGCTTGTGACGACGAGAAAAATAATTCGGAAGTTGTAATGCTTCCTCGGATCATGACTGTGGCTCCGACGGATATCAAAGCCACATCTGTATTGGCTGGCGGACACGTAATGTCCGATGGAGGTGGAAATATAACAGAAAGGGGAGTCTGCTGGGCTACAACTGAAAGCCCGACAACTGATAATGACAAGAAACTTTGTGGAACAGGAAAAGGGACATTCCAACATGTTATCACAGGGCTGGTTCCTGGTAAAACCTATAACATACGTGCCTTTGTCACTAATGAGAAAGGCGTGGTTTATGGTGAAGAATATACCATAACGACAAAGAATCCGACATTGGCAACTGTTGTATCGGCACATGTGACTAATGCTTTTGGTGCTACTGCGATCAGTGGTGGAAATGTCACAAAGGATGGTGATGATGTCATTTCTGCTCGTGGTGTCTGTTGGTCTACGGATCATAATCCTACTATTGAAGATAATAAGACTGTAGACGGAACAGGCACAGGTGAATTTATCAGCACATTGACAGGACTGACTCCGGAAGTAACCTATTATCTGCGTGCTTATGCAACTAATTTTGCGGGAACTGCTTATGGAGAGGAAATTTCATTCTCTACTATACAGCCTGTATTGCCGACATTATCAACTTTATCTGTAACGGATATCACATCTACTACTGCAAAATCTGGAGGTAATGTTACTTTGGATGGAGGAGCGGCTGTCACAGCCCGAGGGATTTGCTGGTCTACTACAAAGGAACCTACTTTAGCTGACAATTATACTGTAGATGGGGCAGGAATGGGAGCGTTTAGTAGTGAACTTTCCGGATTGCAGGCTGGTAAAGTTTATCATGTACGAGTTTATGCAACTAATGAGATTGGTACACAATATGGAAATGAGATTTTGTTTACTCCGTCTTATGTGGATGATGGATTGGATATGATATTAATGGAGTCCGCTACTTTCCTAATGGGAGGCAATGATGGAAATGAATCAGGACCTACATTTCTGGTAAGCGTTCCGGCATTTTATTTGTCAAAAGTGGAAACCACGCAGAAGTTATGGGTAGAAGTGATGAATTACAATCCTACTTGTACGGATTGTCCTTCACCAGTGGATGATTATTATCCCGTATCGAATATAACCTGGTATGATGCTATCGTATTCTGTAACAAGTTGAGTTTTTTGAAGGGATTGTCTCCATGTTATTCTATTAACGGAGAAACAGACCCGGATAATTGGATATACCAAAATAATATTGAAGAACGTGTCGTGTGTGATTGGAACGCTAAAGGATATCGTTTGCCTAATGAGGCAGAATGGGAATATGCAGCCGGAGGCGGTGCAGAGCACAGAACGAAATATGCAGGAACCGATGATTATTCAGAACTTCAGTTATATGGATGGATCGAAGGTACTACTGACAGCTTGAAGAAAATTGCAACTAAACTACCGAATAGCTTAGGTTTCTATGATATGAACGGTAATGTAGCAGAGCACTGTTGGGAATGGCATACTGCATATACGGAAACTCCGAAGAATTATCCGAATGATATTCCTGTTCAATGGGGACAGTATGCCAAGATAAAACGTGGTGGTTCTATTTGGAATTGGGGTGGAACCGTATATCTGACATATTCGCGTTGGGTACAGCCTCCTAGTGAAAGGGCGTGGCCTACAGGATTAAGATTGGCTAGAACAAAATAAAATGATAAACATCGGAACACTAAGGTATAGAGGTATTTTCTGTACCTTGTGTTCCACAAAAAAATGGATTATGCGAAGAAAAAAAATATATCTGCGAACCTCTGCGTTATTGGTCTTGATAATGCTGTCTACTGGAACCTTTGCCAAAGATTATATATTGCATTCGCCGGATCACCGGGTATCAGTAACAATTGGGATATCGGATTCGATTGGTTTCAATGTGATAATGGATGGAAAATCGATTGTTAAGCAGGCGAAGATTGCTTTTTTGACAGATATGTCTGCGGATAAAAGATTAAAGGTAAGAAAGGTAAGCCGTTCATCTGTAAATACTGTCCTACATCCGGTGGTATCCCAAAAGGCTTCAATGATAGCTGATATATATAATCAACTACGAATAGATTTTTCCGATCGTATTTCTTTGGAATGGCGGGCGTATGATAACGGCGTTTCGTGGCGTTGGTTATCTAATATAAAGGGTGAATATAAGGTCACGGATGAAGTTGCCGAATTTATGTTCAATAAGAAAGATGTTGTTTGGTATCCGGGAGAAAAAAGTTTTTATTCAGGTAATGAACCAAAGTTTACGAAATGTACTTTAGAGAATTTGGGAGCTAAAAAACTAGCTTGTCTTCCTGTCCTTTTTGATATCAATGGGGTAAAAGTGTTAATAACGGAAGCAAACTTATTGGATTATGCGGGTATGTGGCTTGAAAGTTCGATAGGAGGAAAACTAAGGGCTGTTTTTCCTCATTATCCGAAAGAGAAGGAAATAAAAGGGGACAGGGATGAATACGTACATTCTCGGGAGAATTTTATAGCTTGGTATTCTTCACCGACAGAGTTCCCGTGGCGGGTGATAGCTCTTGCAAGAGAAGATAAGGACTTGTTGAACAATACACTTGTTTATCAGCTTGCAACTCCGGCAAAGGATGATTTTGCATGGGTGAAACCGGGAAAGGCGTTGTGGGATTGGTGGAATAACTGCAATATCTACAAAGTCGATTTCAAAGCTGGGATGAATACTGAAACCTATAAATACTTGATTGATTTTGCAGCATCGAACGGGCTTGAGTATGTAGTGCTGGATGAAGGATGGTATGATTTGTCTGATATCATGAAGCTTTCCCGGGATATTGATATGGATGAACTTTCAGCGTATGGCAGATCTAAGAATGTGGGTCTTGTTTTATGGTGTACATGGGTACGGCTAGATGAGAAACTGGATGAGGCGTTGAAACAATTTTCGAAATGGGGCATTAAAGCCATAAAAGTTGATTTTATGTCCCGTGATGATCAGGAAATGGTTGGTTTTTATACGAGAGTCTCCAGAGAAGCGGCTAAGTATAAATTGTTAGTCGATTTTCACGGTTGCTATAAACCTACGGGATTGTATCGCACGTATCCTAATGTGGTGACATTTGAAGGTGTTTATGGGCAGGAACAGTGTAAAGGCGATCGTGATAAAGCTATTAATCCTGACCATAATCTGATATTGCCTTTTAATCGTATGGTTGCAGGACCTATGGATTATACGCCAGGTGCGATGGAGAACGCTCATAAACAGGAATGGTATCCTAATTGGAATGAACCGATGAGCATAGGTACGCGTTGTCATCAATTGGCTATGTATGTTGTGTATGAAAGTCCGTTACAAATGTTGTCGGATAGTCCTACAAAATATCTTGCAGAACCAGAATGTATGGAATTTCTGCGAACAGTTCCTACTGTCTGGAAACAGACTATTCCGTTGGATTGTAAAGTTGGAGAATATGTTTCAATAGCAAGACAGGCGTTTGATGGACAATGGTATATTGGGTGTATGACAAATTCAGACTCTCGGGAGCTTTCTATAAAACTTGATTTTTTACCTGAAGGAGAATATCAAATCAAGATTTGGAAAGATGGCATAAATGCCACGCGTAATGCTAAAGATTTCTCAATAGAAACGATACAAGTGAATAAGAATACTGTATTACCCGTTCAAATGGTATCTGGAGGGGGATATGCAGCAATGATCCGTAAACATTAAAATTATGAAGAACTTATTATCTGCTTTCTCTTTATCTTTTTGTTTGAGTGCTTGTTCAGTACATTCAAACGTCGAGAGTAATACTCAGTACGTTGATCCGTTTGTCGGTGCAGCTGAGTTTGGGCATTGCATTCCGAATGCTTGTTTTCCGTTTGGGCTTATTCAAGTAGGACCACAAAGTGGTAATTGTTCGTGGGACTATACAGGAGGGTATCAGTATAAAGATACAGTACTCTATGGATTTTCTCAAACACGAGTGAATGGTACCGGTTGTCCTGATCTGGGTGATTTGTTGATGTTGCCATATACGGGCGATATGGAGCAGAAAGAATATGCTAGTGGTTATCAGAAAAAGAACCAGTTTGCTGAACCGGGATATTATATGGTATATCTCGATGATTATGAGGTGAATGCCGAGATGACAGCTAGCCCGCATGTTGCGATACATCGTTATACTTTTAATACTAATGATTCGGCTCGGTTACTGATTGATTTTCAAAATGGAATGGTAGGTGATGAAAATACTTTTCATCAATATGTGCTGAATGCGGAACAACTTTTCGAATCGTCGACCCGCATTGTAGGCTTTGCTCGTACTAAATCTTGGATTGAGCGTTGTTATTATTATACGATTGAATTTAATAGGCCTTACAAACAAAAGCATAAGCTTCCTTTACGTGATATTCGGGAACAAGCTCCGCGTTATGTACTTGATTTTGATTTGAAGAAGGGGGAGGAGCTGTTGGTGAAGGTAGCGCTTTCGTCAGTTAGTATTGAAGGTGCAAAGAGAAATCTGGAAACTGAATTGCCCGGTTGGGATTTCAATGCAGTCAAGCAAGTGGCTCATAAGGAGTGGCATAAGTTTTTATCGCGAATAAATGTGAAAGGTACGACTGAACAGAAAAGGATATTCTATACGGCAATGTATCGATTATTTATTCAACCTAACAATATAGCTGATACTGACCAACCAACATTTTATAGTACGTTATCTCTGTGGGATACTTACAGGGCTGCGCATCCATTATATACTATTGTTTCGCCTGAAATAGTAAATGACTTTGTGAATTCTATGTTAAAGCAATTTGATACACAAGGCTTTTTACCAATCTGGGCTTTGTGGGGCGGAGAAACTTACACTATGATTGGAAATCATGCTGTGCCTGTTATTGTGGATGCTTATCTGAAAGGTTTCCGTGGTTTTGATGTGGAGAAAGCATACTCTGCTATAAGAACATCTTTGCTTACAAATTTGCCTAAATCAAATTGGGATGTTTATGATCAATATGGATATCTGCCGTTTGATATCATAAAAGATGAGAGTGTGTCGAGAACATTGGAATCATGTTATGATGATTATTGTGCCGCACAATTAGCTAAAGCTCTTGGTAAAGAAGATGATTACCGTTTCTTTACTAAACGGGCTGGTTACTATAAAAACTTATTTGACAGAGAAGCCGGTCTGATGCGGCCGAAGGACTCAAAAGGAAACTGGCGGACACCGTTTGATAAATTAGTTATATCACATGAGAGCACTTCTGGAGGAGATTATACAGAAGGAAATGCCTGGCAATATACATGGCATGTTCAGCACGAGCCTGATAGTTTGATTAATATGTTGGGAGGAGAAGATGCATTTATTACTAAATTGGATTCTCTTTTTATATTGAAAGAAGTGGTGCATAATGAAGGTTTTTCTTCGGATGTGACCGGCCTGATCGGGCAATATGCTCATGGGAATGAACCTAGTCATCACGTGGCTTATCTGTATAGAATGGCTGGTAAACCTTCAAAGACGGAAGAACTGGTGAATTATATTTGTAAGACAAAATATCTTGATCGTGTTGATGGACTTTGTGGTAATGATGATTGTGGACAAATGTCTGCTTGGTATGTCTTTTCTGCTATGGGATTCTATCCGGTAAATCCTTGCGGCGGAGAATATATTTTGGGTGCTCCACAACTTCCGAGAATTACAATTGAATTGGGAAATAATAAGCGATTTGTTGTTGAGACCGTGAATTACTCTCTTGAAAATATTCATGTGAGAAAGATAGAACTGAACGGTAAAGAACTGACTGGAAATAGTATTTCGCATAAAGATATAATGGAAGGTGGTATTTTAAATAGTAATATAAGAATTAACTTGTAATATTAAAAAAGTATTATGGTACATATATTAGATATATTTGTTTCTATCGCAATGTCTACCATTCTGTTTTTAGCAGGGTGTAGCGATAAAGCGGTTAAAGACAATGAAGGAAATGGTGGAAGTGACAATGAAGGTGACGAACCGGTTGAGACTGAATATCTTCAATTATATCCGGCTCCTGGCAATTTGGCACAGAATGTAATTGGAATGGACCATTCTGTTTGGGTGAACGATCAGTCTTGTTTTGTTTATCGTACGGAAGCCACAGGCGGAGGTGATTATGGAAGCGTATATCCTGAATATGCTTATTTCGATTTTAAAGGTTCGGTTGCGATAAAAGTAAAACCTAACTATTCTGTTAGTTCTGTTGAGATTCTTCCGTCAAGAGCACAAATAGTTCCTAAAGTGAATGGTAGTGAGATTTCTTTTGTTATTCGTGAGCCGGGACAATATTTTGTTAAGATCAATGGTGATTCAGAAAATGGTAGTAGTGCAACTAAGAATCTTTATATTTTTGCTAACCCTCCGGAAATAGATGCTCCTTCGAAAGATGACCCTAATGTCGTATATTTTGCTCCTGGAGTTTATGAGCATAAATTTTATAAACTCGAAAGTAATAAAATATATTATATTGCAGGAGGAGCTTTTGTATATGGTCGTTTTTATGGGGTGGAACTTCAGAATGTCACTATTCGCGGGCGTGGTGTGATTTGTGGAGAACATCTGACTAGCTTGGGGGATGAAGGACGTATTGTTTGTATTAATAAGAAAAGTAATAATATTAAAATCGAAGGTATTAATGTGATGCATCCTAAAGTTTGGACTATTGCCATGTATCAAAGTAATAACATACATATAGATAATGTACATACAATATCTCATGGGATGAGTTCGGATGGCTGTGATATAACGGGTTGCCATGATGTACTAGTTGAGAATAGTTTTTTTCGGGGGCATGATGATATATTGGCTGTCAAGGCAAGAGATTTTATAAACGAAATGCCCGTCCCTCAAACTTGTGAGAATGTAACTTTTCGAAACTGTGTAGTTTGGTGTGATTCCTCTAATCCCATGACAATAGGTTATGAAACCAATCAGGACATTCGTAATATTCGGTATGAGAGGATAGATGTTCTTAATATTTCACGTCCGAATGTGTGGCAGTTGGAAGCTGTAATGGCTATTGAACCTCATAATGAGGGAGTAGTCGATGGGGTCGTTTATAAGGATATTCGTGTAGATGTGAAAGTTCCTCAGAATAGTCTGTTTCGTTTTGTAGTAGATGAAGGGACAGGAACTATACGAAATGTCAGAATTGAAGATGTGTACATTAATTATGGAGGAACTCTTGGAGGTATCATTTATGGAACAACTCAAGCGGAAGTTTCTGGTGTGGATTTTATAAATGTGAGAAATAGTGAAGGCCTTTCTTTAGCTGAAGATAAAGTGACGACAAATGTTTATACAAGTAATATAAATGTGTCTCCTAATTTGAAGAATGGAACATGGGTAGGTGAAGTTTGGGATTTTTCAACAGAGTTTAGTGGATTCAGTAGTGAGCAAGGACGTTTCGATTGGTATTATAAATATTTGGATGGCAGTGAGATGAAAGAACTTTTGTGGAATAGTTCCCGTAATTTTTGGGATGTTGACACATATTGTTACATTGGTTGGCAACGTACGGACACTAATCCTGTACGTAACTTCCCACAAATGGCTGCTGCTATGCACCCGGATGTCAATAAACAACCTATTTTGATATGGAAGGCTCCAGCTTCGGGTAAAATTCTGGTTCGTGGAAAGGTACGTCGTCCGGGTACTTGTGGAGACGGAGTTGATGTATCTGTCAGAAAGAACTATCAGATTCCGTTTTGGAGTATGACAATAGAAAGCTCCAATCAAAATTTTGTAGATATGGGAACTAATACGGTTTCGGTCAATAAAGGAGATGAAGTTCAGTTTATGGTATCCATGAGAGGAGATAATGGATGTGATAATACAGAATGGCTCCCTGTTATAGAGTATCTTTCGTTGGAATAGGAAGATTGTTTTGAAGATTTAATAGATATTACCTTTATCGTCTCAGTAATACTGTAACGGTAAAGGTAATATTCTATAATGTTAAGTGAAAGATCAGAACCATTTGATCTTTCTGAATATCACAAACGCCAGCGTGGACAATCCGATAGAGAAGAGTACAATCAAAGAAAAAGCAAAGGGCACTTCTTCCAGATGAATATCTACGTTCATGCCATAAAAACTGGCAATCAATGTAGGGAGCATTAAGACGATAGACAAGCTGGTCATACGTTTCATGATAGTGTTCACATTGTTTGAGATAATGGAGGCGAAGGCGTCCATTGTCCCAGTGAGAATGTCGCTGTAAATGTTCACCGTATTGAGTGCTTGTTTCAATTCGATGATAACGTCTTCCACTAACTCTTTATCCAGAAAATCCGTATCCTGGAAAATAGTCTTAAGTTTACCTATCATCACTTCATTGCCACGAATGGAGGTGTTGAAGTAAACCAAGGTTTTCTGCAATCTCATCAGACGGAGCAGGTCTTCATTACGGATGCTGCGTTCCAACTCCTTCTCTGCTGCACTGATATCTATATTGATTTGTTTCAGATATTTCAGGAACCATACGGCGGAAGAGTAAATCAACCGGAGAATTAGATCGAGTTTATTACGGACTACAATACCTTTCCTACGGGTATGTTCGATGAAATCCGGTAGTAAATCGGTGTTATGATAACATACGGATACTATAATCTCGTTGTTTGTGATTATGCCGATAGGTACAGTGGCGAAAGGCAGGCTTCCGTTCTGCTTGTTTTGCACAGGGATACGCAGGATCGTTAACAGCCAGTTACCTTCCGTATCCGTACGCGGACGTTCATCCGTGTCGGCTATGTCATCAAGAAATGATTCGGGTACGTTGAGTGTTTTAGTCAGAAATTCAAAGTCATCATTGTTCGGGCATACTACGTTTACCCAGCTATTAGGAAGCCATTGTGCTTTTTCCACAAAGCCGGCCTCACAATAAAGATACGTTCTCATCTTATTGTCTCCTTTCGTTTGTTTAGCACGAGCAGAGACATCAGATTTCAATGACTCTGTTCGCTTTAATTAATACTAGTTGTGCACGTTCGCGGGTTTGAATCGTCCATATTTCTATGATTTTAATGTAAAAGCGGTGCAAAGGTACGGAAAATCAAGCTGGCTTCCATTCTTTTGCACCGTTTTTTTCGAATTTCTATTGTTTGCAGTCCGCACTTACTCTGCGTGCTGCTCTGTTTCCGAAGGTTCGGAAGTACCGAAACGTTTCTTCAAATATTGTCCGATACTGTAACTACTTAATTTTTCATTGGAGATACTGCCGTCTTTCTCTACGAGTTCGTAATGAGGAATGCCGTTGAAATGGAAAAGTTGGCGCAGGTAATTATATTCCGTTCCGGTGACATAATAACTTGCTTCTCCTTTCAGATGCTTTTCGACATATTGTTTGTAAGCTCCTGCCGGAGATTCTCTTTCTCCGGTGATATAAATAAACTGGAACTCCGGATGATCTTTGTACTTCTTGCGCAAGTCTGCTGTTGCTTCTATTCCGCTACGGCAAGGCCCGCAGCTAGTGGCCCAAAAGTCAACAAATAGTACTTTGCCCGGATGATTCTTGATGATATTGCGGAAAATGTCGGTTGCTTTGCCTTCCGGGAGTTGGTATGATTTAGCATCTTCCGAAGGATAAGCATTTTCAAACAATTGTTCAGTTTCGGCAACTAAGAAGGGGGCAGTAAATTCTTGCTTGAGGCTGTCTATATATTCACGGGCAATTGTTTTTGTTTTTATATTTTGTAGGTCATAAGTGAGACGGCGTACTTTGGCTATTTGCCAGAGCAGAGGATTGGGAGTATTGCATAGCCGGGCGATAATGGCATTTTTCTTCTCTTCATATTTCTGTTCCATTGCTATGCTGGCCCTATCTTCTTCTTGCTGTGACTTTTCTTTTTGAGAAGGTTTCTGTTTATTGATATAGTCCATGTATTCTTTTACCAGTTTTTCTTCTTGTTTAAATAGAGCACTGGTCTTCCTGTCATCTTCTTGAAGTTCTGCAAGCGTTATTTTTATTTCTTGTCCGGCAAGTTTTTCCTGTTTTTGCCTTATCGCTTCTTGTTCAGCATTAAGTTTCACTCCTTTTTCTTTCAGGAATGTCAAGAGAGGCTTTTCTGGGTAAGTAAAAGGAATCTCCACCGATCCTTCGACTTCGTCCGAATAAGCTTTTTGGAGGGGAGCCATAAATTCAAAGCGATTGGTGAAGACGTCCGCTTTCTCATCTGCGAGAATTGTTTTATCGTCAAGTGGCATCTCTTTTAGGAAATCGTAATACGAATCATCTTCCTTTACTTTTAAGGCTTGATTGGCCGTATCTTGTTTGGCATAATAATCCCTGCTCATTGCAAAATCGAAGAATGCATTTCCTGTTTGCAGTTTTACCTTGTTTTTAATCAGGCAAACTGCCTTCAGGGAGGGGTGGTAGACCCGGCATACGGAATCGGCAATATGTTTCCATTGTGCGATGATAGGTCTCATGTGTTCCTTGTATTGGTTGGGAGTAAGTGTCTTTTGTGATTTGGATAAATCTTCGTACCGATAAGGAATAGACTTGCTAAAATCGGATAGTATATAGGAGAAGGGAGCTGTCGGTCCCATATATGCTATATTGTTAATCGGAAAATAATGATCGCGTGCACGGCTTCGAGCCATGATTGCTTCCCAGTCAATGTACATGGTGAGAGTTTGTCCAGGCTCAATATAGAATGGAATCCAGTTATTGTTGAGGGTTAATGATTGCTCTACCGGATGATGAATAACGAACTTGCATGTAAAACTTCCGTCTTTATCTATTTGCACAACAGTAGGATAATCTTCACGGGTGAGTTCATTTGATAGATAAACAAGTCCTGTCTCGAATCCCAAACGCGGGTCGTAGCCATCGATATATCCTTGCAGACAGGCGGTATCTTTACGGAAGAACTGTTGAAAACCATTGTCCGGCTCTATTGTGCTTATGGCAGCCTTTTGGCGGGTATACGATAATTCATTTGTTTGGGCTGTTTTTATAATACAGTTGCCACTCTTTTGCGGGGTTATCAACAATGTACGGATAGTCCCATTTTGTTTGTCTTTAACGGTCATCTCAATTCGTTTCCCTTTCTTGCGGATACTTTCATTGGTGTATATCCGATTATTCATGATCGTGATTGAATCGTAAATTCCGTATTCCCACTGACCGGAGCCGTCTGTCTTGAACCAGTTACCCTTGACGGCAGCTAGTGGAGGAGTATTCTTTCCTTTCTGCGGAATCAAGGAAATATCGTATGTATTCCCTTCATAATTAGTCGGGCTGAGAAGGTGGATCGTTTGAGTTTCTTCAGGCAGGGGTTCGAAAATAAGCACGTAGTCTTTTTCACCGGAATCAGGCATATATACTTCTTTATTGATTTCGATACCTTCTGCACCTTTAAACTTATATTTCTTTCCGGTGGTTGCATCTTCCAGGTAACTTGTTCCTTTTTCTTTAATCCACCAGTGCGGACGAAAAATAGCATGTATGTATACTCGTGTACTTTCTGGAGTACGTTCTATGCGGGTAATGTTGGAGATACTTCCCGAACGGGCTTTGAAAGGAGGATTGTCGATTGTTTGTGCACTTAGTATGCCCGATAATACAAGTAAAATGCAGAATAAGGTTGCTTTCATAATAATAGTTTTTTGATGAACGTGTTTAATACTATCCTTACAAAGTAAGGAAAATATCCATAGCCTTGTATTCTTTTACTCTGCAACTTAACATAGATTAAACGTTCAGGTAATCATCTTTTTTGTACCTTTGCAGCCGGAAAATCAGAGTGATAATTTAAATATTGAAATATTATGAGTAAGAAAGCCCTTTT
>OCAD01001012.1_pt1 | contig 13627 bp, 9 predicted proteins | sample 1538261 | NCBI WGS metagenome assembly OCAD01 (sample SAMEA2580261, study PRJEB22360) | human gut metagenome | biome: human gut; feature: human-associated habitat; material: faeces | place: Denmark | collected 2008/2010
CAGAGAGGAAAGAATACGCTCAGTCCAGTCTTTCTGGGAAATTCCCTCGTATTTCAGGGCACCGGAGTTGGCATTTAGCTGCAGGGTTCCGTCTTCCAGAGCTTTTTTGAAATCGGAATAGTACATATATTTTGTTTCACCCTCCGGGGTGGTAAGGCTCAGGACGATCCAGCTATCATTGGAATGGATCGTCTGTGAGCTCCATTCCTTAAGATCATTGAAGGAATAGGCTAGTCCGGAGGTGTTTTTGAAGGAGAGAGAATCTCCGTTATAAAGCTCTCCGAGATCAATGTATGCAGCTTCGTTTGTTTTATCCAGGATTTCTCTGGCTGAGATTCCGGACAGGATCGTGGAAGCTTTTGAGTAAAAGCTGTCAGCAAAAGCAGAGGTCTGGAAATAATCCTTTGTTTTAAGATCCTCGGCAGAGTCCATCCGGATACCTGCCTGGATCACCAGTGCCGCTGAAAAGACCATGATCAGAGGCAGGATAAGTGCAAGGACAAGAGCAGGAATGCGCATAAATGAACGTTTTTTTTCCGTATGTTTATTTTTATTCATAATACCCCTTTCTGAAGCACAGATACTTCATGGCCGGCTGGCTCACCGGCTCAGTTTTTCGATTTTATAGCCCAGGCCCCAGACAACTTTCAGATAGCGGGGATCCCTGGGGTTGATCTCAATCTTTTCGCGAATGTGACGGACGTGGACAGCTACCGTGTTATCCGCGGCCAGAGCATCTTCATTCCAGATGCTCTCGTAGATCTGCGTGGTGGAAAAAACACGTCCGGGATTTTTCATAAGAAGAAGCAGGATATTATATTCGATGGGCGTCATCCGTACCGCTTCTCCATCTACCAGCACCTCTTTTTTGTCATCGTTTACCGTAAGACCTCCGGTTGTGTAGATGTGTTCTGATGCTGCCGGTGCAGCGGAGCCAAGCTGTGTGTACCGGCGCAGCTGGGATTTTACCCTGGCGATCAGCTCCAGAGGATTGAAAGGTTTGGTGATATAGTCATCTGCACCGATGTTAAGGCCAAGGATTTTGTCCGTGTCTTCAGATTTTGCGGACAGGATGATGATGGGCAGAGGATTGCATTCCCGGATCTTGACCGTTGCCCGGATCCCGTCGAGACGGGGCATCATCACATCGATGATCAGCAGATCTACAGTTTCGCTGTTCAGGATATCCAGTGCTTCCTGTCCGTCATAGGCTTTCAGAATGTGATAGCCTTCCTGCGTAAGATAGATTTCGATAGCTTCCACGATGTCTTTGTCGTCATCGCAAACAAGTATGTTAGCCACTTTTTTGTACCTCCCTGATGTTATTAGAATAGCAGCCGGAAATTAAGACGAAAGGGGTAAATTCTTAAGATTCCATGAAATCCATTGTACTATATTAAGGATATAGTGTAAACAGAGAAAGCCTTGTTGGCAGCAGACGTGATGTGCTAAACTAGTACTAGATAACAGAAAATAACGATAGTGGAAGAAAGATCAGGAGAAAAGTGAAAGTGGAGAATGAAAATAAAATCAGCAGTATGGCAGGGAGCGCGCACTGTACGGAAGAAATTATGTCAGCTTGTGCTCTTTGTCCAAGAGAATGCCTGGCAGACCGGGGTGCAGGGAAAAAAGGCTTCTGTGGCATGGATGAGAGAATTTATCTGGCAAGAGCAGCACTGCATATGTGGGAGGAACCCTGCATTTCCGGAACAAAAGGTTCCGGAGCGGTGTTCTTTTCCGGATGCGGGCTGCGTTGTTGTTTCTGCCAGAATCATGATATTGCTATTGGAAGCAGAGGATTGGCAGTAAGTGTGGAAAGGCTTGGAGAAATTTTTCTGGAACTGAAAGAAAAAGGTGCTGCCAATATCAATCTGGTGACAGGTGCACATTATGTACCGCAGATTATAAAGGCACTGAATCTTGCAAGAATGCAGGGAATGGATCTTCCTGTAGTGTATAATTCCAGTGGTTATGAAAAACTGGAAACATTGAAACTGCTGGAAGGATATGTGGATATTTATCTTCCGGATTTCAAATATATGGAACCGGATCTGGCACAGAAATTTTCTCATGCACCGGACTATGTGGAAAGGGCAAAAGCCGCGATTAAAGAGATGGTACGTCAGAGTGGAAGCTGTCAGTTTGGAGAAGATGGATATATCAGGAGAGGAACCATTGTCCGCCATCTGATCCTGCCAGGACATACGAGAAATTCCAGGAAAGTTCTGCGCTATCTTCATGAAACCTACGGGGAAGAGATTTACATCAGTATTATGAATCAGTATACACCGGTGAGGGAATTTGGAGAATTTAAGGAATTAAACAGAAAAGTAACAAAACGGGAATATGAAAAAGTTCTGGATGCTGCTGTAGAGATGGGAATTCAGAATGGATTTATACAGGAAGGGGAAACTGCTTCAGAAAGCTTCATTCCGGAATTCGATTACGAAGGGGTGGAAAAAAATACCCCATAAATGGAAGGAGGCCGGTACTCTCGTACCGGCGCGTATGAAAAAGAAAAATATTATAGAAAGCTCATCACTTTCTATGGCTAATAATATACAGGAAAAATGTGAAGAAAGTGTGTCTAACATTTGAAATAAATGTGAAAAAATGCGATTTATGACGCAAACATGACAAAATATGCTTAAAATATAACGGTTATGCCTGTATGACAGGGAATAAAAACCGGAGAAACGGATAAAAAAGAAGTCCGTTTCTCCGGCTTTTTGTTTTTGTCAGAATTTTTTCCAGGTTTCCCGAAGGAAAAGAATCAGAATCGGGAACAACTCCAGTCGGCCGGCCAGCATATCGAAAGAAAGGACCAGCTTGGACAGCGGAGAAAAGATCCCGAAGTTTCCTGTAGGACCGATCAGGGAAAGACCGGGACCCACATTGTTTAAAGTGGTGACTACGGCTGTGAAATTTGTTACAAGATCAAATTCATCAAAACTGATGATAAAGATAGATGCAGCCACGATCATCAGATAAACGATCATATAAATATTGGTGGCACGCATAACTTCGTGAGACACCGCTTTTCCGTCCATTTTGATCTTTTTTACTGCATTGGGATGCAGATAAAGATGCAGTTCCTTGCGAACAGATTTTGCAAGAAGCAGAAGACGGGAAATCTTGATTCCGCCGCCTGTACTGCCAGCACAGGCACCACAGAAGGTAAGCAGTACCAGAATCGTTCTGGATACCGCAGGCCACTGGTTAAAATCCGTAGTGGCATAACCGGTGGTGGTGATAATAGAACCAACCTGGAAAAATGCCTGTTGAAGTGCTTCCCACACATTGTCAAACAGATGTCGGACATTGAGTGTGATCATCAGGGCAGAAGCGATGATCACAAAGAAGTAGCAGCGGACCTCTTCAGATTTCAATGCCTGAGAAAACTTCCTGGTGAGAAGAAGAAAATAGACATTGAAGTTAACGCCAAACAGGATCATAAAGATAGTGATGACAATCTGAATATATAAGCTGTAACTTCCCATACTGTCGGATTTGATTCCGAACCCACCGGTTCCGGCAGTTCCAAATGCTGCACAGAGACTGTCGTAAAGAGGCATCCCCCCAAGAAGCAGGAGGATGATCAGTGCAACAGTGAGTGCAATGTAGATCTTGTACAGGATCTTGGCAGTTGACTGGACTTTTGGAAGAAGCTTTCCTACGGAAGGACCGGGGCTTTCTGCCTTCATAAGGTTCATATGATAGCCACCTGCCAGGGGCAGCAGTGTCAGGATAAATACCAGAACCCCCATACCGCCGATCCAGTGGGAAAAACATCTCCAGATATTGATGCTGTAAGGCATCTGTGATGGATCGGAGAGAATACTGGAACCGGTTGTAGTGAAACCGGAAACAATCTCAAAAAAAGCATCAATGGGATTCGGGATAGCCCCGCTGAGCACAAACGGCACAGCACCGACAATACTGAGGACGATCCAGCTTAAAGCAGTAGTCACAAGGCCTTCACGGGCGTAAAACGCTTTCTTGGACGGTTTGCGGCTGACCAGTGGAACACCGATCGCCAGGCATGCCAGAATTGTGATCACAAAGGCGATTCCGGCTTTTTCACGGTAGATAAGGGCTGTGATACTGGGAACCAACATGCAGACTGCTTCCACGTTCATGATCCATCCCAGGATATAAACAATAATTGAATAATTCATTTTTCAGTACCTCTATTTTGCAAGTATGTCTGTGATGTCACGGAGGCCTTTGTGAGTGGTTACAATGATGACCGTGTCGCCTACCTGAATGGTATCCTGCCCACGGGGAATGCGGATGCGGCCGTTGCGGTTCAGGCATCCCACCAGAAGATTCTTGCGGAGATTCAGCTCTGCAAGAGGGATATAAGTTACGGCAGATTCCTCACGGATCGCAAATTCCAGTGCTTCTGCATTGCCATCCAGAATATGATAAAGGGTTTCTACGTTGCTGCCGATGCTGTTCTGAGTGGCACGGACATACTGCAGGATATAATCAGCAGTGATATTTTTCGGGTAGATGACACTTCCGATATCCAGGGAGTCGATGACATCATCAAATTCCAGACGGTTGACCTTGGCAACCAGCTTGGCATCGGAGATGCTTTTGGCAAAGAGGGCAAGAAATACATTTTCCTCATCCAGATTTGTCAGAGTGACAAAGGATTCGGACTCGGAAAGTCCTTCTTCGAGAAGAAGAGAACGGTTCGTTCCGTCACCATTGATAATAGTCGCATCTGGAAGCAGTTCGCTTAAGTGCTCACAGCGGTTTTTGTTCTGCTCGATGATCTTGACACTGATCTTCATATCCAGAAGTGCATGGGCAAGATAATAGGAAATGGTTCCGCCACCTACGATGATACAGTTTTTGACCTGATTGGTCTTGAGACCGATCTTACGGAAAAATGCCGCTGCATTAAGCGGAGAGGCCAGAATGGAAACCATATCTCCGTCGTGTATAATGTGATCACCACCAGGAATGGATACATTGTCACGGCTTTCAATCGCGCAGACCAGAATATCACTTCGGAAAGCATCTGAGATCTGGGAAACGCTCATTCCGTCCAGCTTGAATTCCGGGAGAACTTTAAACTTGAGAAGTTCTACACGACCACGTGCAAAGGTGTCAATCTTGATCGCAGATGGAAAACGGAGAAGCCGTGAAATTTCCTGGGCAGCGGCAAGCTCCGGGTTAATGATCATGGTAACACCAAGACGTTCTTTGATGAAGCCGATTTCTTTTTCATAAATGGGGTTACGGACGCGGGCGATAGTCTGGCAGTGGTTGGCCTTCTGCGCGATCAGACAGCAGAGAAGGTTCAGCTCGTCAGAAGCGGTAACTGCGATCAGGATATCTGCAGTATCAACACCTGCCTCCATTAAAGTATTGATGCTGGCACCATTACCGACGATTCCCATAGCGTCGATATTTTCGCAGAGATCATTGATCTTGTCGGCGATAACGTCGACAAGAGTGATATCAATATCCTCTGCCTGAAGCTGCTCTGCAAGATTTCTACCGACTTTTCCGCAGCCTACAATAATTACCTGCATAATTTCCTCCTTCAATAGCCTGTCAGGGCTACAAATCATAAGTAAAAGCGCCCATCCGTGTAAAGATAGGCAAGGATATTATAGCACTGTATATCTGATTTTTAAACAGTAATATTTTCCTGTATATATAGAAAAAAATGGCAGAAAGATAGATATATGTGAAGGAAAGTGAACATTCCTGTTTTCACAAGTTTAAAAAACTGTCATAAAATATAGCGTGATCATGAATGAAAGGATTTCGCTTATGGACCGATTTCAGATGAATCGTTCGGGATGCCGGCCATATCAGTATACCTGCGGGATGAATGGCGGGATGGCAGCCCGGAACGATTGTTCATCTTCAGATATGGCAAATCACGGCAGCCAGAACGGGAATCATTGCAACAGCATGAAGCAGAACATGCCGAAGGAAACCTGTAGCTGTAACATGCCGGGAACCGGAAACCGTGCTGACCAGGAGATGTATTCGCATCTTAAACATCTGGTTCCTGCAATGGCTTATGTGCCATGCCAGGAATTTGCACCTACGTTTGAACTGAAAAAGGCGCTTCAGGTTGGAACAATCTTTCCTGAGCTTTGCAAGCCGTTCTGCGGCAGGAGAGGAGGCCGTAGATGATGTCCGGAAACTGTACTTCAAAAAAAGAACTGTTACAGTTCATTGACCAGGTAAGCTTTGCCATTGATGACCTTCTTCTTTTCCTGGATACACATCCAAGGGAAAAAAGAGCTCTTGAGTATTACAGCGAACTGAGCACCAGAAGAAATGAACTTCTGAAAAAATATGCGAAATTTTATGGTCCGCTGACCATCGATACCGGAAACGACAGCAATCTTAGCTCCTGGCAGTGGATGGAGCAGCCGTTTCCGTGGGAACAGGAAGGAGGGTGCAGATAGTTATGTGGAATTATGAAAAAAGACTCCAGTATCCTGTAAATATCAAGACGCCCAATGCAAAACTGGCACAGTTCATCGCCAGTCAGTACGGCGGGCCCGATGGCGAGATTGGCGCTTCCATGCGGTATCTTTCTCAGAGATTTACCGCACCGAACCGGATGGTCGCAGCGGTGCTGAATGATGTGGGCACGGAAGAATTAGCCCATTTGGAAATTGTATCTACCATTGTTCATCAGCTGACAAAGGATCTTTCCATGGAAGAGATCGAGAACAGCGGACTTGGCCCGTATTATATTGACCATACAGTGGGAATCTGGCCGCAGGCTGCAGGCGGAGTGCCGTTTAATGCCTGCGAATTCCAGAGTAAGGGTGATCCGATCACGGATCTGTTTGAAGATCTGGCAGCAGAACAGAAGGCACGCTCCACCTACGATAATATCCTCCGGGTGGTGAAAAATATCCCGGAGGTTGCAGATCCCATCCGTTTCCTTCGGGCAAGAGAGGTAGTCCATTTCCAGCGTTTCGGTGAAGCACTGAGATCCGTGCAGGAGCAGCTGGATGCCAAAAATTTCTATGCCTTTAACCCGAGCTTTGATGCTCCGTGCAAAGCCTCCTGTGAAGAGTGATGGATCAGAGAAAAAATCTGTCTGACAGGAATCATATCTGAAATAAAAAGAGCTGCACAGCCGGCAGGGATCCTACGGCTGTGCAGCTTTGAATTTGTTTTTTGGGAAAAAGATGTTTGTAACCTGCATTTCTTGTTATGCGTCTTTTTTATCGCCTTTATGCAGATTCTTCTGTGCTGTGGAAAGCATAAGCTTGATCCTGTTCAGCTGATTTACTTCGCTGGCACCTGGATCGTAGTCGATGGCAACAATGTTGGCTTCCGGATGCTCACGGCGAACTTCCTTGATGACACCTTTTCCTACGATGTGGTTCGGCAGGCATCCAAAAGGCTGGATGCAGACGATGTTCGGGATACCGCCGTGGATGAGTTCCATCATCTCTCCGGTCAGGAACCATCCTTCACCGGTCTGATTTCCGGCAGAAACGATGGGCGCAGCCATTTTTGCAAGATCACGGATATTTGCGGCTGGTGTAAAGTGGCGGCTCTGCTCCAGAGCCTCATTTGCTGTTTTTCTCAGCCAGTCGATGGCTCTGAGACCAAGATTTGCGATGGTTGCCTTGGATTTCTTGAATCCAAGCTTTTCAACCTTGAAATTCTGGTTGTAGAAGCAGTAGCAGATAAAGTCGATAAGATCCGGAACAACCGGTTCTGCCCCTTCTGCCTCCAGAAGATCTGCCAGGTGGTTGTTGGCAGCAGGCAGGAACTTGACAAGGATCTCACCTACGATACCAACGCGAGGCTTTTTCTCATCGGAGATCGGGATCGTATCAAAATCATGGACCATCTCACGGCACATTTTTTTGAAGGTACCATGGCTGACGCTGCTGCCTGTTACGAAGGCAATGACGCGCTGCTCCCAGATTTTGTGCTTGCGGTTTACGATACCCTTTTCCAGCTCGTAAGGACGCATGCGATATACGCATTTCATCAGGATATCACCGAATACGGCACCGTAAACGATACGCCTGATCAGCGGCAGTGTCAGCTTAAAGCCAGGGTTGCTCTCCAGTCCGCTTAAGTTGAGGGAGATAACCGGAATCTGTTCCATGCCGGCTTTTTTCAGAGCACGGCGGATGAATGCGATATAGTTGGAGGCACGGCAGCCGCCGCCTGTCTGAGACATGATGACTGCAGTTTTGTTCAGGTCATATTTGCCGGAAAGAAGAGCATCCATGATCTGTCCCACAACCATCAGGGACGGATAGCAGGCATCGTTGTTTACATATTTAAGGCCCACATCAACAGCATGCTTGTTGTCGTTGGGGAGGACTTCCAGGTTATAGCCGGATGCTTTAAAAGCAGCCTCAAAGATTCCGAAGTGGAATGGAGACATCTGCGGGCAGAGAATGGTGTACTCCTTACGCATCTGCTTGGTAAAGGATATCTTCTCAATGGAAGCCGGATTGATGTTCCTTTTTTTATTCTGTGCCTGTTTTGCACGGATGGCAGCGATCAGGGAACGGATACGGATCCTTGCCGCACCCAGGTTGTTGACCTCATCGATTTTCAGGCAGGTGTAGATCTTGTCACTTCCATCCAGGATCTCATAAACCTCATCGGTGGTAACGGCATCAAGTCCGCATCCGAAGGAATTCAGCTGGATCAGATCCAGATCCTCTCTTGTCTTTACAAAATTTGCGGCAGAGTAGAGACGGGAGTGATACATCCACTGGTCATTGACACGGATGGGACGCTCCAGATGTCCAAGGTGTGCAACGGAGTCTTCGGTAAATACGGCGATTCCGTAGCTGTTGATCATATCCGGGATACCGTGGTGGATTTCCGGATCAATATGGTATGGACGGCCTGCAAGAACGATTCCGCGGCGGCCGGTTTCTTTCAGGTACTGCAGGGTTTCTTCACCCTTTTTTTGGATATCCATATGTACGGCTGCAAGTTCTTCCCAGGCCTTATGGGCAGCAGCTTTGACCTCGGCAGCAGGAATATCCTGGAATTCTTCCACAAGGCGGTTTGTCAGGATATCCTCGGAAGTAAATGCCAGGAACGGGTTGCGGAAGGTGATGGATGGATCACTGAGCTCGTCCACATTGTTCTTGATATTTTCCGCATAGGAAGTAACGATCGGGCAGTTATAATGGTTGACCGCATCCGGGAACTCGTTGCGTTCGTAAGGGATGCATGGGTAGAAGATAAATTTCACACCGTTACGGATCAGCCATGTGACATGTCCGTGAGCAAGTTTTGCAGGATAGCATTCGGACTCACTTGGGATGGATTCGATACCCAGCTCATAGATCTTACGTGTGGAAGTCGGAGAAAGCACCACCTGATATTTCAGTTCTGTAAAGAAAGTATACCAGAACGGATAATTCTCAAACATGTTCAGAACACGAGGGATACCGACCTGTCCACGGGATGCCTTGTCTGCGGAAAGTGGCTCATAGGAAAAAATTCTCTTATATTTATAGTCGAAAAGGTTCGGGATATGATCCTTGTTCTTTTCTTTTCCAAGTCCACGCTCACAGCGGTTTCCACTGATATATTTACGGCCGCCGGAGAATTTGTTGATGGTCAGACGGCAGTTGTTGGTACATCCGCGGCAGTTCGCCATGGAGGTGGTGTACTGCAGGCTGTTGATCTGATCAATGGAAAGCATGGAAGTTTTTTCGCCCTCCTGATAGCGTTCCCTTGCGATCAGAGCGGCACCGAAGGCACCCATGATTCCAGCGATATCCGGGCGGATAGCCTGACAGTTGGCAATTTTCTCAAAACTGCGGAGAACCGCATCATTGTAGAAGGTACCACCCTGTACAACGATGTGTTTGCCAAGCTCGGAAGCATCGGAAACTTTGATAACTTTGTAGAGGGCGTTTTTGATAACGGAGTAGGCAAGACCAGCGGAGATATCGGAAACTTCGGCACCTTCTTTCTGTGCCTGCTTAACCTTGGAGTTCATAAATACAGTACAGCGTGTTCCAAGATCAATAGGATGTTTTGCAAAAAGAGCTGCTTTTGCAAAGTCCTGTACGGTGTAGTTCAGGGATTTTGCGAAAGTCTCGATAAAGGAACCGCAGCCGGAGGAACATGCCTCGTTAAGCTGTACACTGTCTACCGTCTGGTTACGGATCTTGATACATTTCATATCCTGACCGCCGATATCCAGGATGCAGTCTACTTCCGGATCAAAGAAAGCAGCTGCATAGTAATGGGAAACAGTCTCAACCTCACCTTCATCAAGAAGAAGAGCCGCTTTGATCAGTGCCTCGCCGTAACCGGTGGAGCAGGAAAAAGCAATCTCGGCGTCTTCCGGAAGAAGTTCATAGATCTCCTTGATGGAACCGATGGTGGTTTTCAGCGGATTTCCGTTATTGTTGCTGTAGAATGAGTACAGAAGTGTTCCGTCTTCGCCTACCAGTGCAGTTTTGGTAGTGGTGGAACCGGCGTCGATTCCCAGGAAACATTTTCCCTTATATGTAGAAAGGTTGCCGGTTTTTACCTTGTAGGCACTCTGGCGGTCGTGGAAAGCCTGATAGTCGTCCTCTGTGGCAAAAAGTGGCTCCATACGTTCTACCTCAAAGTCCAGTTTGATGGTGGTACGCATGCGTTCTTTCAGTTCAATAAGAGATACGGTTACGTCCTGCTTCGCGTTCAGGGCGGAACCGATAGCTGCGAACAGATGGGAATTGTCCGGCGCGATAATGTGCTCGTCATCCAGTTTAAGGGTGCGGATAAAAGCGGTCTTCAGTTCGGAAAGGAAGTGAAGAGGGCCGCCCAGGAATGCAACGTGTCCGCGGATCGGTTTACCGCAGGCAAGACCGGAGATGGTCTGGTTGACAACTGCCTGGAAAATGGAAGCGGAAAGGTCTTCCTTGGTTGCTCCGTCGTTGATCAGCGGCTGGATATCTGTCTTTGCGAAAACACCGCAGCGTGCCGCAATGGGATAAAGAGCCTTGTAATGTTTGGCGTATTCATTGAGGCCCGGTGCATCGGTCTGGAGAAGAGATGCCATCTGGTCAATGAAGGAACCGGTACCGCCGGCACAGATACCATTCATACGCTGCTCGACGTTTCCGTTTTCAAAGTAGATGATCTTGGCATCCTCGCCGCCAAGCTCGATGGCAACGTCTGTCTTCGGCGCCAGTTTCTGCAGGGAAGTGGATACGGCGATAACTTCCTGGACAAAAGGTACTTCCAGGTGATTGGCAAGTGTCAGTCCGCCGGAACCTGTGATAACCGGGCAGAGTGTAAGTGCACCGAGCTGATCCTCTGCTTTCTGAAGAAGATCCGCAAGTGTTTCCTGGATATTTGCAAAATGTCTCTCATAATCGGAGAAGACAAGGGTATCGTTTTCGTCTAAGATCGCGATCTTGACAGTGGTGGAACCAATGTCAATTCCAAGTGTGTGTTTCTTCATAAAAAATTGATTTCCTCCTTGCTGTATCTATACAGGGGTTGCCCGACTCTGGCATTACTGTCAGGCGGGAGTGATTTCTTCTTATTAAAAGGATTTTTAAGCGAATACTCTATATTATACGATATCGTTTAAAAAATGGCAATGTAAAAGTTTAACAATCAGTAGCAGGAAAGAAAAAAATGTGTTATGATATTGACTAAAAGTTCCGGATAGTGACTGTGCCAGGAGGCAGTTTGGGCTGCTTTTTAGGAAGAGAACCGGAACCAGATGACCCAAAATGTTTTTTAGAAGGGGAATGAAATGGCAGAATATAAACTGATTACAACAGAAGGAAGAGCGAAAAGAGGAGAGTTTAAGACGGTCCACGGAACGATCCAGACTCCTGTTTTCATGAATGTAGGAACAATTGCAGCAATTAAGGGTGCGGTTTCCACTGTGGATCTTCATGAGATCGGTACGCAGGTACAGTTATCCAATACCTATCATCTTCATGTGCGCCCTGGCGACAAGGTGGTAAAGCAGCTGGGAGGTCTTCATGAATTTATGAACTGGGACAGACCAATCCTTACCGATTCCGGCGGATTCCAGGTGTTTTCGTTGGCGAAGCTTCGTAAGATCAAGGAAGAGGGCGTGTATTTTAACTCTCATATCGATGGTCATAAGATTTTTATGGGACCGGAGCAGAGCATGCAGATCCAGTCAAATCTGGCTTCTACCATTGCAATGGCCTTTGATGAGTGCCCAAGCAGTGTGGCAGACAGGGATTATGTACAGAAATCGGTAGCGCGTACAACACGCTGGCTTAAAAGATGCAAGGATGAGATGGCTCGTCTGAACAGTCTGCCGGATACCATTAACAAGAACCAGCTTCTTTTTGGCATTAACCAGGGGGCTGTTTATGAAGATATCCGTATTGAGCATGCCCAGGCTATCGCGGAGATGGATCTGGACGGTTATGCAGTGGGCGGCCTTGCAGTTGGTGAAAGTCATGAGGAGATGTACCGGATCCTGGATGAGGTGGTTCCGCATTTGCCGCAGAACAAGCCGACGTATCTTATGGGGGTTGGTACCCCGGCCAATATCCTGGAGGGGGTTGAGCGTGGTATTGACTTTTTTGACTGTGTATATCCCAGCCGTAACGGCCGTCATGGTCACGTGTATACCAACCATGGCAAGATGAATCTTTTTAATGCAAAGTATGAGCTGGATTCCAAACCGATCGATGAGGAGTGCCAGTGCCCGACCTGCCGTCATTACAGCAGAGCGTATATCCGCCATCTTCTGAAGGCGAAGGAGATGCTTGGCATGAGGCTTTGTGTTCTGCATAATCTGTATTTCTATAATCATATGATGGAAGAGATCCGGGATGCGCTGGATGCAGGGAATTTTGCGGCTTATAAGAAGATGCGTCTGGAAGGGTTCGAGGAAGGTAAGATTAACGGGAACCGGTAGTTTTTATTTATAAAATTTGCGTAAATTACTTTGATTTTATAAGAAAACGCTTGAAGGTTTTTTGGTTTTTGTGTATGATAGTACGAAGTGACATTTTTTATAGTGGCGGGAGCTGCTATAGGTCAGAAACGGCGGGTGACCGCATAAGAAGAATTGATTTTATCAGGAGGAATTTGGAATGATCGCATCATCTACAGCAGCAGCTGGCGGACTTAGCGCGGGTCTTGGTATTGTCTGGATCGTAGTTCTGTTTGGAATTATGTATTTTATGATGATCCGTCCGCAGAAGAAGGAGCAGAAGAGAACTCAGACTATGTTGAACAGCATGGAGGTTGGTGACAGTGTTGTTACTACCAGTGGTTTTTATGGTGTTGTTATTGATATGACTGAGGAAGATGTTATTGTTGAGTTTGGTAATAATAAGAATTGCCGTATTCCTATGAGGAAGCAGGCGATTGCTGAGGTTGAGAAGGCTGATCAGGCTTCTGCTTGATGCTTTTTTCGCAATAACTTGAATATGAGAGAGGCACTGCGTTTTTTTGTGACGTGGTGTCTTTTTTTGTTTGGATGGGGGATGAACGGATGAAGGGACGCCGGGGAAGGGGATGCTGGCTGGTCTGCGGCTTCGTCGGGGGCTGGCTTCTAGGACGCCGGAAATCTGCTAAAAGCGTTTTTCAAAAGTCCGAACTCGCGGCCTGCTGCCGCTCAGACAACGGACTTTTGTAAAAC
>OCAD01001015.1_pt1 | contig 13590 bp, 16 predicted proteins | sample 1538261 | NCBI WGS metagenome assembly OCAD01 (sample SAMEA2580261, study PRJEB22360) | human gut metagenome | biome: human gut; feature: human-associated habitat; material: faeces | place: Denmark | collected 2008/2010
CTGCGCGTTGGCAGTTGCGATGCCCATAGCGAGGGCAAACATGATGATTACTTTTCTCATTACTTTGGATTTTAGTGGTAAATAAAAATTGGATTGTTGTTACTTTTTCTTTTTTCAATTCCTGTCCTGATAGAGCAAGACCTTGTACCCGGCTTTCAGATGCACCTTGACGGTACGCATCTTCTTAGCGATATACTGGCTGGTTCCTTGTATCAGCCCTTTACCCAAATCGGAGGCGAGCTGCGCCCCTGCGTTGGTGGAGATATTGATGCTGCTGCCCAGCGAGCCGCCCATGTTGGCGGCAACCTCCCTGACGGCGTTCATTTCCATAGAGTTGGGAATGAAGATACCGGGCTGCCCGTCCGTGTCATACACCACCAGCTCTACCGGGATAATCGTACCCGCGTACTCCAGCGACGTGATTTCAATATCAAGCCGTTCGCCCTGAATCTTTGCCGTGCCGATTACCACCGCATTACGGGGGATGATTTTGTCCGCTACCGCCATCGGCTCCAGCAGCCGGAGTTTGACAGCCTGCCCGTCAGTCACACTCTGCGCCCCATAGACGCACGCCGACAGGGTGTTCTTGTCCGATACGATCGTGACACCCACCGCCGTATTGAAACTGCGGTTGCGTTCCTGCGAGAAGGAGGCGACAAACTCGGCGTTGCTCATCGGCTGTGAGAGCGAGGACACCACCTGATGCGCCACCTGCCTGACAGGTGCTGCCGTGTCCTTTCCGGCTTTCTGCACTGGATAAGGCTCTGCCGCCTGTCCGACAGGTGGCTGTGTGCCGTTCTGCCCGCCCATGTACTTCACCGCCAGTTCGTAGGACTTCTCCATAAGTGCCACTTGGTTGTCCACAGCGGACGCCTTGCCTTTCTCGCTTTCCAGTTCCGATTCCAGCGAAGCGATGCGCTCCAACAGTTCGTCCATATCCGCGTTGTCGTTCTTCGGCTGTTCATAGAAGTTGCCGAGCGTGGCATTGAGGTCGCGGTAGGCGGCTGCGGAGGACTGGATGGTCTTCGGGGCGGATTTCACGTTCTCTTCCGTTCCTCCGGGATTGGCAAGGTCGAAGTCCCTGCCACCGTCCGTTTCCGCCACCTCTCGGTCGAACATATCGCCCAGTTCCTGCATGGTGCGGTTGCGGTTCTCCTGCCGTTCCTCCATCGCCCCCTGCTCGTATGCTTTCGCCTTGTCGCCGATGATCTGGCGGTTCGCCTTGTCAGCGTCGGGCATTTCGATGTTGTAACCACCCGTTCCCGGTTGCTGTTCCTTGTCGGAAGACGGGGCGAATATCAGCCACATTGCCCCGATGAATACCAGCACCATAGCGGGCAGCACTATCATTTTCTGACGTTTCAGCCTTTGGGCTTCGGTCAGCGGCTTGCGCTCCTTCTTCGGTTTCCCATTGTCGGGAGCCGCCTTGTTCTCGTTTTTAGGTTCATTCTTCGTCTGTTCCATATAAATAAGGTATTACGTTGTGATTGTTTTCCGGCTTTACGGACAGTTCCAGCAGTCCGGCATGGTCTTTCACCATACGGCTGCCGTCATTCCTGCCGATGTCATAGACGGCTTTGCCGAAGGTATAGAGGGCAAGCACCGCGAAGGCGGCAAGCATCGTCAGCACGATGCGCTTGCGGGCTTTCGGTGGCAAACCGTCCAGATAGCCTTTGAGCCTTGCCACCAGCATTTTCTTTTTGTCGTGGAGCTTCCAGTACGCACGCCAAAATGATTTCCTGATTTTCTTCATGTCCGTTACCTTTTGATGGTTTGTAAATCCTTGTTCTCGATAATGGTGAATCCCTCAATGGTGAAACCGTTGGGATTGTCGTCCGAACGGGACGAGTTCAAGAGGCGGCACGTGGTCACGAGGCTGCGTTCGGTGACGTTGCTTTGCCGGATGATTTTCTGCGTGGCATAGGTCACGGCACGGTAGGGATAGCCGTTGAAGTCGCACACCACGCTGTCCACCTTCAGCACTTGGTTGATGTTCCCGGAGATGATGCGGTTGTAGTACCCCTTCTCGGCAAAGTCCGAATAGTAGTTGTACACGCTTTTGTCCGCCAATAGCAGGGCGCGTTTCACGTTATGCTCTATCGCGCTCTTTTCGGGCGAGAGCGTGAAGAATAGCTCGTGGAAGCGGCGCACGTGTTCCCTTGCCTCCGCCGGACGGTTCTGCGACAAGTCCTGCGAGAGAGCCAGCATCAGCGACTTGCCGTTGTCCAGCACGTAGATCTTCTCCCGCTGCCGCTCCGCGAAGCGGTAGGAACTCCACACGCTCCATACCGTTATCACGGCGCACAGCGAGAGGAAGACGATACCGAACAGGCGTATCTGCCTGAACGATGATTCGATGTTTTTGAGTGACTTAAATTCCATTGTTGTTTATTCGTTTTTAATTGTCAGTTGATTATTTCAGCAGTTTCCCGGCACGTCCGACCACGTTTCCTGCGGCTGCACCCGCCACGCTGCCCGCCATGCTTCCGGCTCGTCCCGCCGTCTGGTTCACGTTGCGGCCGTAGCTTCCCATGCCTCCGGCTTGGATAATCCAGCCTGCCACCGTTGGAATGGTGAAGTAGCCGATGATGCCGATTATCATGAATATGATATACACCCCGTCACTCGAATCCAGCGAGAAGTTCGGATCAGCCTGCATCCGTTCGATGTCGCTTTGCAGCATCAGCACCTGTATCTTCGCCAGTATGGTACTGAACATATCCGACACGGGCAGCCACAGATAGACCTGTATGTAGCGGCATATCCACTGCGTGAGCGTGCTTTGGAAGCCGTCCCACACCGATATGGCAAAGGCTATCGGACCGAGTATCGCCAGCACCACGAGGAAGAACGTGCGGATGGTGTCTATCACGAGGGCGGCGGCTTGGAACATCAGTTCCAGTATCTCGCGGAAGAAGTCGCGGATGCCCTTCTTCATGTTGTACATCCCACGCTCAATATACATCCCCGCCATCGTCACCATGTCGCCGGGCGACCAGCCCAGTTCCTCCAGCTGTTTGTCAAACTCCTCGTTTGACACAAGGTAGGCGGTTTCGGGGTTGCGCATCATCGCCTCGTATTCCAGTTTGTCTTTCTGCTCACGGTACTGGTTCATGTCAAGCGTTTCCGCCTCCAGCATCTTTGCCGTGCCCTGCACGACGGGCGACATGATGCTGTTTATCGTACCTAATACCACCGTCGGGAAGAACATGATGCACAAGCCTATCGCGAACGGGCGCAGCATGGGGAACACGTCTATCGGTTCGGCTCTCGCCAGCGACTGCCACACCCGGTAGGCGACGTAGAACAATGCGCCCAGCCCGGCGATGCCTTTCGCCACGCCCGCCATGTCCCCGCATAGCGGCATCATCTGTTCGTAGAGCGAGCGCAGAATCTGGTGAAGGTTGTCGAAATTCATAGGCTACCAGTATCTTTCGTTCATGTTCCCGTACAGCCCCATGATGCGGTCGAGGTCGTTCTTCTTCTTTGCCCGCAGGTAGCTCACACTGATGTTCTTGTTGGTGTAGTAGCTCACGAGGTTGCGGTAACGTTTCATCTTGGAGTAGCAGCGTTCCACCACGTCCATGCGCTCCTTGTCCGTCATGGAGAGCGTGGTGATGTTCACCACATTCTTCAGTTCCGTCAGCACATCGTTGGATTCCTCCAATAACTTGGTGTAACCGAAGGCGATGGCTCCCAGTTCCTCCACCGTGAAGTTGTCGTCACGCATCATCTTCTGGAAACTGGTCACATAGGTGTCGGTGATGTCACCCACCATCAGGATGGTTTGCTGCACCTTCCGGGCGTCTTTTACCAGATTGTTCACGGATTTCAGTGCGTCGTAATACTTCTTGCCCTGCTCGTAAATCTTCACAGTCTCTTGAAAATTTTTTATCATATTCTGGGCGGTCGTGGAAGTGTGTACCACGTTCTTGGAGGTGTTCACGATGCTCTGCGCGATGTTGGACGGGTCTATCACCGCCCACTGTGCGCTTGCCCTGCCGACTGCAAACAGGCACAGGCAGATAATAAGTGTTATTCTTGTTCTCATGTTACTTTGGATTTTAGTGGTTATCGTTATTGTTCGCTTATCGGATGGTCCGGTTTCAGGTTCACGCGCACATAGTCCCCGTTCGGCGAGAAGGTCAGGATGTCCGTCGCCTCGTTGTAGGACACGTCGATACGGAATCCAGTGTTCATGAACAGGTTGCCGTTCTCCTCCTGCAAGAGAAAGGTTTCCGGCTTCAGCTTGCGGCGCAGTCCGCTACGCTTGAACACCGTCACCTTATAGGCTTCGCCCTCCTTGTAGATAAGCACGTCGGGCTTTCCTTCCACGCTTTCCCAGTTCCCGCAAAGCAGGTCGCGGCGGTTGTCCGCTACATCGCAGGATTGCAGCACCATGACCGCCAGCCCGATTAAACACTTGCTGACTTGCAGCATTTTCGTTCTTGATATACTCATACGCATTTTCTTTTTTAGTTGATGAATCGGTTTTTACTTATTCCTCCGTCTTTCGGCAAGTTGCCGGATGGTGGCTTCGATGTCGCCGCCCAGCTGCTCCGCCAGACGGTAAACCTCTACTTTTTCCGTTTCTTCGGTGGTGTACGCCAGATACTCTTCAGCACTAACTTCGGTGGCATAGACCGCCGACTGCGTGCCGCCCAGTCCGATCCAGACTTCCTTGTAGAGCCTTGACGGGTTGTTCGCCATGTTGATGGAGAGTATCTGCGACTTCTCCTTTTCCGTCAGACCCAACAGGGACTGTATGGCATCAAACTTGTTCATGTACTTCCGCTGGTCGAGAAGTATCTTGCAGTCGGAGTTATTGATGATGCTTTCCTTGACGACGGGCGAGGAAATGATGTCGTCCACCTCCTGCGTCACTACGATTGCCTCCCCGTAATACTTGCGCACGGTTTTGTACATATAGCGCAGGTACTCAGCCATGTTCGCCGAAGATAGAGCCTTCCAAGCCTCTTCCACTATCAGCTGTTTGCGCACGCCTTTCAGACGGCGCATCTTGTTGATGAAGGCTTCCATGATGATGATGGTCACGACCGGGAAAAGCTCGCGATTTTCCTTTATCGAATCTATCTCGAAGACGATGAACCGCTTGCCGAGCAGGTCGATGTTCTCCGTGGAGTTGAGCAGGAAGTCGTAGCGTCCGCCCCGGTAATACTGCCGCATGGTGGTGAGCATATTGTCGATGTTGAAGTCGGACTTCTCCACCTTTATCTCACGTTCCGCCAACTCCCTTCGGTAGTCGTCGCGCATATACTCATAGAAGGTGTTGAACGAGGGGACGATGCCCCGGTCCGCCCTGATACGCTCGATGTAGGCGTTCACCGCACTGCCCAGTTCGCCGCTCTCCGTCTTCGTCACTTTGTCGTCCTCCGATTTCCAGAGCGTCAGCAGCAGCGTCTTGATGCTGTCCTTTTTCTCCACGTCAAACACGTAATCATCGGTGTAGAACGGGTTGAACGAAATCGGTTTCTCCTCCGTGTAGGTGAAGTACACGCCGTCCGCCCCGTTTGTCTTGCGCCGGATCATCTCGCACAAGCCCAGATAAGAGTTTCCCGTGTCCACCAGCACCACATGCGTACCCTGCTCGTAGTATTGCCTCACGAGGTGGTTCATGAAAAACGACTTGCCGCTGCCCGAAGGACCCAGCACGAACTTGTTGCGGTTGGTGGTGATGCCCCGCTTCATTGGCAGGTCGGAGATGTCGAGGTGCAGCGGTTTTCCCGTAAGCCTGTCCACCATCTTGATGCCGAAGGGCGAGAGCGAGCTGCGGTAGTTGGTTTCCTCCGTGAAGAGGCACACCGCCTGCTCGATGAATGTATGGAAACTCTCTTCCGCCGGGAAGTCCGCCGCGTTGCCGGGCATCGCCGCCCAGTAGAGCGTCGGGCAGTCGATGGTGTTGTGGCGCGGCACGCACTCCATGCTTGCCAGCTGGCTGCCCACGTCGTTCTTTATGTGCTTCAGCTCCTCCGCGTCGTCGCTCCACGCCATGACGTTGAAGTGCGCCCGTACCGAGGTCAGCCCGTAGGAATGGGCTTCGTTCAGGTACTGGTCTATCCACTCGCGGTTGATGCTGTTGCTCCGGCTGTATCGGGATAGCGACTGCATATTCCTTGCGGACTTCTCGAACTTCTGCAAATTTTCCTCGCTGTTGTCGATAATCACATACTGGTTGTAGATGTGGTTGCAAGAGAGCAACAGCCCCACAGGAGAGGCAAAGGAGAGGCGGCAGTCGCTTCGATCCGTGGAGAGTTTCTCGTAGCGGATGTCAGTCGCCACCTTTCCGGGCAAATCCTCCGCGTCGGAAAGGGTATGCAGGCACAGGCGGTTGTCACCGATGCGCATTTCTTTTGCCGAGAGGTCGATGTCCTGCAAGGTCGTGTCGCCTTCGGGCATGAGCGAGAAGTAACGCTCTATCAGCCCGGCGGACTTCTCCGTCCCGACAATCTCGTCGGTGGAGAGGCGGCGCAGCCTCACAAAGCCGCTGTCGTTCATGATGCGCTCGAACTGTTCGGCGGCTTCCATGAACTTCCCGGCGGTTTCCCTGTCCAGCTCCTTTGGGATGATATGCCCCCGGCACAGCGTACTGAAGTTGCTCTGCATCCGGTTACGTTCCTTCGTCGTCTTGGTCAGGTAGAGGTAGCAGGAGTGTTTCAGGTACGGACGCTCGTTGAAGTGACGCTCGAAACTCCTTGAGAGAAAACTCATGTCGTCTTTCTGCAATTCCGGCTTGTAGCGTTCCTTGATGAACCAATCCTGCTTATGCACGATGGAGAAGTTGGGCAGCACCTTGATTGCCTTGCACCAGCAGCCGTGTATCGCCTCGTACTCCGCAGCCGTCACGGTGTAAAGCTCCGGCAGTTCCACCTCGAAGGCCAACGTGATGTCGGCGTCTTTGGAGATGATGCAATCATGCTCCACCGCCAGTAGCGGGAACTTGTTTTCCAGTGTTGTCATTTTGGATGTATTCCTCATGTCGTTTCTTCCTTTCTTTGTCGTTTGAATAATCGGGTAATGCGCCGCCGGTTGATAAGGTATCGGGGATGGCTCCGTGCCGCACCCAACTTCATCAGCCCGTGTTCGCCGTACCGGGCGTTCAGCGCGAAGGTCTGCCATACGAGGACGGAAGACGATGCCGCGCCGAAGCCGATACATATCCACTGGTCGATGCCGACCATATAGAGGATGACGAACAGGACGAAGAGAGCCAGCAGACCTCCGCAGAAGATGAAGAGGTACTGAGCCTTCAAACCCTTGAACTCGACCGGACGACCGATACCCTTGTTTATCGGGTATTCAGCCATACATTGTTTATTAAAGGAAGAATGAGCGCAGGATAGTGGCGGCGACAATCAAGAAGATACAAGCCCCGAACCACGAGGCGGCGGTCTTCGAGGTGTCCGGGTCTCCGGACGAGAATTTTCCGTACACTTTCACGCCACCGATAAGCCCGACTACCGCGCCGATGGCGTAGATTAATTTCGTGCCGGGGTCGAAATACGAACTCACCATAGAGGTGGCTTCGTTGATGCCAGCCAGACCGTTTCCCTGTGCGAAAGCGGAGGCGGTTGCGGCAATCATAAGTGCCGCAGCGATGATTAACTTTTGTCTGATGTTCTTGTTCATAAACTGTTCTTTTTTGTGCCGTCCAAAGGGTGGATAGTCCTTTTTCGGGCGGTTGATACTTGATTACTTTACTTTGGTTTTAGTGGTTGCCCGTTTGTTTCTACGGACTTGGGGCTGTCCGTTGCGGGTTGGCTGTACCTTGTACCGCCGTGCGCGTGGGTGTCGTCATTTTACGTTTTCATTTCCATTCTTTTTTAGTTGTTATACATAGTTTCGGAAGTCGAACTCCTCGATGTTGTCGGGAATCACGAACACCTTTTCCTTTTGTTGTGTCACGGTCATGTTCACCGTGTCCACGAAAACTGCCATCGCCTTTGCAATCCTCTCGCTCATTGCTTCATCGGTCAGGCGTTCCGTTATTCTTGTGAAAAGCTCTGTCCCGTCCAGTTCCGTCATGACCTTTCCGGCGTGTCGCATTTCCTCATCGGATGGTGATTCCTTCCGTATGGTGTGTACTGCCATGTCAATATCCTCGAAGCTACTTCCCGAAGCCTGCTTTTTGTCTGGTTCTTCATCCTCCGGTTCATCTTCTCCGTACTCCAGTTCCGAGGGCGGGATGCTCGTGAAGGTTTCATCGAGTTTGTCCTCCGGTACTTGTGTCGGGCGTGAGACGGTTTCCGTGTTTCCGTCGTCAAAAGTAGCCTCTTCCTCCGACAGCTCAATGCCTTTTTCCGAAGTGGCGGCTTCTTGCGTCGGTATGGCAGCGGTTGTCCGGGTCGATGCCATCTTGAAACGGCTCTTGCCAATGATGTCCGAGGTGTCTGCGTGAGGTATTTCCTTATCCTTTCCTTGCTCTGCCACCGTACTGTCCAATGACCGCCACAACCCGGCAATATGTCTGAAGAAACGGATGAGCTTCGTGTCCATGATGCGGTCATAGAACAGCAGAAACAGAAACCACACGTTGCAAGCAACCGATACGATTAAAAACGCCTTTGTCATAATCTTACTTTTTGGGCGTTTTCAATCTGTTCCATGTACTGCTGCCCGTATTGTCGGAAATGGTCGCGGAGGATGTTATCCACAAACTTGCCGATGCTCAAACCGTTTCCCATCCGACTGGTAACGATAGCGACTTTCTCATGAATTTCTCGGCTGATGTATATACATTGCCGCGTTTTGATTTCCGATGCTTGCAGGAAAGTCGAGAGCGGTTTGTCTCTGCTTTTATCCTTGCGGAAGTCACCGCCGGTATTTTCCTGATTGTAGTCGGTTGTACACTTTGCTGTACGGGCAGCGGTTCTCTCTCTCTTTTCTGTTTGCAGGCAGTCTGCCTGACGGTTCTTCTTTGTTCTTTTCATACTTTTTTTGTTGTTTATTGGGTGTTTATAGGTTATAGGATTCCATATGCCGTTTGAACGATTCGGCTATCTCGTCTTGGAACAGCGTGAAATGGTGTGTCAGCACGTTGTCAAGAAATGCCGCGATAGTCACTTCGTTGCCTCCGATTACATGAAGCATCTTCTGTATGCGGTCGTGGTACTCCTTGCGGATATAGACCTGCTTGCCGAGCCTTGCCGTGATATTGGAACCGCATATGAATACTGTGTCATAATCCAATTTTTCCGGCTTGCTGTTCCTGCGCCTGTGTTCCGGCTCCTCTTTGGAGTGCGAGGCGGGTGGAGAAACGGCTTCTTGTATCGCTTCTTTCGGAGGTGGGACAGGAGCGTTCCCGTCCGTGCTTCTCGCTTCCGGCGGAATGCTTGTATCGTCCAGTCGAAATGAGTTGATTACGGCTTCGCTGTCGATGTCCTCGATTCTTGTTTTCTTTGCCATGCCGTTCAGTTTTTGATGATGCCGAGAATCTCATCGACGAGTTTGTCGAGGTTGCTGCCGCGTACCAGTATTTTGTCCGCCGGAAACGCCGTGGAGCGGAATACCGCCTTGCGTTCTGCCGCCGTCTCCTTGCGGAAGCGCTTACTGTCCGGTAGATGTGTTTCCAGAATGGGCAGGGCGAACTCGGCACAGACCTTGTCGTATGCCTTGTAAAGTTCAGTCTTTTCGCGTCCGTCCACCATGTTCCACACGAGGTAAATCCCTTTGATGCCGGACTTGCCCGTGCTTATCATCTGTTCGTTGATGACAGTGGCGAACTTGATGGAACTCTCCATCACCACACGGTCGGCGATGATGGGCGTGAAGATATAGTCCATTTGGGAAATGGTCTGCACCACATCGGCATTGTTGATTGTTCCCGGCAGGTCGAAGAACACGAAATCGAGGTCGGGCTGCGCTGCCACCAGATTTTCGGCGGTCTTTACCGCATCTTCCGCACGGCTGCATCTGATGGTGTACGGGTTCTTCTTCAGTCGTTTGAGCTGCTCATACGCCAGCACCTTGTAATGCCCGTCCTCCATGACGGCTTTCATGTCACGCTTGCGCATGTCATGGATACTGTACTGCGGGAAATCGCAATCCACCACGGCTACGTTGTAGCCTTTCACATAGTGCAGATAGCTTGCTACAAGCACTGTCAGGGTTGTCTTACCCGCTCCACCTTTCTGCGTGGAGATTGCCACATAAGTTGCTTCTTTCATTTTTTTGATAATTTATTTAGTTATACATCTGTCCGGTGGCGGTAGCGTATTGTCATTAGTACGCACGCACTCCCATTCATTTATTTATTCACTCCTTAATCCGGCTGTGCCTGCGGGTATTCATCGGTTTGTCCAACCGTCCATGCTTTTATCCGTCCGCACGGACGTGTGCTTGGAAAACTATCTGAATACATACACCTGTTTTCAACCGTTTGGATTGATGCCCGGATTGCTGTCCGAACATCTGGCGGAAGGAGTGTATTTTCAGTCCCACATCCGAATCACACTGCAAATAAACAAGGATATTTTGGAACTTGTATCACTTCTCCGGCAAGTGGCAGCACGTTGCGCCGGTTGACACTGATTGTCTGGGTCAAGCCTCTGTCCGACATCGCTTTAAGGGCGTAACTTTGCACCTGAACGGCAGGGTACGCCGCAGGTGGCGCAGCCCGGAGTTTGAAAGAAATCATCCCCAATCCGTCCCCAACGGATTTTTATGTTCACCTGAACATAGCAAGGTATGTTTTCAGCCGCTCAAAATATTTTGAGCATCCCGGAAAACGCCTTGCCCTTGCAGGGGGCGGGCTTCCCCTCCGAAGTCGGGAAGCCTCTCAAACCTACGGTGTCTGTGCCATGAGGCGGCGGCTTATGCCGTCAAACCGCTAAATCCAAAGTAATATGAGTGAAAAAAAAAGAAACAAAGGCGGGAGAAATCCCAAACTCGATCCGGCGGTGTTCAGATACACCGTCCGTTTCAGCGAGGAGGAACACAACCGTTTCCTCTCCATGTTCGAGAAGTCGGGCGTTTACGCCAAGTCGGTTTTCCTGAAGGCGCACTTCTTCGGGCAACCGTTCAAGGTACTGAAAGTGGATAAAACGCTGGTGGATTACTACACCAAGCTATCTGATTTTCATGCGCAATTCCGCGCAATAGGCACGAACTACAACCAAGTAGTGAAGGAACTGAGGTTGCATTTTTCCGAGAAAAAGGCGATGGCGTTGCTTTACAAGTTGGAGCAACAGACCGTCGAACTCGTAAAACTGAGCCGTAAGATTGTGGAACTTTCAAGGGAGATGCAGGAAAAATGGTCGCAAAAATCAGTGTAGGAAACTCGTTGTATGGCGCACTTGCCTACAACGGGGAGAAGATCAACGAGGCGAAAGGGCGGCTTCTGACAACCAACCGCATCTACAATGACGGTACGGGAACGATGGACATCCACCGGGCTATGGAGGACTTTCTCGCTCTGATGCCCGTGCGGTCGAAGGTGGAGAAACCGGTGGTGCATATCTCGCTCAATCCGCATCCCGACGATATTTTGACGGACACGGAGCTTCAGGACATCGCACGGGAGTATCTGGAGAAGATGGGCTTCGGCAACCAGCCGTATCTCGTTTTCAAGCATGAGGACATCGACCGCCACCACCTGCATATCGTGACGGTCAGGGTGGACGAGAACGGCAGGAGCATAGACACCCGGAACAACTTTTACCGTAGCAAGCAGATAACCCGCGAGCTGGAACGGAAATACGGGCTGCATGACGCGGAACGGAAAAGCCGCCGTACCGATATGCCGCTGCATAAAGTGGATGTTTCGGCGGGCGATGTGAAGAAACAGGCGGGGAATGTGGTAAAGGAACTTAACCGCCGTTACCGTTTCCAGACGATGGGCGAATACCGCGCCCTCCTTTCCTTATATAATATGACGGTGGAGGAAGCACGAGGCAACGTGCGCGGACGGGAATACAACGGGCTGGTCTATTCCGTCACGGACGACAGTGGCAACAAGGTCGGCAATCCTTTCAAGTCCTCGCTCTTCGGGAAGTCCGTCGGCTATGATGCCGTGCAGAAGAAGTTTGCCCGTTCCAAGACGGAAATCAAAGACAGGAAACTCGCCGACATGACGAAGCGTACCGTTCTTTCCGTGCTGGGCGGCACGTATGACAAGGAGAAGTTCATTGCCACGCTCAAGGAGAAAGGTATCGACACCGTGCTGCGCTATACGGAGGAAGGGCGCATCTACGGAGCCACGTTCATCGACCACCGCACAGGGTGCGTGCTGAACGGTTCACGCATGGGCAGGGAACTTTCCGCTAACGCCTTACAGGAACACTTCACGCTGCCATACGCCGGACAGCCGCCGGTTCCGCTTTCCATTACCACGGAGGGTCAGGAGGAAACGCAAGCTCCGTCCACTTCCGAATACGGAAGGGACTTGGACGGCATGGGCTTGTTCTCTCCCGAAGGCCCGGCAGTGGACGCCGAGGAGGAAGCCTTCATCCGGGCGATGCAGCGCAGGAAGAAAAAGAAGAAGCGCAAGGGCTTGGGAATGTAATCAGTCAGACAAAGTATCAACAATCAAAACAATTTCAAGGTATGTCACAACAAGAAGACGATTTGAGGGCATTGGCGAAAATCATGGATTTTCTGCGTGCCGTGAGTATTATTTTAGTGGTCATGAACGTGTACTGGTTCTGTTATGAAGCCATACGGCTCTGGGGTGTGGACATCGGTGTGGTGGACAGGATACTGATGAACTTCAACCGCACGGCGGGGCTGTTCCGTTCCATCCTCTACACGAAACTATTTGCCGTCCTCCTGCTTGCCCTGTCCTGTCTGGGGACAAAGGGCGTGAAGGGCGAGAAAATCACGTGGGGGAAAATCTGGGCGGTCCTTGCCGTGGGCTTCGTGCTGTTCTTCCTCAACTGGTGGATACTGGCCCTGCCATTGCCGGTGGAGGCGGTGACGGGACTGTATATCCTGGCCGTTGGCGCGGGCTATGTATTCCTGCTGATGGGCGGTCTGTGGTTGAGCCGCCTGTTGAAGCACAACCTCATGGATGATGTGTTCAACAACGAGAACGAGAGCTTCATGCAGGAAACGCGGCTTATCGAAAGCGAGTATTCGGTCAATCTGCCGACACGGTTCTACTACAAAAAGCGTTGGAACAACGGCTGGATCAATGTGGTGAATCCTTTTCGTGCCTCCATCGTGTTGGGTACGCCGGGTAGTGGAAAGTCATACGCGGTGGTAAACAGTTTCATCAAGCAGCAGATTGAAAAGGGCTTTTCGATGTATGTATATGACTTCAAATTCAGCGACTTATCTACAATCGCCTACAACCATCTGCTGAACCACCCGGATGGTTACAAGGTGAAGCCGAAGTTTTATGTGATAAACTTCGACGACCCGCGACGCTCGCACCGCTGTAATCCCATCCACCCGGATTTCATGGAGGATATTACGGATGCCTACGAGAGTGCCTATACGATAATGCTCAACCTCAATAAAACGTGGGTGTGACCTGTAAAGTCACGTAATTGATTGTTAGACAGTGATATTAATTGCATGATTTAACCCGCTGTTCCGTCAGCGGTAGCCTACTATAAGGTGCATCTCCAGTGA
>OCAD01001034.1_pt1 | contig 13337 bp, 11 predicted proteins | sample 1538261 | NCBI WGS metagenome assembly OCAD01 (sample SAMEA2580261, study PRJEB22360) | human gut metagenome | biome: human gut; feature: human-associated habitat; material: faeces | place: Denmark | collected 2008/2010
TGATTCCGGCGTGGTGACGAGAATATCCGGCGGATGGCTGACGATTCTTCGACGTTGTTCAGGTGTGGAGTCGCCGCTGCGCATGGCCACTTCGACATCGGGGATGGGCAGCTCCATCGCCTCATACTGCTGGGAAATTCCCTGCAATGGCAGTTCAAGGTTCTTCGCCACATCAGCGCCAAGCGCCTTCAGAGGCGAAATGTATAGCACTTTGACGCCACGCTTCGTTTTCTTGCGGGAGCCTTTCCCTGCAGCTTTTTGTTCCGCATGGCTCTTGGCTGCCGCGATTTCGCCATGAACATCCACTCCTGCGGAACGCGTCCCGCCCGCCATAAGCCGGTCAAGAGCCGAAAGGAACGCACAAAGGGTTTTACCCGACCCTGTGGGCGCCACAACGAGCACGTTCTCGCCGGAATGGATGGCCGGCCACACCTGCTGCTGGACTTCAGTGGGCCGACTGAACGCATGTTTGAACCATGCCTTGGTCGGCTCTGAAAACAGGTTCAAACATTCGTACATACGTTCGATGATCGCATTACCGCAAGACGTTATTCATCTTCGTCGGCAACCCATTCGAGCACATCTCCCGGTTGACAACATAACGTCTCGCATATGGTATCAAGCGTGGAAAACCGTATCGCCTTGGCCCGCCCGTTCTTCAACACCGAAACATTGACCGGCGTTATGCCTATAGCCTCCGCCAGCTCATTGACACTCATCTTCCTTTTGGCGAGCATCACATCAAGGTTCACACGAATGGCCATATCAGATCACCGCCGCCAGTTCATCACGCTGTTCGATGGCCTGCATCAACAGCGAGCGCATCACCACCATCAACAGTTCGAACGCCGCGATCAGTAGAAGCGCCGCCACTCCGACCGCCAGCACGACGTATGGAAACATTTGCCCGTCAACCCCCATCGCAGCCATCAGAAAGCGTGAAGGCGACAACCAGATTTGACCGACCATCACGGCGAGCACCAGCATGCCTTCAATCCCCGCATATACGAGAATGTGATTCACCCAACGCATGGCCTTGCCGGAAAAGACATCACGTTTTTCAACCAAGGTCAGCAATCTCCACAGCGGCACCAACGCGAACTCGAAGCAAGCGACAATCAGCACTGCGGCAACCGCATACAGCCAATGCATCGAGTCGGCGTCGGCATACTTGGAAGCAACGCCAGCGGATGCCGCAATCGCACTGAACTGCAGTCCGAGGCAGCATATTGCAATTATCACAATCAGCACACGCAATACGCCAATCACCATGGAACGTTTCGCTGCGGAATTCGGCATGATATCCGTCTCCTTCAATCCAATAAACCTGAATATCGATAATAATCTATCGATATTCGATATGCAAATCTTGTGAAAGTATGTTAATCGATATTTTTCTATCGTTTTTCGATATGTACGATGACGTCCAACATATCTCAGAAAGGAATCATTATCATGCCGGAACCAGCCAACACTTCCCCATCGCAGACTTCGCAATCCCAACAATCATCGCCATTACCAGAAGCACAAGAAACCCAAGAAACACCAAAAACACAAGGGAGCCAGCCAACACATGAACCATCCGCGCATCAGGAGGAACAACCTTTGGCGAAACCCAAAATCACGCGGGAAGAAATAGCGCAACGCCCCCTCAACAAACGCGCGGTCATCACCATTGGCGCTGCATTTCTCATCACTTTCGCATTCGACCGTCTGATCTGCAGCATACCTCCGACATGGCTTATCGGATATGAACTGCCGGTTTTCTGGATCATCTGTGCTCTTACCGTAACCGCGCTGCACTGGAAAACCGCACGAAAACAAGTTCTTGTTTGGCTTGTTTTGGGAAGCATCGTCGCCATTGGCGTGTGGAATACACTCGCTCAGTCGACCTGGTGCTATTCGAGAAATGACGAGTACGCGCTCACCACGCAATTCGTTCAACCGACGTTGCTTATGCTGCACTGTCAGCTGGTCAACGGGCGTTATGATGTTCGCCGTCCACTTCAGGTTGCCTGGAATTGGCTTACCGGCTGGTTGCAGCAGCCGTTTATTCACATTCGCGATTTTGCGGAACCGTTTTCCGTCATATTCGCAAGATTTGCAGTCGCGTCGAAGCAACGTTCGAAAGTGCGCGAAATCGGCATTGCGCTACTGATTTCCACTCCATTGCTTCTGACGATCGTACCATTGCTCATCGGAGCCGATCAAATAGTTCAATATGAAGTGCTGAACGTTTTCAGTGATTTCAACCCGATGACGATCACTCTGCACATCATGTTCATCGTGTTGCCGTGGCCTTTGCTGTTCTCACTGCTTATTGGACTCGACGATGAACCCACTTCCACGCCTCCGGAGCAACGATTCTCCCTCAGCTCGGTAACTGCGTTCGTGGTATTGGCCGTGACTTTGACTGTGTACATGCTGTTTTGCATCGTACAGATCCGGTTCCTGTTCGCAGGATTGTTCACCGATGGTTCGATCGCACTGCCAGACGGATTGACCTATAGCGAATACGCACGCGGCGGATTCTTTCAACTGCTGGCAGTCACGGCCATTAATGTGACGCTATTTGGTTTGGCGATCGCACTCGCGCCACGTACGCGCATGCTCAACGCGGCACTGGTAGCATTGCTGGCGTTAACCGCCGTCATTCTAGCTTCGGCGGCGCTTCGGTTAGGACTGTACATCAACGCATACGGTTTGACTTGGCTGCGGTACCTTTCGGCGTCATTTATCGCCCTGCTTGCGATCGCGATTCTGCTATGCCTTATTCGCCTGAAAATACGACAACTGCCATTGGCTGCAACCATGACCGCACTGCTTATCGTATGGTACGTGGCGCTCGGCTTCAGCAACCCGAACCATATATGCGAAATCTACAATGCGGCTCATGGTATCGCAATGGCAATGGCGACAACACCGTATCAGTCGATGGTCTGACCAGCGCACTTTTTACGCAGGCTCTCGTGCATGATCACCATCAGCACCAGGAAAGCCAACATGTACAGAGGGAACCACAGCACACTGATATGCTGTGCGATCAAGCCGAATACCGGCGGCATGCACATCGAGCCGACGTATGCGCATGCCATCTGCATGCCGACGATCGCCTGCGATTTGTCTTCGCCGAAATATGCCGGCGTGGAATGAATGACGCACGGGTAGATCGGTGCGCAGCCAAGACCGACAATCATCAGTCCCATAATGGTGCCGATATTGCGAGGCAGCGGCAGCAACATGATGACGATACCGGTCAGCACCAGCGCCTGCCCCAGGCGAATCATGGCCGGATCATTAAACTTCATGGTCAGAAAACCACTCGCCAAGCGACCCACGGTGATGCCGATGCAGAACAGGCTGGCCCACATAGCCGCCGTGGTCTTATCGATGCCCTTGCCAAGCGCCATGTAGCTACTAGCCCACAGCATGGCCGTCTGCTCCAATGCGCAATAGCAGAAGAACATCACCAGGATTTCTTTGGCGCCACGAATGGCGAGCACACCTCGCACACCAAGCGGTTTGCGAGTTTCATCATTGGCCGTTCCGTCGGATTCGCCGGAAACTTCGCCCGTCTTTACCTCGGAACGCTTCTTCCACAGTGGCAGACTGAAAATAAGAATGGCGGTGAGCACAACCTGCAGTATGGAGATATAACGGTAGCCCCACGACCATCCTTGGCCGGCGCCCAAGGCGAATCCCATGATGTATGGGCCAGTCAACGCGCCAATGCCCCACATGGCGTGAAGCCAGCTCATGTGACGGCTCTCGTAGTGGAATGGCAAGCAGAATCAGCACCCAATAGTTAGGAGCAACGGAAAAGCCGAACAATGCCAACGCCGGCAACGCCACGGAAACCGCAGTGACCTTGCCCGCACCAAAACGCAAGGTCATACGATCGGAAAGCAACGCGGAAACAATGGTGCCAGCGGAAATCGTCATGGAAATGCCGCCAGCCCACGAAATGGGAGCACCCAAATCGACACTCATCGTCGGCCATGCGGCACCCAGTACCGCATCCGGCAGGCCAAGGCTGATGAACGCCACATAAATCACCGCAAGCAAAAGATTAACCACGCCCTACTCCTTCTTGATCGGTAGCCGCAGAAGACAATATCCGCCATTATTGTAAGCACATATAGCTACCAATCGGTAACTACTTGATTGCACTATCTACCGTAGAATCTTCAACCTTTACTACACGGAATCGCATACCATCTTCACTAAAAAATACCCTCCGAAACGTCTTGACGTAGCGGAAGGCGAGCTGACGACAACCTCGATCAGGTATCGATCTTCGAACGGTCGAAATCGTCGGCATTCTCAACGATGAACGCTTTACGCGGCGGCACGTCATCGCCCATCAGCAGACTGAAAATCTGACTGGCCTGTTCGGCGTCTTCCATACGGATACGACGCAGCATACGTGTGCGTGGATCCATAGTGGTGTCGGCCAGCTGGTCGGCGTCCATTTCACCCAGACCCTTATAGCGCTGAATGTCCTCGTTATAGCTGATGTGCTTCTTATCAAGATCAGCCAATTTGCCGGCCAGCTCATCGTCGGAATACGTGTAGATATACTCCCCCTTGTGAGCTCCGGTCAAGGCGATGCGGTGCAGCGGAGGCACGGCCGCATACACGTGACCGTACTCGATGAGCGGCCGCATGTAACGGTAGAACAAGGTGAGCAGCAGAATGCGGATGTGCGCGCCATCGACATCTGCATCGGTCATCATAATGACCTTGTTGTAACGTGCTTGCTCGATGTCGAAGCTCGCTCCGGAGCCAGCGCCGACCACCTGAATGATCGCCGCGCATTCCTTGTTCGACAGCATCTGCGACAACGACGCCTTCTGCACGTTGAGAATTTTACCTCGAATCGGCAGCAACGCCTGGAAACCGGAATTACGCGCGGCTTTGGCGGTGCCAAGTGCGGAATCGCCCTCCACGATGAACAGTTCGGCCACATCGTCATTGCCTGGCTGGCAATCAGACAGTTTCGGTGGCATGGATGCCGATTCGAGCGCGTTCTTGCGTCGCGTCACCTCTTTGGTCTTACGTGCTTGGATGCGGGCGTGCATTTCGCCGACGATCTTTTCAAGCACGCGGCCGGACTGTTCCTTATAGCCACGTTTGGAGCCGGTGATCATCTCGCCGAACTGCCTGTCGGTCATTTTGCTGACGATCGGCTTGACCTGCGCGGTGCCGAGCACATCCTTGGTCTGACCTTGGAACTGTGGTTCGGCGATACGCACAGTGACGACGGCAACCAGACCTGCCAGAATATCGTCACGTTCGACTTTCATGTTGGAATCTTTGAGATTCACTTTGAGCTTACGTGCATTGTCTTCGATGGCTTTGCGAATCTGCTTGGTCAGGCCCAACAGATAGCCATCCACATGGGTTCCACCGCCCGGGGTTTCCACCACATTGACGAAGCTGCGCATGGTGGTGTCGTATCCGTTGGTCCATCGACGGCACAATTTCTCGTAACCTTCTGCGCGTGCAGTTCACCGCCATCGCCAACGGCTTGGGTTTCCTCAACATAGGTGTCTTCGCCAGTGATACGCCAAATAGCGGAAACCGCTTCGCCTTTGGACAGGTAATCCACGAAATCCTTCACACCGCCGGTATGGCAGAATTCCTCGATACGGGAGTGGGTATACTTCGATCCCTGAGGTTGTGCCACGGCATCGGTTTTCACCGTCTGATCTGCGACGGCATTTTCAGCATCGTCACTTTTGTCGCTTTTCTGCATTTGCACATCGTCATCCGCTGCCGGTTCATAAGATTGCGCAACTTCCTGCGTTCCTTTGAAATCCTGAGATTCGTCATCCGCAGTATTCGTAATATCGTCGATTTCCAGCATTTCATCGATGGATTCATCGCCGGTTTCCGGAATATTCTCATCGATAACAGTGATTTTCAAACCCGGCACCAGGAAGCTGGTCTGCCTAACACGGTCGATCAGCTGCTCATAGCTGAATTCTGCGGTATCGTTGAAGATCTCCGGATCAGCCCAGTAACGGATGCGGGTACCGGTGGTCTTCGGACTGACCTTGCCAATGATCTCAAGTTCGGTCGGGCGGTTCTTGCGCGTACGCTTGAACGGCGCATCCGGCGACGGATGCGCCGGATCGACGTCGGTATACACACCCGGATGACCCTGGTGGAACGACATGTGATGGGTTTTGCCATCACGATCCACTTCCACATCAAGCCTAGAGCTCAACGCGTTCACCACTGACGAGCCCACGCCATGCAGTCCACCAGAGGCGCCGTAAGAAGAGCTGCCGAATTTCGCGCCAGCGTGCAGCTTGGTCAACACCACTTCCACGCCGGTAAGTTTGGTCTTCGGCTCAATGTCGACAGGAATACCTCGTCCATTGTCTGCGACTTCCACGGAACCGTCGGAATGCAGCGTTACGACGATATGGTTGCAGACACCCGCAAGAGCCTCATCGACGGAATTATCGATGATCTCCCACAGGCAGTGCATCAAGCCTTGGCTATCGGTAGTACCGATATACATGCCCGGGCGCTTGCGCACCGCGTCAAGACCTTCGAGCACAGTAAGACTGCCTGCACCGTAATTGTCCTTGTCCTTCGCCATTTTCCTCATTCTGACTTGCAGTTTTGCTTCGGTTTTCATCCATAAGAACGTCTTGTAGACGTAAGAAGTCGAGAAATTCGACATTTCCGCCGGATTTCTCGACTTCATTCACCTCTTGTTTCAATCACTGATCAAGGAAGTCACGCAGCGTCTGCGAGCGAGACGGGTGACGCAACTTCGACATGGTCTTCGACTCGATCTGGCGAATACGCTCACGGGTAACGCCATACACGCGGCCAATGTCATCAAGCGTTTTCGGCTGACCATCTTCCAAGCCATAACGCATCTTGATCACGCCAGCCTCACGCGGAGACAACGTTTCAAGCACCTGCCTGAACTGCTCCTGCAACAGCGAGAAGGCAACCGCGTCGGACGGCGCGATGGCGTCGGTGTCTTCGATCAGATCGCCGAACTCGGAATCGCCATCCTCACCCAACGGCGTATGCAAGGAAATCGGCTCACGGCCGTACTTCTGCACTTCCTGCACCTTCTCGACAGGCATGTCGAGCTCGCGTGCAAGCTCATCCGGCGTGGGTTCGCGGCCAAGATCCTGCAGCATCTGACGCTGCACACGAGACAGCTTGTTGATCACTTCGACCATGTGCACCGGCACGCGAATGGTACGCGCCTGGTCAGCCATGGCTCGGGTGATGGCCTGACGAATCCACCACGTGGCATAGGTGGAGAACTTAAAGCCCTTCTTCCAGTCGAACTTCTCGACGGCGCGAATCAAACCGAGGTTGCCTTCCTGAATCAAATCCAAGAACAGCATGCCACGGCCGGTGTAACGCTTAGCCAACGAAACCACAAGTCGCAGATTGGCTTCCAGCAGGTGGTCCTTGGCCCGCCTGCCATCGTTCGCAGCCCACTTGAGCTCACGCTTGCGTTTGAAGTCCATCTGGTCGGATTCGGTGTCCAGCAGGTGCTGGGCATACAGACCGGCTTCGATACGCTCGGACAGATCGACTTCCTGTTCCGCATTCAGCAGGCTCACACGACCGATCTGCTTCAGGTAATCCTTGACCGGATCAGCAGTCGCACCCGCCGCAATCACACGACGCTTCGGATTGCCGGATGGGGTCAGATTCTCATCATCATCGTCATCACGCACCACGAAAGCGCCCTTTTCCTTAGGCTCTTCCGGCTTTTTGCGTTCTTCCTCATCCTCGTCGTCATCATCTTCAGGTTCGGATTCCTCGTCGTCGTCGAGGTCATCCTCGTCATCCGAATCGACGTCATCGAGATCGGCGTCGAAATCGTCAAGATCGGCGTCGTCTACCTGAGCGTCCTCATCGTCAAGTGCATCATCCTCGAGCGGCTCCTCCTTCTTGGCAGGGGCGCTCTTCTTCGCGGTAGTCTTGCGAGGGGTCTTCGTTGCGGTGGTTTTCTTCGCCGCACTCTTCTTCGTGGAGGCCTTGCGCGTGGCGGCTTTCTTCGTGGAGGTGGTCTTTTCGGTCAGATCAGCCTGTTCCATGCTTGCCGTCGTTTCCTTGGTGGCCAAACTTATCCTCCTATTGATCCTGCCTCGAAGCGTATACCACATGGACCCACTTCTGGCAAGGGCAAATCGTCAACTATGTGAGTAAACCATCTTGCAAGGACGATTATTCCCGCATAATGAGGCCTTCACGCGCAAGTCACGCCACTTTACGGCGTGTTGCCTTATGTTTCCGACGTCCAGGCAGGACCAATACGTCGTTCAACCGCCGAGCATACAATCGCCGCCAGCGAACATTGATCATCTATCGCGAGCGCGCTGATGGCTGATGCCATGGCTCCTTCCTGGCCCATCCACCACATGATGTAGCTGATCACGGCGAACGGCTGCGCCCGATATGTCTTCGGAATCATATCGATAATGTCGAACAGCATGTTGATCGCCTGATCGCAACGTTTCATATCAGGTCTGGCTAGGGGATCACGGAATGAATCGCTGAGCAGCTGTTCCAGACGCTGCGCATTACGAGACAGCTTGGGTCTTTCGGCGAAACTCATGAGAAAGTCTCGGTCGGCGTATCGTTCGTCAACGATGGCGGAAATGAGAAATACGTCACGAATGGACAGCATCCGATTGATGCCCACCGTAGTCCGCATGATCATATTCCGGTCAAGACCGCATTCGGCATAGAATTCGCCTTCCGAATGGGAAACGCTCTCGTCCGATGCCTGCGCAAGCGCGTCCATCCATATGAAAAGCGGTTCACGAATGAACGAACGCACTGTTTCGCCCACGCCGTCGGATCTGCAATCCCTTTCGAATCGGCTGATGGCTTCTTCCATTTCAGTCCCGGTGATGCGTCCGGTTTTGTTGGTTGTCATTATTCTGCCCTCCTTGGCATGGTCTATCGGCTTCCTCGCTCGCCGCTTATATGGCACTATGCCCGATGAGCCGATGCGATGCCGCTTTTTTCGAGGCCTGTGGTCGGAGGATGGCTTCTTCGGCGTTTCGCAAAATGATTTCGGTACCGCAACTATTGCAATCATTGAGATTTGGTCTTGTCGAATGCCTGTGGATAACTGTTGGTATGACTAGCTCCTCCGATTTGGAACAGATTGAATCACGCATTGTTTCGTTGGTGAAGGATTTCGCATTCCTTCATGCGGACGATTCGGTTGCCTCCTCTTGCAGGCCTATTGCCGACATGGTCGCCAAGCAGGCGGTCACGTCAAGTGAGGGTGGCAAGCGGCTTCGCGCCTTGCTGACGTTGGATTCGTTCCGCGCATTCGCTTCGGAGGATGTGCGAGAACGTGATTTCGACGCGCTGCTCGATTTAGCGTGCGCGGTGGAAGTGTTCCAGACCGGTGCGCTGGTGCATGATGACATCATCGATGATTCCGATCTGCGCCGTGGCAAGCCGTCTGCGCATCGCGCATTCTCCACTGGTACGCATAGCGAGGCCATCGGCCATGGCTTGGGCATCATGCTCGGCGACATGTTGGCCACGGCAAGCGTGGACATCGCGGACAAGGCAGCTTCCAAGCTCACTCATGGTTCCGATGTGGTCGCGGCATTGCTCAACATGCACCGCGAGGTCGAAGTCGGTCAAGTACTTGATTTGGCCGTAGAGCTCAATCCGTTGGACGATCCAGACGAACTGGTGGAAGCTTCATTGAACGTATTCCGCTGGAAAACCGCCAGCTACACCACCATTGCCCCACTGGAATTCGGCATGCTTGCCGCGGGTATAGGCAAAGACGATGCGAGGAAGCAGGCATTGGCAGTCGGCTTGCCTCTTGGATTGGCTTTCCAGCTTGCAGACGATCTTCTGGATGTTGTCGGTTCGAGCAGCAATACGGGCAAGCCCGTTGGAGGAGATATCCGCGAAGGCAAGCGCACGGTGCTTCTAGCCGACGCCATCAACGCGGCGAACGACACGCAGCGGCGAGAGCTCATCGACATGTGGGAGGCCGATTCGCGTTCCGAAACTCAAGTAAAACGCGCCATTGAACTATTTGAGCAAACAGGAGCCATCGAACGTTCCCGCGGTAGAATCGCGGATTTGTGGAATGAATCGAAAACAGCTATCGAAACATTGAGCCTTTCCGAATACCACGAGTCACTGCTCATCGAGGCCTGCTCACGTTTCGTGCCAAGTATTCACGTCCAAACACGCGCGTGACACGCGACCTGCGTGTTTTGCAACCAACATCCGGACAGGACGCGCGTTCGTTGCACAATCCGCAAACCTCTGCTTGTAGACTACAAGTGGGAACACGTTCGAACGTGAGTTGTTTTGAAGAAGGAACCGTAGCGATCAACCATGAGTGAAGCTCCACACGCCCCTGAAGGTCAGGTCATCGAGGGCCGGTATCGGGTCGTCAGCAGAATCGCCGATGGCGGCATGGCCACGGTGTACCAAGCGGTAGACGAACGTCTGGAGCGCACGGTCGCCATCAAAATCATGCATACCCAGCTGGCGCAGGGACCGCACCGGGACCAGTTCGTGGAACGATTCCATCGTGAAGCCCGTTCGGCCGCAGCCATTGCCAATCCGCATATCGTGCAGGTGTATGACACCGGCGAATTCGACGGTCTCGATTATCTCGTCATGGAGTATGTTCACGGCGTGAACCTGCGTTACGAAATGAACCAGCAGGGTACGTTCAGCGTTCGAGAGACGTTACGCATTATTGGCGAGACATTGGATGGCCTCGCTTCCGCACATCGTGCGGGCGTGGTGCATCGCGACATCAAGCCGGAAAACATCTTGCTTAACGACCGTGGCCATGTGCAGATCACCGATTTCGGCTTGGCTAAAACGGTATCGCAGGCCACACTCTCCTCCACCGGCATACTGCTGGGAACAGCAGCATATCTAGCACCGGAAATGATTGAGAAGAATCAAGCCACACCTCAGGGGGATTTGTATTCCGTGGGCATCATGGCTTGGGAGATGCTCGCCGGCAACGTGCCATTCACTTCAGATAATCCAGTAACACTGGTATTCAAGCATGTTCACGAGGATGTGCCAAGCATTGCCACCGCTTGCAAAGGCATCAATGAAGGCGTGGCCGCATTCCTTGCCCATCTCACGGCTCGCGCGGTCGAAGCTCGTCCAGCAGACGCATCCGTTGCGTTAACCGAGCTGCAGCGTCTGCGATCGACGCTTGCGGTCAGCGATTGGCAGTATCGTCTTCCCCCGGTAGACGTCAGCGCTTCCGACAGTGCCGCACCCGCAAATAACGGTGCGCCAGCCAATGTCGGCAATCCTGTTCTTCCCGCTCCCCCGGCACCGCCGACGCAGCAATTCGATGATCGCACACGCAAGCTGGACAGGGTCAAGACGAACGCGACAACCGTCATGCCGGTGCAGCAACAGAACATCGATCCAGAAGCGACGACACGTTTCTCGCTGCCGGCAGACGGCATCGTCAATAGCCTTGACAATGCCGTCGACAGCGCTGCATCGCAATCCCCCATCGTGCAAAGCAACGAATCCGGCAATACTCCAAACAGCAAATCCGCGAAAAAGCGTCGCACGCCGCTCATCGTCGCAGGCGTGGTGGCGCTGCTGCTTGCATGTTGCGCCGGCGGTTGGGCATGGTGGTACTATCAGGGCCCCGGCAGCTATTGGACCATGCCCCAGCCGGATGGTATGACATGCGACGCGTCCGCAGCATGCCCCATCACCAATGTGAAGTGGAGCGACTACGAGAGTCTGCTCAAGATTTCCGATATCGAATATGAGGTGTCGGAAGAGTATAGCGATTCCGTGGAGGAAGGCAATATCATCTCCACCGACCCGGCGAATGTCGGCGATCGCGGCAGCAAGCGTCGTAGCCAGAAAGTCAAGGTCGTGGTCTCCAAGGGAGTCCGGCAGGCGACGGTTCCCACCGATATTCTCGACGCGACCAGCGCATCCGGCAAGGATCCAATCAACGCACTGAAGAAGGCTGGATTCGATAATGTCGAGCAGACCGCGGCTTCTGATGACACGTATTCCATTGACGTGCCTCAAGGGGCGTTGCTGTCGTTAAGTGTGGATCCCGGCGCCACATTGCCGCATAATACGACGATCACCGTCACAGTGTCGCAGGGGCCAAAGCCAGTCACTATGCCCGATATCGTCGGCAAGACGAAGGACGAGGCACAGCAGGCGCTGGATGATCTTAGACTCACCACCAATTGGACGGAATCCTTCGACGACAAGATTCCACAGGGGCAGGTGATTTCCGCTTCCGTCAACAACGGTGATACGTTGCATTGGGGAGACAGCGTCGACGTGGTGGTTTCCAAAGGACCGGAAACCATAACCCTGCCGAATTATGTGGGGCAGAAAGCCTCTGACGCCAAAGCCGCATTGGAAAAACTCGGATTCACGGTCAAGGTAAGTTCGCAGCTCACGTTGGATTCCAATCAAGACAAGAAGGTCGCTTCGCAGGATCCGGTAGGTGGCACCGAAGTACGTATCCGAGACGAAAATGGAACCCCGACCACCATCACATTGAAAATGTATTCCTCACTGTTCTAAAAGTGCATTACCTGCTTTGCCAAACATCATGGTATAGGCATAAGGAAAGCCCCGGCTCGTGTATGAACCGCACCCCGATTGTTGGACTGAAGAAATTCAGATTCGATGATCGGAGGTGCGGTTCTTTCGTATGCGTGAGGATCGAAGGAGACGTTACGACGACGGGTTCCGGCGCGAGGCGCTGGAACTCATCAAGGCCGGAGCCGGCGGGAACACGCTCGCCAGACGGCTTGCCATACCGGTGTATACCGCGAGAAACTGGATCAGGCTGTACAGGTCCGGCGGCGAGGAGGCGGTCATGGGAGGCAACGGCAGCAGACGCTACGACTGGGAGACGAAGGTCGCAGCCGCGCGCGACCACGTCGAGAACGGCATGACCAAGACGGAGGTCATGGCGAAGTACGCGATCGCGAGCATCGCGCCGTTGGAACGCTGGTGCCGCGAGTACCGGGCGGGAGGCCCGGAGGCGCTCAGGCCGAAGCCCAAGGGCAGGCCCAGAGGCTCGAAATCCAAACCGAAGCCCGAACCCACGCGCGAGCAGGAGCTCGCCGAACAGGTCGCCTATCTGAAGGCGAAGGTCGCGTACCTGGAAAAACTCCGGGCCCTGCGGGCGCAGAAGTCACGAGACGCGAGAGAAGCGCCGTCGTCCGACTGCTCGCAGGGCGGGGACACCGGCTCGACCCCCTCCTCGAGATAGCCGGGCTGCCGCGATCCACGTACTCCCATCACCCGTCGCGCCCGGGAAGTCGCGT
>OCAD01001044.1_pt1 | contig 13123 bp, 9 predicted proteins | sample 1538261 | NCBI WGS metagenome assembly OCAD01 (sample SAMEA2580261, study PRJEB22360) | human gut metagenome | biome: human gut; feature: human-associated habitat; material: faeces | place: Denmark | collected 2008/2010
AATTCTGGGTCGCGCTTTCCCAGAGGACCCCCTTTGGGAAAGCGCGACCCCTTCTGGACGCAGATTCCGGGTTGTAGTTTCCCGGCGCACGACGGCAAGCCTCCAAACCATGACGTCACGACATAAAAAACGAGGGAAGGCACGCGTCCTTCCCTCGTTGCGGGCAATATGTAGCCGCTCGCCTACATCAGGCGCAGGCTGACGTCCTTGAGCTGGGCGCCACTAACGGCACTCGGGGCGCCCGACATGAGGTCGGAGCCGCTGGCCGTCTTGGGGAACGCCATGACGTCGCGGATGGAGTCGGAACCGGTGAGCAGCATGCACACGCGGTCCAGGCCCAGAGCGAAACCGCCCATCGGGGGCGCACCAAACTTGAGGGCCTCCATGAGGAAGCCAAACTGCGACTCGGCGCGTTCCTCGGTAAAGCCCAGGAGCTTGAGCATGGACATCTGCATCTCGGCGTTGTGGATACGCATGCCACCGCCGCCGGCCTCAAAGCCGTCCATGACAAAGTCGTAGGTGCAAGAACCGGCTGCCAACGGGTCGGCCTCGATCTTGGCGATGTCGGTCTCGGTCGGCAGAGTGAACGGCTGGTGCTCGGCAGCGTAAGCTTTGCGGTCCTCATCCCAGTGGAACAGCGGGAAGTTGACGACCCACAGGAAGTCGTGGCCCTCGCGCTTGATCTCGAGTGCGTTGGCCATGTGAGAACGCATGCCGCCCAGGATCTCGTCAGAGAGCAGGCGCGGGCCGGCGGCGAACATCACAAGGTCGCCGGGCTCGACGTCCATGCGCTCGCGCAGAGCCGCCATCTCCTCGTCCGAGAAGAACTTGACGATGGGGCTGTTGATGGAGCCGTCCTCGCGGAAGGCGATCCAGGCCAGGCCCTTGGCGCCAAACGTGGAGGCCACGCCGGCGAGCTTATCGATCTTGGCACGTGCCCAGGCACCGGCGCCCTTGGCGTTGATGGCCTTGACGACAGAGCCCTCCTCGTTTGCGGCAGTCGCAAAGACCTTGAACTTGGAGTTGGCGAAGATGTCGGTCAGGTCGACCAGGTGCATGCCATAGCGGGTATCGGGCTTGTCGGAGCCATAGGTGTCCATGGCATCCCAGTAGTTCATGCGACGCAGCGGCGTGGGCATCTCGACACCCATGCGGCCGAAGGCATCGGCCAGGACCTCTTCGAGCGCGCTCATGACATCGTTCTGGTCCACGAAGGACATCTCGATATCGACCTGGGTGAACTCGGGTTGACGGTCGGCACGCAGGTCCTCGTCGCGGAAGCACTTGGCAACCTGGTAGTAGCGCTCGACGCCACCGACCATGAGCAGCTGCTTCAGGAGCTGCGGGGACTGCGGCAGCGCGTAGAAGTTGCCCGGCTGAATACGGCTGGGAACGATGAAGTCGCGGGCGCCCTCGGGCGTGGACTTGAACAGAGAGGGCGTCTCGACCTCCATGAACTCACGGTTGTGCAGCGCCTCGCGAATGGCAAAGGTGAAGTCGGAGCGCAGCTTGAGGTTGGCCATCATCTCGGGACGACGGAGGTCCAGATAGCGATAGCGCAGACGGGTGTCCTCGCTGGTCTCGATGCCGTCCTCGATCTGGAACGGCGGGGTGACGGAAGTGTTGAGCACCTCGGCGTGGTCGGTCAGGACCTCGATCTCGCCAGTCGCGAGCTTGGCGTTGGTGGTCTCCTCACCACGGGAACGCACGACGCCGTGGATCTTGATGGGCCACTCGGGACGCATGGTCTCGGCGATTTTAAAGGCGTCGCCGTCGGAGTGCTCGGGGTCGAAGGTGAGCTGCGTGATGCCCTCGCGGTCGCGAAGATCGCAGAAGATAAGGCCGCCGTGATCGCGGCGACGGCTCACCCAACCGGTGAGGGTGACCTCTTCGCCCACGTTCTCGCGGCGAAGCTCGCCGCAGGTACGGGTGTGCATGGAATGCTCGTCGATGGGACGGGTCTGGCTCATACCAGTGATCCTCCTTTATGGATCTGTGCCGCCCCGTGTCGTTCCGGGCGGCGTCGTACAGATTTGCCCAGCCTGCGTAAACCGCGCAGCCAGACATGGCGTTCTATCTTATCGCACCTGTGTCGATGTGCCGCGGAAAAGTAGTTCTCGCCCAAAGACTTGACGGAGACGAAACAATTGACGCGGCCTGGCCGTCGCCAAGGCGCACCGCGTGCGACAATGTGCCCCAATACAACTGCACTCGGAAAGGCCCGCCATGACCGCACGCCTCATCGTTATGGATATCGACTCCACGCTCATCAACCAGGAAGTCATCGACCTGTTGGGCGAGGAGGCCGGCGTGGGCGAGCAAGTTGCACAGATCACCGAACGCGCCATGCGCGGCGAGCTTGACTTTAAGCAGGCGCTCGAGGAGCGCGTGGGGCTGCTTGCCGGCTTGGATGAGAGCGTGTTCGATCGCACTTTTGCGCGGGTGACGTTTACCCCCGGCGCGCTGGAGCTTGTGCGCTCGGCGCACAGCAAAGGCTGGAAGGTCGGCGTGGTAAGCGGTGGCTTCCACGAAGTCGCCGACAAAATCGTGGCCGCCGCGGGCATCGATTTTTGCCTGGCCAACCGCCTGGAAGTCGTGGACGGCAAGCTTACCGGCAAGCTGGCGGCAAACATTGTGACCAAGGAATCCAAGCTCATCCAGCTGCTGGATTGGGCGGTTGAGTGCGGTGTCGACATGGCCCATACCGTCGCGATCGGCGACGGCGCCAACGACATTCCCATGATTCAGGCCGCGGGCACGGGCATCGCGTTTTGTGCCAAGCCCAAGACGCGCGAAGCCGCCCCGTTTGCCATCGACGAGCGCAACCTGATGCTCGCCATGGACATCATCCTGCGCGACTAGCCGATCCGTCTAAAAAATGAATCAGTCCGTCCTATAGTTTCCGAACAATTTTGGCTTAGTGTTCGGAAACATACCCTTTGAGTGCTAGACTTTGCGCCGTCGAAGGGAACATATATGGATAAGCGAGATCTTGAGCAATTGCTGAGCGATGTTGCCGACGGAGTAGTCACCCCGGCAGTCGCCCTCACGCGCATCCAGACGGCTCCGACCGCCGATTTGGGCTTTGCGCAGCTCGATCTTTCGCGCGGAGTGCGCCAGGGAGCCGGCGAGGTTGTCTACGGTGCCGGTAAAACCGCCGAGCAGATTGCCGCCATTATCGAAGCACTGCACGATGCCGGCCAGGAGCGCATCCTGGTCACGCGCCTGGACGCCGAAAAAGCAGCCCGCACCTCGGAGCTCCTCGACAACGGCATCGACCTGGGATATGTCCCGGACGCACAGCTCGCCCTCGTGGGAGGCAAGCCCTCCCCCACCGGCAACGGACGCATCGTCGTCGCCTGCGCCGGCACGAGCGACCTGCCCGTCGCCGAAGAGGCGGCAGTGACGGCCGAGTTCTATGGCAACGAGGTCGATCGCCTCTACGACGTAGGTGTCGCCGGCCTGCACCGTCTGCTCGCGCATGCCGAGGAGCTTGCCCAGGCACAGGTGGTCATCGCCATTGCCGGCATGGAGGGCGCACTGACGAGCGTTGTCGGCGGCCTGGTGAGCTGTCCGGTCATCGCCGTTCCTACCAGCGTGGGTTACGGTGCGAGCTTTGGTGGCGTAGCCGCGCTACTCGCCATGCTCAACTCCTGTGCCAGCGGCGTTTCGGTCGTCAATATCGACAACGGCTTTGGTGCCGCCTACCAGGCAAGTCTTATCAACCATCTGAGCGCCGGTACACCCCGCGCCCGTTAAGGAGCATTCCATGTCCAACCATCAGCATACGCTTATCATCGACGGCACCTCGGGCATCAGCGGCGATATGACCGTCGCGGCCCTGCTCGACCTGGGCGCCAGCGAGGAACACCTGCGCGAACAGCTCGCCACGCTGCCGGTCGACGGCTTTTCGATCGCCGTCACGCGTGCAAACAAGCATGGCATCGACGCCTGCGATTTCGACGTCCAGCTTGCAGAGGAGCTCGAGAACCACGATCACGACATGGCCTGGCTCTACGGCAACGAAGCAGCTGCCGAGCACACGCACGAGCATGAGCACCACCATCATGACCATGGCGAGCACGAACACGAGCACTGCCACGAGCATGACCATGAGGGTCACCATCACGCCCACCACCACCATCACCACCGTTCTTTGGCGGACGTCACCGCCATCATCGATGGCTCGCAGCTAAGCGATGGCGCCAAGCGTCGCGCCCTCGCCATTTTTTCCGTACTCGCCGCGGCCGAGGCCAAGGCTCACGGCAAAACGCCCGAGACCGTCATGTTCCACGAGGTGGGCGCCGTCGACTCCATCGTCGACGTCTGCTCTGTCGCCATCTGCCTCGATGACCTGGGCATCGAGGATATTGTCGTCGAGTCGCTCTCCGAGGGCCACGGCACCATCCACTGTGCCCACGGCCTTATGCCCATTCCCGTCCCCGCTGTCATCAACCTGTGCCAGGCAGGCAATATCGCCCTCATGCCTGCACCGGTCGCTGGCGAGCTCGTGACGCCCACGGGCGCTGCCATCGTCACCGCGCTGCGCACGTCCGAGCACCTGCCGGCACGCTACCACATCGAAGCCGTCGGCTACGGCGCCGGCAAGCGCCCCTACGAGGGTTGCTCCGGCACGCTCCGTTGTCTGCTCGTTCACGTGGATGCATAGCCATGGATGCCCGCAAAGAAAAAAGCCGCGCTGCCATCGTTGCGGCGTTCTCTGAGCTGCTACGCGAAGAGGACTACGGCAAGATTACCGTCGGCGACATCATCGCTCGCGCCCATGTGGGTCGGGCCACGTTCTACGGCCTCTTCAAGAGCAAAGACGACCTGCTGGCCGAGCTCGTGAGCGACATCTGCACCCACGCCCTCGACGACGATGGCACACCGCTCGACGACCCACTCGTGCAGGTCAAGCATATCCTCAACAACCTCTGGGAGCGCCGTCAGGGCGTACGCGCCCTCGTAGCCGGCGCCGGCTCCCGCGTCTTCGCCGACTGTCTCCGCAAGACCATCATGTCACGAGCAGCCGAAACCGTCCCCGCCAACCCCACAGGCCCCGCCGGCACCATGGACCGAAGCTTCTTACTACACCACATAGCCTCAAGCTTCGTAGGAATGGTCCAATGGTGGGCCTGGCATAACTTCCAAGCAGACAAAGCCGACGTAGCCAAAGACTACCTATCAGCCATTAAGCCTCTCTTCAACTGAGTAAACCCCTCATCCCAAAGTTCCGACCTCATCTCAAAGCGCCGCCCCAACCCAAAGCACAATCCATCCCAAAGTGTCGACAGAAGCCCAACGCCCCTACCAGCAACAAGCCCCTCCCATCCAAATTCAGATATATATGTTGGGTTGTACGAACGCAACAAAGACCCCGCAGCTGTCCGCATGGGGTAACTTCCCAGCGCATTCCGCAGGACGAAAGAACCCCCGCCGCACGAAGTGCGCAGCGGGGGTTCTTTCATGTCCGAGGACGCGCTGGGAAGTTACCCCATGCGGACGGCGGACAACTATGTAGCCTCAGACTAGAACATGCCCAAGAAACCATGCACAAACAGCGCGGCCAGAGCGGCACCGACAAACGGCGCGATACCAGGAACAAGCAGGCCATACTTCCAGTTGTTGTCGGCCTTGTTCTTGATCGGCAGTACCTGGTAAGCCATGCGAGGACCAAGGTCACGAGCCTGGTTCATGGCGAAGCCGGTGATGCCGCCCATGCCCATGCCGACGGCCCAAACGATCAGACCGACGCAGATAGCGAGCATCAGAACGTTCTCGCCGGCGCGGCTAGCAGCAGCAAGGATGGCGCTGATGAACACGAAGGTGCAGATGGCCTCGCAGAAGAAGTTACGGGCATAGTTCGTGCCCTCGGTGGTGGGGTTGGTCGAGAAGATGTTGCGCTGAGCAATGGGGTCGACGACGCCCTCGGAAGCCTTGAACTCATCGGCATACATAAGCCAAGCGATTACGGCGCCCACAAAGCCGCCGAGCATATCGGCAATCATGAAGGGGATGCAGCTGCTCCACGGCACCAAGCCGACGATGCATTGGGCAAGCACCATGGCGGGGTTCATGCACACGGCGCCGCCAAAGATAAACAAGGCGACCGAGATGCCAAAAGACCAGGTGGTGATGGCAAACATGTGGCCGGAGCCCTGATACTTGGTGCCCTTAAGCACGGTATCGCAGTGCACGCCCACGCCAAAGATGATCATGAGGGCCGTTGCGCCGAATTCGCAGAGGAGTTTGGTAAGCATAAAACCTTATCTTTCTTGTCGGTTATAAACGATTCGTTTAGGCCGCGTACTAGTGCTGAGCGACGACAACGCCCAGGCCATCGGGAATGACGGCCACCTTGGCATCGGCACCCTTCATCTCAAAGGCGAGCTTGAGCGCCTCATCGAGAGTGTTGACCGGCGTCATGTGCATATCCTTGATCATCTGGTGATCGCACAGGTCGGTAACCATGATCACGGGGTGATGCGCCAGGATGCGGGCAAAGATCTGGCTCGTCCACTGGTCGGGCAGGGTCTCGCCCTTAGGACGGTCGATGCAGGCGCGCTCAAACTCCGCAGGATCGTTGTCGGCGATGTTGTGATAGAAGCCCTCGCCACCGTGACCGTCGGCACAACCGGCGACATCGATAATCACGCCGCCCTCGGGAAGCGTGGCCTCGGCAGAGCACATGCCCTTCACGGCCTGGTAGATGTTCTGGTCGAGCGGGTAGCCGCCGTTGGTGGTGATGGCAATCTCGCACTCGACGGGCTCAACGCCGGCAAGGCTCTTCACGAACTCGCAGCCAGCCTCGTGCGCCTTGTGGATATCGCCGGCAAAGGAGCCGATGACCTCGTGCTTGCCGTTGAGCACCACGTTAAGCACAAAGGCAAGGTGAGCCATCTCGGCAGCGGCAAACATGTCCTCGCTCACGTGGTTGTGGCACAGGTTGCCGGCACGCGAGTGGGAATCATTCACAAACTGACCGTTATGGTTGTACATGATGGTCTTGTAGCTGGCGATACCAGGCAGGACGGACTTGCGGCTACCAGAGAAACCAGCAAAGAAGTGCGGCTCAATAAAGCCCTCGGCAAGCAGCAGATCGCAATCGGCGGCAATCTTGTTGATGATGCACTCGCCACCAGAAGGCAGGGTGCCGATCTTTTTCATCATGCTGTCATCAGTCGCGACGTGCATAACGATTTCCTCGTTGGCAACAATCTCCTCGCCGTACTTGTTGACGAGCTCCTCATGCGTCGACGGACGATGCATACCCGTAGCAACCAAAATACGCACACGAGCCTCGGGTGCAGCAGTATGGATGTGATGCAGCAGAATAGGCATCGTCACACGCGATGGAACGGGGCGCGTATGGTCGGAGCTAATGATGACGATATCCTTCTTGCCAGCACAAAGCTCCTCGAGCGACGGCGAGCCATAAGGGTTGGCAAGCGACTCCTCTACCAGCTCTTCCTGCGATTTCGTGGTCTTAAACTCGTTTTGATGACCTTCCATCACACCCGCGAAGTTCTTATCCTCGAGCTCCAGATGCAACGTCTTGTGGTCAAACGGCAGTTCACATTCAAACAATGACGAGCGCCCTCTTCCTTTTCAACTGACACACTAGATAAACCGTTGGAAGGATACGCCGCTCACCGAAAAACACCACCGTCCACCGACTCATTAACACAACGTTCATATTTGCCCCACAATAAAACGGCCGCGACCCCAAAGGGGACCGCGGCCGCCTGTCAAAGACACTATAGACAGGATGATTTACGCAGCGCCGAGGCAAACATCTAGCCCGAGACGTACGCACGTAAGCCATTTTGCATAAATGCGTTAATTAATTGCATAAAATGGCGCATGGTTTTCTAGCCGTAACAGGGTGGTACCCTCCGGAGCGTGCATTTTTGCGAGTATTCAGCATCGCGGGATAAGATTTTGGTGTCAAAAGTCTTTCAAAAGGTAGATAGTCCTCATGACTCGTCCCATCTGGATAGCATGCGGCGAGAAACCAGCCATATATGAACATCGCCAAAGCCCAATCGTCGTGCAAAAGCATCAACAGGGGCCGCGAACGTCACCCATAGCCTTATGCACCAATCTTTGGCTGCTGAAAACTCCGTTTTTTGCACGTCGTCCCAAGCACCACCCTCACCCAGCGGCTGATCCGCCGTAAACCGAGGACGAAAGGACCCGATGGGTTTCCCTCTGAATGCACTCCGCAGCACGAAGCCCCTTCCAAACGCGCGAAGCGCGCCATTAATTCCCCCAGCCAGTAATCCGCCGAAGACCGGACATCGCAGGGCCCGCCATTAGGCCATTAGTTTACTTTTAGGCACACTCCGCAGGACGCAAGAAGCCCTCGCCGCACTCCACGCTATGCGCGAAGCGCGCCTTATTCCCTTTAGCTTTAACCCCAGAAGACCGAGGACGAAGGGATCCGATGGGTTTCCCTCTGAATGCACTCCGCAGCACGAAGCCCCCTTATCCGCAGCTCCGAAGGAGCAGGATAAGGGGGCTTCAAGTGCGAGGACGCATTCAGAGGGAAACCCATCGGGTCCCGGTGAGAGCCACAGGGCTATCGATTACCCCGTGTTCTGCAATCCTGCCGAGACGCCGGTCACAGTCGAAAGAATCAGGCTCATGTACTCGGCCTTCTTCTCCTCGGCCATCTCGTCCTGGTTCATACGCACCTCGCGAAGGGCGCGGACCTGGGCGATGGACAGGGCGTCGACGTAGGGGTTACGTACACGGACGGCGCAGCCGAGCACGCGACGGCGCTGCAGCGGCCACTCGTCACCGACGATGGCAAGGACCCACTTACGCGTGAGCTGCATCTCGGTAAAGACCTTCTCGGACAGATCCTGGCGGTCGCCCAGGTGCAGATACATCTTGGCGATGCGCTGGTCGGTCTTGGCGATCGACATCTCGATGTTGTCGATAAAGGTGCGGAAGAACGGCCACTCCTGGTAGGCAGCCTTGAGCTGGTCAAGATCGCCAAGCTGCTCGCAGGCGGTGCCCAGACCGTACCAAGCGGCCAGGTTAATGCGCGCCTGGCTCCAGCTGAAGATCCACGGGATGGTACGCAGGTCATCGAGCGACTTGGCGCCCAGACCGCGCTTGGCGGGACGCGAGCCGATCGGCAGCAGACCGACCTCGGTCAGCGGCGTCACGGTCGAGAACCACGGTGTAAAGTCCTCGGTGTTCAGCAGGTCCAGATAGCGTTCGTGGCTTGCAGTGTTGAGCTTCTCGGCCATATCCCAGAACTTCTGCGTGGTCTCGGTGTTGGTCTTCTCGACACTCGGGGCCGACTGCAAAAGCGTTGCGGCGGCAACGGACTCAACATGGCGCTGAGCCAGCGTGCGGTTGCCGTAACGGGCAAAGATGACTTCGCCCTGCTCGGTGAGCTTAAAGAAGCAGTTGACCGAACCCTTGGGCTGCGCCAGCACGGCCTTGTTGGCCGGGCCGCCGCCACGGCCCACGGCACCGCCGCGACCGTGCATGAGCACCAGGTCGATATCGTTCTTCTCTGCCCACTTGGCGATGCGCTCCTGCGCGGAGTGCAGCGCGAGCATGGCCGTGGTAGGACCGGCATCCTTGGAAGAGTCGGAATAGCCCAGCATGACCTCCATGCGGCGGTTGGTCTGGGCAAGGCGCTTTTGCACCACGGGCAGCGTAAGCATCTGGTCGAGCACGTCAACGCAGCCCTCGAGGTCCTCGAGCTGCTCGAACAGCGGGATCACGTCGAGCTCGGGAACGTCTTCCTCGTGTGCGAAGGACAGGTGGGCCAGCTCAAAGACGTCGGCCACATGCTGGGCACTCTTGGTAAACGAGATGATGTAGCGGTGTGCCATCTTCTTGCCGTAGCGCTTTTGGATGGAACCGATGGCACGGAAGGTGTCGATGACCTCGCGCGTCATGGGCTGCAGGTCACCATGGATACCGTTCTCGTGGATATCCTTGAGGGCGCGGGCGTGCACCACGGAGTGCTGACGGAACTCCATCTCGACCATATGGAAGCCGAAGGACTCGACCTGCCAGATGATGGTTTGGACCGGACCGTAGGCGGCACGGACGGCACCGCAGGCGGCCAGCGAGCGCTGGACGACGCGCAGATCCTCCAGGAACTCGTCGGCGCTGTGGTACATGGTGTCGGTGATGCGGCGCACGGTGGCGTTGAGTCGATCTGCCATGACGAGCATGACGGCGCGATGCGGCTCGTGCTCGGAGATCAGCTCGGCGCGGGCCGTGTAACGAGGGCTCATCTCGACCTGATGGTTCCACAGGTTAATGAGCTCGGCAGAAGGCTTGCTGTAGGTGGCCTCGAGCGTGAGGTTGTGGCCGATGCGGCGGCACTTGTCCTCGAGCTTGAGCACCATGTGAGTGAAGTACTTGGCGGCGACTTCGCGGCTCACCTTGGCGGTGACGTTGGGGTTGCCGTCGCGGTCGGAGCCGATCCAGCTGCCGGGATGGAAGAACGCCGGGCACAGCGGCGGCACGGTACCGGCCTTGTCGCCCAGCACCCAGTCGTCAAAACGACGGTAGATGACGGGGATAACGTCGAACAGCGTGTTATCGAAGATGTCGATGATGGTATCGGCTTCCTCGACCGGCGTGGGCTTCTTGAGCGCGATGGGGCTCGTACGCACCAGGGCGTCGATCTCCTGCAGCATATGGCGCTCGTTCTCCACCAGGTCGGAGCCGCCCAAACGCGGACGCTCCTCCAGCAGGTTGGAGATACGGCGAATCTTGCCCTCGACGGCCTTACGACGGGCCTCGGTGGGATGTGCGGTAAAGACAGGGTGGAACTCGAGCTTGCCGAGCAGCTCATTGGCACCCTCGACGCCCATCTCGTTTACCAACTGGTGATAGGCGACGGTGAGTTCGTTGGCGGGATCGACCTCGGTATCGGTCGATGCGCCGGCCTCGCGCTCGCGCAGCTGCGCCACACGGTAGTTCTCCTCCGACAGGTTTGCCAAGTGGAAGAAGCTCGTAAAGGCGCGAACGATGACCTGCTGCTTATCAAGCGGCAGGCTGTCAATCAAATCGACGACTTCGCGAAACGCCACGGCGGTGGGCTCGTCGGCAGTGGGCACGCCCTGTTCGTCAACGGACTCGTCGGCAGCGCGGCTACCGGGGTTGCCAGCATTGACCACAATCTCGGCTGTCAAAATCTTGTCGAACAGGTCCGCGATCTCGGGATCATACTCGCTAAGCACACGACGTTCCAGGCGCAGGAACAGCGCCAGATTATCGCGCAGCTCCTCGGGGATCTCGATCTCGGCGAGACGCTCCCTGGACTCGGCATTCGAGCCGATTCGGTTAACGAGGCGGTTGACCACGGCAGCGACGCGCGCCGCGGCTTCGGGTACAGACTGGTTGCTTAGGTTCTCAGCCACGTTTCCTCCCATTCCTCCTTCTATGCACGTAACATGCGGTATTCATTATAGGCGCTTGAGAAATACTTTCGACACTGATTGCGCTTTACCACACAAAAGTATTTTCTGCATTGCAAGGGTTTTTGCCCCAAATGGTCGTATTTCTCGGTGGGCAGCATATGCAAGCGAGGGCATTCCGCATAAATGCGAAACACCCCCGTAACAATAGCTCGTCGCGAGCGGGACATGTTAGCGGGTCCGCAGCTCAAAAATCATGCGCTACAGACGCTCGCGCCCCGCCTCGCCGCCCTTGGCCGCCCTGGGTGCCTCGCGAACCGCCTCGACGACGTTGGCCAGATCGACGAGAACCTCGTCATGGCTCTGCATGTCGCGCACCTTGACCTTGCCGGCGGCAAGCTCGTCGCCGCCCAGGACCAGGATGAGCTTGGCGCCTACCTTATCGGCCTGCTTAAACTGGGCCTTGAGCGAACGGCCCTGATAGTCGGCCTCGGTCACAATCCCTGCGGCGCGAAGCTGCTGCGTAATGGTAAAGACGTTCTGACGCAGCTCCTTGCCGGCATTGGCGACGTAGACGCACGGGACCTCCTCGGCACCCAGGTCGCTGCCAAAGGCCTGCAGGGCCAGCAGGGCGCGCTCAAAACCGACGGCGAAGCCGACGCCTGCCGTGGGCTTGCCGCCCTCGAGCTCGACGAGGCCATCGTAGCGGCCGCCGCCGATGGAGCCGACGCCGGCGCCAGGGGCCTCGACCTCAAAGACAGTACGGGTGTAGTAGTCCAGGCCGCGCACCAAGGTGGGATCCTCGACATACTCGATACCGGCGGCGTCCAGATAGCGCTTGACTTGCTCGTAGTGCTCGCGGCACTCATCGCACAGGTTGTCACCCATCAGCGGAGCCTCGGCCATGATCTCGCGGCAGTGGTCGTTCTTGCAGTCAAAGGCACGCAGCGGGTTGAGCTCGGCGCGCTCGCGGCACTCATCGCACATCTCGTCTGCGTGATCGAGGATAAACTGCTTGACTTGCTCGCGGTAAGCCGGACGGCACTGAGCGTCGCCCATCGAGTTAATGAGCAGACGAAGCTTGGAAAGATCGAAGCCCAGGCGCTTGTAAAACTCCATGAGCATGATGATGCACTCGGCGTCTGCCGCCGGATCGGGAGCGCCGAGCCACTCGATGCCCACCTGGTGGAACTGGCGCAGGCGGCCCTTCTGGGGACGCTCGCCGCGGAACATGGCCTCGGCGTAGTACGCCTTAAACGGCGTGGAGCCCTGGGGCACCAGATTGTTCTCGACGACAGCGCGCACCACGCCGGCCGTGCCCTCGGGGCGAAGCGCCAGGCGCTGCTTGGGCTTGAGTTTGGTGTCGGTGCCCTCGGTAAAGACGCGCTCCAGGTTGGCACCGCTGAACACGCGGAACATTTCCTTGCGCACGACGTCGGTCGACTGGCCGATACCGTGGACAAACACGTCCACCTGCTCGATCGCGGGCGTCTCGATGGGTTTAAAACCAAACGGCTCGAACACGCCGGCCGCAATCTGCTGCATCTTTTGCCAGGCGCGCATCTCGGCGCCGATAAGGTCGCGGGTTCCCTCCGCCTTCTGTGCCTGCATGGGCAAACACCTTTCTTTTGTATCGCGTCATAGGTAACGGTCATTATACGGCACAAACACAAACAGCGGCGGCGCGTCTGACCGAACGAGGGTATGGGGACTCGTTCGGCCAG
>OCAD01001052.1_pt1 | contig 13037 bp, 9 predicted proteins | sample 1538261 | NCBI WGS metagenome assembly OCAD01 (sample SAMEA2580261, study PRJEB22360) | human gut metagenome | biome: human gut; feature: human-associated habitat; material: faeces | place: Denmark | collected 2008/2010
AGCTCGATATGCGCCCCCCCCCCCCAAGACCCCCCCCGCCGATGCCGCGGCAGCTGCTGCCGTCGCAACGGTTGTCGCCGCCGACGAAGCCGCTTTGGCCGACACTTCGATCATTCTCTTCGATTACAGCATGTCGGTGCTGACGCCGCAGGAGAAGACGCGTCTGGAGCTGATCGCCGAGCAGATCAAGAGCGGCTCGAAGGATGCCGTTTACCAGATCGTGGGTCACGCCGACCAGCAGACGGGTACCGCCGCCGGCAACAAGCGCGTCGCCGAGCACCGCGCCAAGCGGGTTTACGACTTCCTCGTGTCGAAGGGCGTGAATCCCAAGCAGTTGAATTACGAGGGCAAGGGCAACTCTCCCGATCCCTTCAAGAAGGTTCAGGCCGCCAACCGCGCCGCGATTATCCAGTAATCCCCGCGGGACGGAATGACCGGTTCGCCCGGTCGGCCCTGCCGGATAAAAAAAGGATGCGCCCTCATCAGACGCATCTTTTTTTTTGTGTGATCCGGAGCGGGGCGGAAAGTATGCCCCGGCATTTTCCGTGTTTCTCAGGCAGTCAGTTTGTTTCAGTTTGTTTCAGTCTCAGTTTGTGTCTCTGCCCCAGCCCCAGCCCCAGCCTTTTCGTGTGTCCCGTATTTTGTCGTATCTCCTGTATTTTCCGTGCCTGCCGTGTTCTTATCTCTCTTATTTGCCGTTGCTCCAGTATTTTTCGCACCACCCGTGTCGCCCGCACCTTCCGGGAGTCTACCGGATAATCACCGCATTGACGATCCGGACGCCGGAACGCCGGTTCAGCTCCTCCTTGAGCGCTTCGCGCTGGTAGAAGAGTTCCGAACGAAGCACGCTCGACTGGATGCGGGCATAGAGAATGTGGTTTTCCAGCTTCAGTTCCGTGGTGAAGTCTGCGGCGCGGTCGCCCACGACGGCGCGCCATGTGTCGGGCAGCTTTCCTTCGGCGACTTTGGCCGCGACATAGGGGCGTTTGAAAAACTCTTCCAGCAGGTCGCCCATCAGCATCGTCTTGGTCCGTCTCATCGCGCTCCCTCTTTTCCGTCGGATGTTTTGTCTGCCGTATCTGTCACGCAGGCGTCCTGTCCGCCGGATTTTTCGCCTGCGGACGCCGCGTTGCGTAAATCCTCCGAAACTTCGCCTTGCACCGCTGCCGTCCGGATTCCTTCCGCAGACCCAGCCTCCTGCGGCCCGGCATGCCGCGTTCGGTCCGCTGCTTCCTTCGTGCTCTCTTCGGCCGGAAGCTGCCCGCCGCAAGCCGGCGCTCCGGCCGTTGCGGTCTCCTGCCCGATGCCGCCGTTTTCGACCGTGAAGAGGGAGTACGCCCCGCCGGCCTTGTCCAGAATCCGGCGCAGACGGGTGGGGTTGCAGTCCGTAATGACGATCTGCCCGAACGAATCTTCCGACACCAGCCGTATGAGCTGTTCCACGCGCCCCGCGTCGAGCTTGTCGAACAGGTCGTCGAGCAGCAGGATCGGCTTCTCGCCTTTCTCCTGCGCGACTATCGTGTACTGGGCCAGTTTCAGGGCGATCAGGAACGACTTCTGCTGGCCCTGCGAGCCGTATTTGCGCAAGGGGTAGCCGCCGATCCTGAGCACCAGATCGTCGCGGTGAATGCCCGACGTGGTGAACTCGTTGGCCAGATCCTTCTGCCGCGCGGCGAGGAGAATCTCACCGAACGGACGGTCGTTCAGTTCCGATTTGTAGTGCAGTTCGACCTGCTCGCGGTCGCCCGAAAGTATGCGGTAATACTCCGCCGCCACGGGTTGCAGCCGCTCGGCGAACTCCCGCCTCCGGGCGTGAATCCGCTCGCCCTGTTCGACGAGCTGCATGTCGTAAATCTGCAGCATCGTCTCGTCGGGCATGTTCTTGAGCAGCCGGTTGCGCTCGGCCAGCACGGCGTTGTAGCGCATCACGGCGGTCAGATAGCTCCGGTCCAGCTGCGAGATGAAGGCGTTGAGGTAGCGGCGCCGTTCGTCCGAGGCGTCGCTGATCAGGGCGCTGTCCGCCGGCGATACGATCACGGCAGGAACAAGCCCCACGTGGTCCGAGAGCCGTTCGTACTCCTTGCCGTTGCGTTTGAGCACTTTGCCGCCTTTGCGCGAGAAGGAGCACACGATGTTTTCGCTCTTTCCCCCGTCGGTGAGATACTGCCCTTCGGCGAGGAAGAAGTCGGCGCCGTGGCGGATGCTCTGCCCGTCGGTCATGGGCAGCGACGACTTGCACATCGACAGGTAGTAGACCGCGTCGATGACGTTGGTCTTGCCGGCTCCGTTGTCGCCTACCAGACAGTTGACGCCCCGGCAGAGGGCAAGCTCCGCCTGCTCGATATTTTTGAAATTCAGCAGCGATATTTTCTTCAGAAACATAGCCCAAAGATAATGCAAGGTGAGTGCAAATGCAAACTTGTTTGCGATTTGCCGAAGCGCCGCCCGTGCGGGGCGCCGTCTGTTTTTTGTAAAGATACAAAAAAAGCGGACAGCGCATTGCACATTCTGAATAGTTTTGTATCTTTGCAGACTAACATACCGAAATTTAACTAAAACAAGATATTTTTCATATGGCAAAGCAGCATGTAGCCGAGCAGGAGACCCTCGGCGAAGCAATGAACAGAACTGAGCTTTTCTTCGAGAAAAACGGCCGTAACATGGCGTATATTTTTCTGGGATTGCTGGTTCTTGCAGCCCTTATTTTCGGATACCGCGCACTGATCGTAGCCCCTCGCGCCACCAAAGCCGCCGAGCGGATCGCCGAGGCTCAGTACCGTTTTGAGGAGCAGAATCCGGATTATCAGCTCGCACTCGAAGGCGACGCCAACGGTGCCGGCTTCCTCGACGTGATCGAAGAGTACGGTTCGACTCCTTCGGGCAACCTCGCCAAGCACTATGCGGGTATCTGCTACCTGAAGACGGGCGATCTGGAGAACGCCGCCAAATATCTGGCGAAATACTCGCCGGTCAAGGGCATCCCCGGAGCGCTCATCAACGCCCAGAATCTGGGCCTGCAGGGCGACATCGCCGTCGAGCAGCAGAACTACGCCAAGGCGGTGAAATTCTACGAGCAGGCCGTCAAGGCCGCCGACAACAACCTGACGGCACCGATGTACCTGCGCAAGGCGGGTCTGGCCGAGCAGGCTCAGGGCAACAACGAAAAGGCAGCCGCATTTTACGAGCAGATTCTGACCTCCTATCCCGCATCGACGGATGCGCGTGAGGCGGAGAAGCTCCTCGGCAGCGTGAAATAACCGGGACTATGGCGACCAAGAATCACAACCTTTCCAAATTCGACTCACCCCTGCCTTCGGCCGCGGACATGCGGTTCGGAATCGTCGTGGCCGAGTGGAACCGCGAGGTCACCGAAGCTCTGCTCGAAGGCGCCGTGCGGACGCTCCGCGCCGCCGGATGTCCCGACCTGAACATCCAGATCAAGTATGTTCCGGGGACGTTCGAACTGGCCCTCGGCGCGCAGTTCTTCGCCGAATATACCGACGTGGACGCCGTGATCGCGCTGGGCTGCGTCATTCAGGGAGATACCCGTCATTTCGACTTTATCTGTCAGGGCGTTACGCAGGGCATCACGCAGCTGCAAATCCAGTGGAACATGCCCATCGCCTTCGGTGTGCTGACCGTGAACGACATGCAGCAGGCTTTGGACCGCTGCGGAGGCCGTCACGGCAACAAGGGCGACGAAGCCGCCGCCACGGCCGTCAATATGGTCAAACTGCAGATCGAGATGGAAGCCGCTTCGCCGGACCACGAACCCGACCGGCGGAATATCAACTGATCGGCAGCGATGCAGATACATGAAAAACGGAGAGTCGTACGACTCTCCGTTTTTTTCGTTCTCAGGCGGCCGCATTCGCAGCGGCGGTCTGTGTATCTGTTTGCCGTCCGCCTTATCTGCCTGCATAGGTCTTTGTTTACCGTCAGCCTTATTTGTCTGCGTCTGCCTTTGTCTGTGTCAGGTTTGTCTGTCCGCAGCGCCTTGTCTGCGTGTCTGTTTGCCGTCCGCCTTGTCTGTCTGCGGCGGCCTGTCTGTCTTTTGTCCTATTCCTTTGTCGGGAGCGTTATGCGCTCCGAGTAGCGGCGGCCGGAACGGTCGGTGGCGACGACTTCGATCTCGCGGGCCGATGCCGAAGGGCGGGCCTTGAAGTAGAAGTGCGTCGTGCGCGGCCGCTGCGACTTGGATACCGTTTTCCCGGCGGCCTTCAGCGAGTCGATGTTGGCGATGTAGTCGGGATCGTTGCACCAGATCCGCTGCATGGAGCCGCGGTAGCGGCCGTCCTCATACCATACGACCGTCCAGTAGGAATCCCAGTTCCATACCTTGGCGATCACCGAAGCGGGGTAGTCCTCTGCCGTGCCGGGACCCCATACGCGCAGCTGCCGGGCTTCGGGCATCTCCAGACTTTGGTAGGTCCACGCGAAATCCCCGCCGCATTCGCGGAAAAGCTGCCAGCCTTTGGGCGTGCCGTCGCGGTTGATCGGGTCCCGCCAGAGGTTGCCGCATATCTGCGCCACGTTGTGTTCCATCGCGCCTTCGCGGATGTCGAAATTCGAGTTGATGTGCGTATGTCCCGATATGAAATGGATTTCATGGCCCGCAAAGGCGTCCATCAGGGTTTCGGCCGACTCCATGACGCGGCGTTCGTCGCGCCACGACTTCATGGCCGGAGCGTGCATCGCGAAGCAGACGCGCGAACCCGCCGGCAGACGTTCGGCGTAGGCCGCCGCCCAGCGCAGCTGCATCGAGTCTATCTGCTCGTCGTATTTGCGGGCGCCGTGGTAGACGATGTCATCGAGAACGACGTAGTGGGTGCGGCCCATGTCGAAGGCGTAATACGTGGGGCCGAAATGCGAACGGTAGTTTTCGGTGGCTTCGCGGTCGGTGAATTTGTTCAGGTCGTGGTCGTGGTTGCCGATCACGCCGTAAACGGGGATTCCGAGCGATGCGAACTGCTCCCTGATTTTGGCGAACAACTGCGGCGAGTCCCATACGATGTCGCCCAGCAGAATGACGGCCTGATCTACTCCCTGCGCCTTTTTCGCGGCTGTTGCAGCCTGCAGCGGCGGGATTATCTCGGTGCGGAGCCGTTCGAAATGCTCGTCGGTCTTGGGTTGCGGGTCGGCGATGGCCAGCAGTTCGTAACATGCCGCGGTTCCGGGCCACGCCTGCAGCTCGAAGTCGAAGCGTTTGGCCGAAGGGGTGTAGGGGAGGAAAAACTGCGGGACGCCCTCTTTCAGCGGTGCGATGTACCCCGCCGGGGTCACGACGCTGATGAATAACGCCTCGTCGTCGGCATCGAGGGCGAACGCCCCCTGCGCGTCGCTTTGCGCGAAGGTGTAGCCGTCCGTCACGGCGACGCCGGCGAGCGGTCTGCCGCCGCATTTGACGGTTCCCCGGATCGGACGGGCGGAAACTGCGGTGCAAAGCCCGCAGCAGATCAGCAGTAGAAGTAGCGGATGTTTCATGGTTCGGGTTGTTATTGGTTTCAGGTTTTTGCTATTGCCGTCGGCCCGGCGTTAAAATACGCCGAGGTTGTCGAGGAAGATCAGCAGCAGCACGGCGGGGCAGACGTAGCGCAGCAGGAAGATGAAGACGCCGTAAATGCGGAATTTCAGCTCCCCGTTGTTGGTGATCTGGTCCCTGAGTATCTGCCGGTCGAGTTTCCAGCCGACGAAGACGCAGGTGAAGAATCCGCCCGCGGGCAGCAGGATGTTGGCAGTCAGGAAGTCGAGCGAGTCGAAAAGCGAAAGTCCGCAGATCGTCCAGCCGCTCAGCACTCCCAGCGACAGCGACGCCAGCGATGCGAGCGCGGCCGTTGCTGCGGTCGTCAGCCATGCCGCGGTCTTGCGGCTCAGGTGCCACTCTTCATGCAGGTAGACCGTCACCACTTCGTGCAGCGAGATCGTCGAGGTGAGCGCCGCCACGACCAGCAGCAGGAAGAATACCGACGACCAGACCATGCTCAGGGGCATGTCGTTGAAGATGCTCGGCAGGGTGATGAACACCAGCGACGGACCCGACGAAGGCTCGATGCCCACGCTGAATACCGCCGGGAAGATCACCACGCCGGCCAGAACGGCTACCAGCGTGTCGAGGATCGTGACGTTGAGCGCCGTATGGCGCAGGTTGGTGTCGGGCTTGAAATACGAGGCGTAGGTGACCATCGTCCCGATGCCGATCGAGAGCGAGAAGAACGCCTGTCCCAGCGCGACGAGCACCGTCGTGGGCGTCACTTTCGAGAAATCCGGAGCGAAAAGGAATTTCAGTCCCGCTTCGCCGCCCGGCATCAGCAGCGAGTGGACCGACAGGATGATCAGGATGACGAAGAGCAGCGGCATCAGAATCTTGGCCGAACGCTCGATGCCCTTCTGCACGCCGAGTGCGATCACGAAGTGGGTCGCCAGCACGAACAGACAGGTGTAGAGAACCGGCCGCCACGGATTGCTGATGAAGGTTTCGAAGAGGTTTTTGTACTCCTCGGCCGTAGAGTAGCGGGCGATCTCGCCCGTGGCGGAGTGTACCATGTATTCGGCCGTCCATCCCGAAACCACGAAATAGAATCCCAGAATCAGAAATGCCGCCAGCACGCCGTTGTAGCCCAGAAAACTCCATCGGCGGTTCAGCTTCCGGTAGGCGCCCACCGCATTGAGGTGCGACGCCCGTCCCACGGAGAATTCCGCGATCATCAGCGGCAGCCCCAGCAGCAGTACGCAGAGGATGTAGATGATCAGAAAGGCTCCGCCGCCGTTGTCTCCGGCGACGTACGGAAACCGCCAGATGTTGCCCAGCCCCACGGAGCTGCCCGCCGCGACGAGCACGGCGCTCAATTTGCCACCCAGCGTGGCGCGACTCTCCTTATGATGCATAACCTAACCTGTTTATTATCGGAAACGGGTGCGCGCATGGCGCACACCCGTCCTATTTCTCCAGCACGACGCTCACTTTCTCAAGTTTTCCGCCCAGCGGCGGCGCCAGTTTCGATACGGTGCATTTTACATGCCGTACCTGCGCGAAGGCGGCGTAAATCGCTTCGATGATGTTCATCGCCACCCGTTCGATGGTGTGCTGCGTGATGCGCATCTGCATCCGCACCACTTCGTAGACCGTCAGGTAATTGACCGTCTTGCGCACGTCGTCCTGCACGGCGGCGTCGCCCAGCTCTGCCGTCAGTTCCAGATCGACCGTGAAACGGTTGCCGACCTTGCGTTCCAGTTCGTAGCAGCCGTGCAGCGCCCGGAACTCCATCCGCGAGAGAACGATGTGGTACTCCATCTTATTCGGCGATCAGGAGGAAGTAATTCTTCTTGCCCTTCTGCACCAGCAGGTACTTGCCGGCGATCAGGTCCGCTTCGGTCACCTCGCGCGCCGCGTCGGCGACCTTCTCCTTGTTGAGCGACACGCCGCCGCCCTGCACCATCTTGCGGCATTCGCCCTTCGAGGGGAAGACCTGCGCCTTCTCGGCGCAGAGGTCCACGAACGGCAGCCCCAGCTCGGCGCGGGCGATGCGGAACTGCGGCACGCCCTCGAACACCTGTAGCAGCGTCTCTTCGTCGAGTTTGCGCAGCGCCTCCGAGGTCGATCCGCCGAAGAGGATCGCCGAAGCCTCGACGGCCTTTTCGTACTCCTCCTTGGAGTGGATCATCGTGGTGATCTCCTGCGCCAGCCGCTTCTGCAGTATGCGCAGGTGGGGCGCCGCTTCATGTTCGGCGGTCAGCGCCTCGACGGTCTCGCGGTCCAGCAGCGTGAAGATGCGGATGTAGCGCTTGGCGTCCTCGTCGCTGACGTTGAGCCAGAACTGGTAGAACTTGTAGGGCGAGGTGTAGCGCGGGTCGAGCCATACGTTGCCGCTCTCGGTCTTGCCGAACTTCGTGCCGTCGGCCTTGGTGATGAGCGGGCAGGTGATGGCGAACGCCTCGGCTTCGCTGCCCAGCTTGCGGCGGATCAGCTCCGTGCCGGTGGTGATGTTGCCCCACTGGTCGGCGCCGCCCAGCTGCACCTTGCAGTTCATCGTCTGGTAGAGGTGCAGGAAGTCGAAGCCCTGTACCAGCTGGTAGGTGAATTCGGTGAACGACATGCCGTCGCCCTCGCCGCTGAAACGCTTCTTGACCGAATCTTTGGCCATCATATAATTGACGGTGATGCACTTGCCGATGTCGCGGATGAATTCGAGGAACGAGATGTCCTTCATCCAGTCGTAGTTGTTGACCAGCACGGCGGCATTCGGCGCGTCCGACTCGAAGTCGAGCAGTTTGGCGAGCTGCCGTTTGATCGCCTCCTGATTGTGACGGAGTGTCGGCTCGTCGAGCAGGTTGCGCTCCTGCGACTTGCCGCTGGGGTCGCCGATCATGCCCGTCGCGCCGCCTATGAGCGCCAGCGGACGGTGTCCGCACATCTGGAAATGCTTGAGGATCATCACGCCCACCAGATGTCCGATATGCAGCGAGTCGGCCGTGGGGTCGATGCCCAGATAGGCCGTCGTCATCTCTTTTTCGAGTTGTTCCTTTGCGCCGGGCATGATCGTGTGGATCATGCCGCGCCATTCGAGTTCTTCGATGAAATTCTTTGTTGCCATTTTATTGTTTCTTTGTCTTGATTATCAATATTTTCCGGCGTCCGGCCGGTCGTGCCGGCGGTCTGCATGCGCCTCCGTCTGCGGCCGTTCGCCTGAACCCGTTCTGCGGCGTGCGCCGTAAATCGGGTGCGTTATTCCACTTCCAGATCCAGCGCCTTGCGAAGCTCCGCCACCAGCGGGTTTTTCTCCGTAATGTACCTTACCCGGTCTTCGAGTTTGATCGGACGCACCGCCCGTATCTCCTCGTTTACGATGACCTCCAATTCGATCATTCCCTCTATTCCGGCCAGTTCGGCGATGCGCATCAGCATTCCCGTCTTGCTGCGCAGAATCTCTTCGCGCAGTTCGGTCGTCGGCACGCTCACCGAGATCGTGTTGTCGCGGAACGTCATCAGCTCGAAGGCCGGCACGAAGCGCGGACGTTTCTCCTTGATGAGGTTCAGTATCCTGCTGCGGGCGTGCTCCAGCTTTTCGGCGCACTCCGGATCGACGGTTGCGGCTTCGGCTTCGTCGGGCGATTCGCCGTCCGAAAGCTCTTCGTCGGGATCGCTGCCCGCCGAGGCGAGCAGTTCCGAGAGCGAAGCGCCCGATATGAGCGGACGCCGTGCCGGAGCCGGTACGGTCTGTACTGCGGGTCTTGCCGGTGCGGGCTGCGGAGCCGTTTCAGCGGTTGTTCCGCCTGCGGTTTGCACCGCCGGGACGGCCGCTCCGCCTTGTGCCGTCGGATGCGCTGTTCCGCCCAGTACCGTCGGTCCCGCCGCTCCGCCCTGCGCGGTCGGGTTTGGTGTCCCGCTCTGCATCGCCGGATTCGCCATTCCTCCTTGCGCCGCGGGATTCGCCGCTCCGCCCGGTATCGTTTGTTCTGCTCCCGGCTGAACTGCGGACGGTGCCGTTTGTCCTGCCGCCGGTGGAGCTGCGGCCTGTCCTGCGTCCGGTCGAACCGCGGTTTGTCCTGCTTCCGGCCGAACTGCGGCCTGCACCGTTGCTCCCGCACCCGGCTGGGGCGTACCCGGCGTCGCTTGCCCTGCCGCGGAAACTGTCTGCGCCTGAACTGTAGACGCGCTCTGCTGCGGCGCGGGTCGTGCCGCAGCCGTCGGAGTCGCCGCCGCGCCTGCGGCCGTACGGGGTGAGAGGGCGGGGAGGGAATACTCCCCGGAGGAGGTCAGATCGTCATTTTTTTTTTGGCCGAGTCCTGCGATCTTCATCAGGCCCAGCTCGACGAGCAATCGCTGGTTCGACGATTGCCGGATCTTCCCGTCGAGCTCCGTCAGAATGGAGATGGCTCCGAACAGGAACTCGACATTGCAGGCGCCCGCCTGCGTCCGGTATCGTTCGAGCAGCGTTCCGGTCATTTCGATCAGCCGCAGCGTTTCGGGGCGCTTGGCCATCAGCAGGTCGCGCATGTGGCGGTTGAGTCCCGCCGTGAAGGTCTGCCCCGAAAAGCCTTTCGAGAGCACCGTGTCGAACGTGACCAGCACATCGACGTAGTTGCCTGCGAGCAGCATCTCCGTAACGCTGAAATAGGTGTCGTAATCCAGCACGTTGAGCGTCTGGGCCACGTTGCGGTAGTCGAGCGTCGTGCCGCAGAACGACACGGCCTTGTCGAACATCGACAGGGCGTCGCGCATGCCGCCGTCGGCTTTCTGCGCGATGAGGTTCAGCGACTCTTCGTCGGCCGAGATGTTCTCCTGCCCGGCGATGTATTTGAGGTATTCGACGCTGTCCTCGACGCGGATGCGGTTGAAGTCGTAAATCTGGCACCGCGAGAGGATGGTCGGAATGATCTTGTGTTTCTCGGTCGTCGCGAGGATGAAGATGGCGTGTGCGGGCGGCTCTTCGAGCGTCTTGAGGAAGGCGTTGAAGGCTGCGGCCGAGAGCATGTGGACCTCGTCGATGATGAATACCGAGTAACGGCCCACCTGCGGGATGATGCGCACCTGCTCGATCAGCGTGCGGATGTCCTCCACCGAGTTGTTCGATGCGGCGTCCAGCTCGTGGATGTTCAGCGAGCGGCCCTCGTTGAACGAGCGGCACGATTCGCACTCGTTGCAGGCTTCTGCGCCGTTGGGGCTCAGGCAGTTGATGGCCTTTGCAAAGATGCGGGCGCAGGTGGTCTTTCCCACGCCGCGGGGACCGCAGAAGAGGTAGGCATGGGCCAGCTGGGCGCGCTCGATGGCGTTTTTGAGCGTCGAGGTAATATGTTTCTGCCCGACGACCGAGGCGAAGGTCGCGGGGCGGTATTTGCGTGCGCTGACGATAAAATCACTCATAGTTCCGCAAAGATAAGAAATATGAGCGAAGATTTGAAAATTCGGGATTAAAAATTGTCCCCTCCGCCGTCCCTGCGCGCCCGTCCGCCGTTGCGCCAAATTGGCGCATTTTGACAGCGTGTTGTGACAAAAGATGACACAATGACCGAAAAATGAGGTTGGCAGGTGTTTTGCGGATGTTGATGACGAATGGTTTGCGTCTGTGATCCGGTCGCAATGCGACGAGTCCCCGCCGGGCGGGGATTTGAGGGTGAGTCGGACTTGCATGCGCGGCGGTAAGCCGCGGGTTGCGGCCCCGGACGCGAACCATCGGACCGTGTGAAATTTAACTTTGCGATTATGAATATAAACACATTGACCATCAAGGCGCAGGAGGCGTTGCAGGCAGCGCTCAACCTTGCGCGGGAGCGCGGACAGCAGGCTGTCGAGCCGCTCCATCTGCTCGCGGTGCTGATCCGCGAGGACGATTCGCTGGCCACGTTCCTGCTGGGACGCGTCGGCGTGAACGTGCGCGGACTGCGCGACGAAACCCAGCGCGCCGTCGGCTCCCTGCCGCGGGTCGAGGGCGGCGGCGAGCAGTTCTTTGCGCAGGAAACCTCGAAGGTGATCCAGCGCGCCGTGGACTTCACCAAGAACTTCGGCGACAAATACGCTTCGGTCGAACACCTTCTGCTGGGTCTCGTGGCCGAACGCGGACAGGCGGCCGACATCCTCAAGCGCAGCGGCGCCACCGAGAAGGAGCTTCTCGAAGCGATCCGTATCTTCCGCAAGGGTGCGACGGTCGATTCGCAGACCTCCGAACAGCAGTTCGACGCGCTGGGCAAGTACGCCGTCAACCTCAACGAACAGGCCCGTTCGGGCAAGCTCGACCCGGTGATCGGCCGCGACGAGGAGATCCGGCGCGTGTTGCAGATTCTCTCGCGCCGCACCAAGAACAACCCGATTCTGGTCGGCGAAGCCGGCGTGGGCAAGACTGCCATCGCCGAGGGCATCGCCCACCGTATCGTGGACGGCGACGTGCCCGAAAACCTGAAATCGAAGGTGATCTACTCGCTCGACATGGGCGCCCTTATCGCGGGCGCCAAGTATCAGGGCGAGTTCGAGGAGCGGCTCAAGGCCGTCGTGCAGGAGGTCGTCGCCAGCGAAGGCGAAATACTGCTGTTCATCGACGAGATCCACACCCTCGTCGGCGCCGGCAAGTCGTCGGGCGCGATGGACGCCGCCAATATCCTCAAACCCGCGCTTGCGCGCGGCGACCTGCGGACCATCGGCGCCACGACGCTCGACGAGTATCAGAAATACTTCGAGCAGGACAAGGCCCTCGAACGCCGTTTCCAGAAGGTGATGGTCGACGAGCCGACGCAGGAGGACGCCATTTCGATCCTCCGCGGACTGAAAGACCGTTACGAGAACCACCATCAGGTCCGCATCAAGGACGAGGCGATCGTCGCCGCCGTCGAACTTTCGACACGCTACATCACCTCGCGTTTCCTGCCCGACAAGGCGATCGACCTCGTGGACGAGGCGGCTTCGCGCCTGCGTCTGGAGATGAACTCCGTGCCTGAGGAGATCGACACCCTCGACCGGCGTGTGCGCCAGCTCGAAATCGAGCGTGAGGCGATCCGCCGCGAGAAGGACAGGGAGCGTGTGGAGCAGCTCACCAAGGAGATCGAGGAACTGAAGTCCAGAGACGCCGAGATGCGTGCCAAATGGCAGGGCCAGCGCGATCTGCTGAAGAGGATTCAGGAGAACAAGGACCGGATCGAGCAGTTGAAGATCGAGGCCCAGCAGGCCGAGCGGCAGGGCGACTACGGCAAGGTGGCCGAAATCCGCTACGGCAAGATTCAGGAGGCCGAAAAGGAGATCGCCGCCTTTCAGGAGGAGTACAAGCTGGCGTCGGCCAACGGCTCGATGATCAAGGAGGAGGTCGATGCGCAGGACGTCGCCGAGGTGGTGTCGCGCTGGACGGGTATCCCCGTGACGCGCATGCTGGCTTCCGAACGCGAGAAACTGCTGCACATGGAGGACGAGCTGCACCGGCGCGTCATCGGTCAGGAGCAGGCCATCGCCGCCATCTCCGACGCCGTGCGCCGTTCGCGCGCCGGGTTGAACGACCCCCGCAAGCCGATCGGCTCGCCCCTCTTCCTCCGCCCCACGCGGCGCGGCCGTCGTCGAG
>OCAD01001071.1_pt1 | contig 12802 bp, 12 predicted proteins | sample 1538261 | NCBI WGS metagenome assembly OCAD01 (sample SAMEA2580261, study PRJEB22360) | human gut metagenome | biome: human gut; feature: human-associated habitat; material: faeces | place: Denmark | collected 2008/2010
TAATACCAAAGCAGCTGCATAATGTTAGGCTTTACAAAAAATCTGGTTTTTCCAGAACCAGAACCGCCAATTACCAGAATGTTTTTATTCCTGGCGTATTTCGGATTCTTTGGTCTGCTTGACATAGTAAGGCTCTCTGTTTCTGTAAGAATAATATTATTTTCAAATTCAGGATCAGCATATGGTCGTATATCTTTTTCTGTTCCCCATCTGGCAGAACCATACTCCACACCCAGCCGATATTTCCTGGCATTTTTCGTGCGGTAAATAATAACAAATTTTACAACCATGCCTCCTGCGATTCCCCAAAACAGATCCATATGATTCAAACTTGGCCAGAGATTCCGAAACGCCAGTTCAAAATAAGTAATAGTATCCATAAATTTATCCCAGGAAGTTGCTCCGGTGTTTACCCGATACAGCCAGGCAATCTTATTGAAAAAATAAGCAAACATCAGATAGGGGAAATTAGCTAAAAACAGCTTTTTCTGATCTGCCCTCTTCAATTCACTTGCCTTATCCGTGATCAGATTTTTCACATCCGCAAGCATTTTTCCTGGGATACTCTCTGAAGAAAAAACAGCTTTTCCAGATATTTTTCTCTTTTTCGGAGAACCTCTGATATGCTGAACTTTTCCTCTTTTCTTCTTATGCTGCTGTTTTTTCTCAGTCATAAACTCTGCCCTCTGTCTTTCTGCTGTTCTCTTGCTCGTTCTCTGTTCTTTCCTTTAGACACAGCATCCTTAAAGTGCATAAGTTTTTTCATAATAGATGGCTTATCCTTTTTGTTCATCTGTACACCCAAATATTTCTTAAATGCCAGATTCATCATTTCTGTATCCTGCCCTTTAAAGAACACATAGTAGGTCGGTGGCTTGGTCGAACTGTCTTTTTTCAAGGCAAAATCTAAACGGTATTTTTTCGCCACACGCTCAAAGGACTTGATATTTCCATCTGTGATTTCAATATTGGATAAACCAGAACCCTGGCTTTTCAGTTCTTTGTATGACTGTTTTCCAACCTTATAAGGATTCTTTCCCTTTTGCTTCTGTCCTGACAGATACTTCCGCAGCATATTTTTTAACACGTCGGCAGTCACTCTTGCAGTTTTAACCGACAATGCGATTGTTTTCTGAGTAACTTCTTCCTGCAATTTGCACGCCTCCTTTCGACTCTGATCCGCAAATTACGGTGGTACTAACAGATGGGGGAGATATATTTTCATTGGAATTTGACTCCTTTCCACTTCCCGACAAATTGTCGAGAAGTCATGGGTTTTAATTTTTCACTGTCTGCTTCAATAAATAAATTGTGCTGAACTGCACATATAACTTTTCTTCTTCCCAATCCATCTGATCCATCAGCAGGCATTGAAATAATACATCTACATCCTGCAATTTATAAATCCTGTTGCACGTTTCTGACAAACCTTTTAATTCCGGAATCTCTTGCATCGCATTTCGTCTGTGCATAAGACATTGCAAGTATAATGCTTCAAGATGTTTCTGGCTGAAAATAAGTGCTGTCGTATCCTGTTCATTGACTGTACATTTACGTTTTTCTAACTCTTCTTGGGAAATGTCCAGAAAACACCGGATATTTTCGACATATACATCACCATCAAATGTTGGATGCTTTTTCTTAATCCATCGTTTTGCCGCTACCTCCATATTCTTTCTGTCTCGATCAGATCTGGCACTACGGAAATTCAGCCTTTTGCCCATTTCTGCATAGATATTACTTTTTACCTGCCGATCTGTCAAAGCTGCGTATTCTTCATTGCGAAAAAAATAATCTAAAAGTTGGTTCATCTTAGCCTGACTATCTACCAAATGATAACATTCCTCGGAAAACCCCAAACCTGCAAATGCAACTGGCGCACTTCCTTTTTTGATTTCTTTTTCAATTACTCTTAAAATGTCTCTCTGGGATTCCATTTCTCGGTTTCCTCTCTCTTCTTCATTTTTCTGATTCTTTTCACAAATCATCAATAAATTTTCATCTGCTCTTTTCGCTGTCAGTGTCAGTGAATAACAAACAAAGATCAGCAACAGTGATACCAATGCACTTCCAACACCAATCATAAAAACTTTTCCCCCACCAATACATGAAGCAATCCGTCCCATTTAAAAAACGGACTGATTTTTTTCAGCATAGCAATCAAGTCCGCTTCATTTTCTATTTCAATATCCAAAAATTCTATTACACTAATTTCAAGTCCATCCGCAATTTTCTTTAATTGTTCTACTTTCGGCTTTCGTATCAAATCCATTGACTGCTGTTCGGAAGAATCTGAAAGATTGATAAGATCAGTATTATTCCTGTCCGTATTACTAATATCAGTATAATTATATTTAGTATTAATTGGGTCGATTTTTCCGACCTCTGTAGTTCTGATTTTTCGACCACGATAAGTCGTATTTTCCGACCTCTTGAAGTCGGTTTTTCCGACCCCTTGAAGTCGATTTTTCCGACCACGATAAGTCGATTTTTCCGACTCCGATAAGTCGACTTCTTCGACCTCTCGATTTTGTTGAATACTCTCTTCGGATTCATCATTGTTTTTAACATCTTTTGATGTCCTTAAAATAAAGTTCTTTACATAAATAATATCCGGTTTACCAAATCCTTGTTTGACTCTTTCAATTAATCCGATTCCCTTTTTGGTATCCAGTTCTGCAAGCGTTTTCATTGCTTTATCTCTTCCACAATTCATATACTGAATAACCTGTTCAACAGTAAAAATAATATAAACCTTACCCTCTTCATCAAACCACTGATGTCTGATAGATAAAGCCATTCTGTCCAGCATCAGCCCATAAAGAACCTTTGCATCGCTGGACAGATTACGGAAATATTCATCTGTGAATAATACTTTGGGAATACGGTAAAAAGCAAACTGTTCCGATTCATAATCGTGAAAATAACCAAACTCTATTTTTGTGCTTTCGGATTTTGCCATTTTGCTTTCCCTCCTTCCCTCGTTATTGGCTTTTCTTCCAGTTATCAAGCAGTTCATAGATAACCTGTTCAATCTGTTCTCTGTTATATTCCTTTGGAAAATACTTTCGTATTTTCTTTTCAGTTAAAGTAACTTTTCCTGTCTCTGTTTTCTTTTCATTCAGAATAAGCTGTACCGCTAATTCTGTCAGATTACCTTCATCGCTGTATTGCTTCAGTTTTGTCGCCATTGAACCTGTAACAGAGCTTGCTCCAGACACTATGCAGTCTTTCACCCAAATCTGCTCCGTTTCTGATAAATAGGTTAATGAAACACCTACTGTAAAATTAATCTTTCCTTCATCCAACAATTTCAGCAATTCCGGAATAAGACAGGTCAAGCGTATGTAACGCTGAACGGTTCTTCCACTGTCACCGGCAGCCTGTCCAACCAGATCTGCACTGTCAACAGAAGCTGCGTTTTCGTCTTTTATGCCCTGATGTTTTACTGCATCCATCTTCATCTTATAAGCATATGCCTTTTCGCTTGGAAGCAAATTTTCTCTCTGTATATTAGAATCCACCATAACGATTACGGCTTCATCATCGGTATAGTTCCGTATGAGTACTGGCATTTTACTTTTTCCAGCCAGTTCGCAACCACGTTTTCTCCTGTGACCAGCAATCAGTTCATATCCTCCCTCTGCGCGAGGACGTACCAATGCAGGATTTAAGATGCCATAATTCTTGATACTTTCTACTGTTTCAGCCATTTTTTCATCATCATTTACATGAAATGGATGATTTCTAAAAGGATGTAACTCATTTAATGGCACTTCAACAATCTGATTAAGAGTATTCTGTTCAGCTTCATTGATTCCAAGCAATTCATCATAAGAAGTAAGCTGAATTTCTTTCTTAGGTTTACGCATGATTCAGCACCTCCTGGACAAGTGCTTGATAACTGTACGCACCTTTTCCTTTTGCATCGTAAGAAAAAATACTGACACCTTCTGATGCAGTTTCGGCAAGAGCTTCTGTTCTTGGAATTGTCTGATCAAAAATTATAATCTCTGCTCCATAAGCATCTCGTACTGCCTGCTTATTTCTCTTTGAATTATTATAATGACTGCTGTCCATTGTAAACAGAATCCCTTCAATCTGTAAATCAGGATTAAATCTCTGATGAATGCCTTTCACAACTTTCAGTAATTCCATGAGGCCATCTGCCGCATAGTATTGAGGCTGCACCGGAATCAAAACGCTATCAGCTGCACTTAACGCATTAATTGTCATCATTCCCAACGAGGGCATACAATCAATCAGGATATAGTCATAATCATTTTCCAAAAGTTCCAGATATTCTTTTAAGACTTTTTCTCTGTCCTCTACCGTAAATAATGACATGTCCATTCCCGAAAGAAGTTTATTAGATGGAATTACATCTATTCCTTCCTCATGGTGTAAAATTGCTTCCCTGGGATCAAATTCTAATCCCATAATGATATTTTCCATCATTGTTTTCAATGTTACCCTTAAGTTCTTTGGAAAACCAAGTCCCATTGTCAAATGTCCCTGTGGATCAGCATCTATCAGCATTACACGTTTTCCAACCTTAGACAGTCCTACTCCAAGATTAATAGTGGTTGTAGTCTTTGCTACTCCACCTTTTTGATTTGCGATTGCGATTATTTTGCACATGATATAATTCTCCTGTTTTTCTACTATTTTTTATTTACATTACTTTTTTCAATTTCAGCATAAGCTCTATAATATTTGCTCGTCCCTTTATTGGAATAAAGTTCCGATAATTCCATAACTTCAATTTTAGGATGACGCTGCAGGATTTTCTGAAACCATGCAATATCATTTTTTGTTCCCATCAGTCTCACTTTCAGCATTAATCTATTCCTCCAAGCATGGCATGTAACTTTTGATTGTACACTACATATTCCGGATAACGGATCTGTATTGCCTGCCAAAAATATGGTGCATATACACAGCAGAAGATATCCTCTACTGTATACTGTCTGCACTCGTTTACCTGTTCCTCTGCATCTTCATAATCCCAAACGCTTGGCGTGCTGTTACAGTACAGATTAAATGCCATCCTTACCACTTTTAAGCTACCGCTTGTCTGCCATCCTTCATGTAAACATTTCGTTTTAACAGACCCCGTTTTAAAATTATAAATTCTGTCAGCATTTTTTCTGGTATCTCCATTAATACCCAGACAATAACACAATGCCTTATGGTACACATCCTGATACCGTACTTCTTGTAATTTTTCATAGTAGAATTTTTCATGTGCATCACTGATAAAAATAATGTTTTCTGCTCCTAACGCTGTACTTTTCATTTTGAACCTCCTTGAAATAAAAAAGGACCTTACCAATTGTTCTACCAATTAATAAGGTCATACTATATGTTACTTTTCTAAATTCGTGCTAGGGATTCCTCTCTTTAGTAAAAACTTAGTAAAACATCCCTACTGGTTCAAAAATATACTGTAAAATCAAGGTTTTTCAGAATTTTGCTAAGGTAGTGCCGTGGCAGCAAAAGGCTACTTTTATCATAATTCCTATATTCCTCCATAAATTTCAAGTTTCAAAAAACTGATTAACATTTTTATAGCTGGTTATATTTACTAGATTTACCTTTTGCCTTATCTACAGGATATTTCTTTTCATTCTGTGTCATTTTCATATTAATGATCTCATCTGCGTCAAGTCCCAGTTTATCTAATAAATTCTGACTATAAACCATTACATCAGCAAGTTCTTCTTTCACATGTTGCAAATCATATTCTTCATCTGACCACTGAAAGCATTCCAGCAATTCTGCTGCCTCAATGACAATTGATTTTGCTAGATTTGCCGGTGAATGAAACTGATCCCAATCACGGTCTTCTGTAAATTTTCTTATTCTTTCTATTGTTTCCTGTTTCATAAATCCTCCACTTCTATGTACGGTCTTAAATATTCTCTTAAATTTTCATCGCATACATAAAGATATGTTCCTTTGATTCCACGGGTCATCAAAACATAATATATATTCGTTATGTATTCTAAAAGTTCTTCGTATCCAGCTGTTCTCTTTCCGTTTTGGTCAAAATAATACTCTGGCCGTACTATAATTTTTTCTGTTACTTTATCATAACCGATATCTTTACCAAGAATCACATATGCATAGTTCAAATCATATCCCTGAATCGAATGAATACACCCTACTTCGTTGATTGCCTCCTTCGTATGAACCCAGCCCTCCGTACAGTGATTCCATTTTTTCTTTATCCCCTGGATCTCTATATCTTTTAACTCATGTTTCTTCTTACTTATCCATGGCCATGCGTACCCGGCAAGCATTCGGGATAATCCAGTTTCTGCTTCTTTTTCATACATATCTTTTTCAAATTTGCTGAAATCGGAATATAGCTTAAAACTGTATTTGTCCGAAGTATACTTATGGGAACACTTTCCGGAAAGAATATCTTTGACAAAATCAATATAATCATTTCCACCTTTTACTCTCATCTGCGTCATCAGAGTAAAATAGACAATTGATCTTTCTTGAAATGATTCTCCCATTTTTTTATTGAATCTCTCAAAATTAATACCGGATGGTCCCACCACCTGCATACGGTCATAAAACAATACTGCACATTTCGATTGCTTCAAAACCCAGTCCAGTTCATCTGCATCTGTTGTAAAGCCAAGCCTTTCACAATTTTGTTTAAACGATCCCATATAAGAAATATTTCTGTACTGATGTAATCTGTGTGCTTCATCTACAAGTAAAATATCATATTTGTTTTTCGCAACATCTGATGGAGAAAGGATTTGTGACGGCGAGAGTCCGTAAACACTCTTAAATATCTGTTTCATTGTTTTTCTTAATGATGTCTGCGGAACAACAAATCCTATTTTCTTTCCGGCATATGCTTCACTGTCTGCAAGATACTTCATAAGATATACTGCAACAATAGTTTTCCCACTTCCTGGCATTCCATTTACTACAACACGGTGAACCAAACCTTCTTTAATTTTTATAAGAATTTCTTCCACCGCTTTTCTCTGACTGTCGTTTAATTCTTTATAAGGTGAATATTTAAATAAATCCGAATTTTCAATTTCTTCAAGAGAATGCTTTACCAGTTTTTGTTTCTGTAATTTTCTCCAGAGAGCTTCAAACTTTTTATCATACTCTTTTTTCTGATAATATTGTTTATCCGCTATTCCAAAATTCTTATTTGTAACCTGAAACAGTTCATCTGCAACAATATACTGAATCAATTTTGACTCATAATCAAACGTTACCGACTGATTAAACAATCTTGAGTATATAAAATGAACTTTCTCAAAAATACGTTTTTCTTCAGCTATTGCATGTTGTATCATTCGAGTTTTTACATGGGTTGACTCCCCAATATATGCCTGTTTTCCATTTTCAAGAATATAAAGCATTGGCCAATTGTCCAGATATTCTTCATCACTGTATTGACCTTTCTTAAAATTACCTTCTATAATCTTAAACATATTTCAATCACATTCTTTTGTTTTTGTATATTTCTTTTATCATTCCACTTCAAATCCAAATTCCACCCATCCATTTCCCCATTCTCCATGAATCAGGTAGATCATGTCTTTCTGTACATCTTTTATCGTATAGTTTCCATCTTTTTCTTCTACTTCCGCTTCTGCTCCTGCGCCTGGATCGCTTTCTCCGGAAAGTTCTGCCGGAAATGCGGTTGCTGTTACTTTTTCCGGCTTTGTATCAAAGTACAGTTCCATATCTGTAGTTCCATCCACATTCATAGCCGGAAGCTCTGTCCACTGAGTAACTGCCACACTGTCTGCGGTTTCATTCTGTTCAACTCCATCTTTGTCCGCATAGCTCCAGCTGTATCCACCTTGCATGGCAGAAGCACTGACTTCACCGTAAGATGCCCGATAACCGACATTCAGATATGGCAGTTCCCCGGGATCTTTTTCCGGCCAAAATTCATCGAGAATGTCCTGATACTGGTCGGCATCGGATGCTTTTCCTTCTTTGACAACTTTGATCTTTGTCACGCCTGGATACTGGCCAGGATAGGATTCCAGCATGATCCCGTCGCCGTAGATTGCTACGATATCGCCTCGGTTCAGATCATCCTCGGAGATTTTTTTCCCGGTTTTATCCTGGATATTTTCAGGCATTGTCACAGTAAAAACATTTCCGGTTCCCTCTCCTACCATCAGGTGACCGTCTTCTCCCGCCGGGATATACATGGCTTCTATAGGCTTCGCTGATGAAGATTCCTGACATCCCACAAGCATACTTCCCGCCGCGATCACAATCGCTGTTAAAAAACATTTCCATTTTTTCATAATTACACACTCCTATTTGTAGCTGATCTCTATCGCTGTTACTTACCATCCTTTAAATACTGAAACCTGATATGCCCCAATGTTTTCCGGATCTTCCAGCGCCTTTTTTCTCCAGGAATTTGGAGAAAGCCCGGTGATCTTTTTGAAATTCCTCATAAAAGTGGACAAAACCGTGTATCCGACTTGCTCGGATACGCTCTCCACCGAACAGTTTCCTTTCATCAGAAGTTCACAGGCTTTATTGATCCGCACCAGATTCAGATATTCAAGGGGCGTTGCATTCGTATATTCTAGAAAGATCCGCCTCATATGCGTTTCACTTAACTCACAGCTTTTAGCAAGATCCTTCGCCATGATATTTTCCATATAGTGCAGTTCCATATAGTTGATCAGTTTCCGGATATAATCCATTGTATCCGAAAGGGGTTTTTCTTCAGTTTCTTTCTGATCCAGCCGGTCAAAAAACAGCAGCAAATTCAGCCCGAAAGTCAATATTGCATACTTATAGTTTGACCTTTTGCACTGTTCTTCCTCTATAATCATCTGCATCAGTTCTACTGCTCTTTTATTACTTTTTTGATCCAGCACAAAAACTTTCTGTTCCAGATCCTTTTTTAATTTTGTGTACTTCTCCGGCACATCTGCAAAACATTTTTTCAAAATAGTATCGGAATCAACAAACAGATATTCCCACTTTTGCTTTTCATCTGCCTTTTCAGGATCCGGACATGTCCTGTGCGGAATGTTACGGGGAATAAATGTAATCGTCCCTGCATCATAAGTAAGCTCTCTCTCCGCAAGCTGCACCGTTCCTTTTCCATAATGGCAGTAACCAATCTCCAGATAGTTATGAAAATGCATATTGTCCATCCCGTAAACGGTTTCCCATTTTTCCCCGGTAAGCACCAGAACAGGCATATCCTGTGAGATTTCATAGTAACGATATTCTGCTTTCTGCATTTATTGTCTCCATATTCTGTAAAAATTTTCTTATGTTTTCTTTTATTTTATTAGAAACCCTGCAGAATAGCAATAATATTTTGAACAGATGATCCTCTGCTCTTGAATCCCGTATATTTTCATGCTAATATATCCAATTAGACGAAAAAACTATAGAAACACAAAAACTGGAGGAAGTATGAATCAAAAAAGTACATCTGCTCCCATAGCAGAAAACAAAATGGGCACCATGCCTGTAGGGAAACTTGTATTGAACATGTCTCTGCCAATGATGATTTCCATGCTGGTACAGGCATTGTACAACATTGTAGACAGCGTTTTCGTTGCCATGCTCTCCGAAAACGCTCTGACTGCGGTTTCCATGGCCTTTCCGCTGCAGACTCTTCTGATCGCGGTAGGTGCCGGCACCGGAGTTGGTATGAATGCACTACTTTCCAAATCTCTCGGCGAAAAAAATTTTGAAAAAGCCAACCGTACAGCAAGCAATGCGGCATTTTTATATGGATTAAGTTATCTGGTATTTCTGATTCTTGGATTTACCGTAGTCAAACCGTTCTACGCCAGCCAGGTACATAACGCAGATCCTGAAATCCTTAAATTTGGAGTCGAATATCTCAGCACAGTCATGATGTTCTCCTTTGGCCTGCTCGGACAGTTTTTCTTTGAGCGTCTGCTCACATCTACGGGAAAAACCATCTTCAGCATGACTTCCCAGCTGTGCGGTGCCATCACCAACATCATCCTGGATCCGATCCTGATCTTTGGTCTTCTTGGTGCTCCGAAAATGGGTGTTACCGGAGCTGCCGTGGCTACTGTGATCGGACAGTGTGTAGCCTGCATCGTTGCCGGAACCTGCAACCATAAATTTAATCATGAAGTACAGCTCAGCTTCAAAGGTTTCCGTCCTAATCTTAAGATCATTGGCAATATTTATGCAGTAGGCATTCCATCTATCATCATGCAGTCTATCAGTTCCATCATGACCTACTGTATGAATCTGATTCTGGTACAGTTCACAGTTACTGCAACTGCAGTATTTGGCGTTTATTTCAAATTACAGAGCTTTTTCTTCATGCCTGTGTTTGGACTTAACAATGGTATTACACCGATCATCGCCTACAATTACGGGGCACGCCACAGAAAGCGTATGCTTAAAACTGTCAAAGTCAGTATGTTTATCGCATTCTGTTTTACATTTATTGGTTTCCTTGCCTTTGAATTTATTCCGAAAACATTGCTTGGACTGTTCAGTGCTTCCAGCGATATGCTCGCCATCGGTATCCCTGCCCTTCGGATCATCGGCATCCACTATCTGATCGCGTGGTTCTGTATCATTGCAGGAACTGTATTCCAGGCCCTTGGAAAAGCTATCTTCAGTATGATCGTATCCATCATGCGTCAGTTGTTCGTTCTGATACCGGCAGCCTATATTTTATCTTCGATTGGCGGACTTCATGCAGTATGGTGGGCCTTTCCCATTGCAGAAATTATTTCACTGATCGTATCTGTGGCCTTCCTGCTCGTTATAAACAAAACCATTATCCAGAAAATTCCGGAAGAGTAATCCAAAATTTTCTCAAATCTTCAAAAAATGCTCAGACCGTCGTGATCTGAGACAGTCTGTCAAGCAGTTCATAAACTCTTTCTTTGGTAATTTCTGCTACTTTTATCAATGTTTCTTCTGCTGATGGGTTTTCTGCGGAATTTATAATGTTCTCCTTGCCTGTAATCCAGTCCAGTTCTTCCTGTGTCAATGTATCCATATCTTCAGAAGAGAGTGCTTCCTGTAAATATGACCAAATCTCGTTCAGACAATTATCCCAAATTTCATACTGTTCACTTCCCGTTAACGCAGAAGATGCTTTCTGTTCCGCTGTTTTTACACTTTCTTCTGCCTGCTGTCTGTATGAGGAAGTCTCTGGCTGCGTTGTTTCAGCAACAGTCTGAGAGCCAATTTCGCTCAATGACACATAAGGTATATTCATATGTGAATATTTTCCCCTGATATTCTGTCCCTCTTCCTCAGAAATTGGTATGGAATAATCAGTACAATCTTCTGTTGTTGTATAAAACCATGGATTTTCCGGATGATCAAAACCATCTAGAAAAACATTTTCTTTTATCTGTAACTGTCCGGAAACAAAATCATAATATTTAAAGCTGGAACTCATTGCTCCTCCTGAAGCTTCATTTGCAATGGTATGATCCTCACATAAATAATATCTGTCACGTTCTCCACTGGAAATGACAAGCGACCTCTGTCCATTAACCATTGTATACAAATCAAAGAACATGGATGTATCTGCATCCGCATTAACAGATCCTATCATCAATTCCTCAATACCGTCACCATCAATATCCATAGTACAATATCCCAGGTCACTGCTGCTCATTTCATATCCGGCCAGATAACACAGATTTCTGTCACTGTAATCCGACATTGACCAGTTTGCATTTACTCCATTATAATACTGCCGGATTATTTCATCGTATTCCGGATAGCTGGTAATCGGACTGTCCTGTGAAGGATCGCTGTTTTCCGATGATCCTGGTGATAATACTTCCTGCAGAAATTCCAGAACCTGCTGTTTATCCATATGGGGAATCTCATCCTCTGCTTCTCTTTTTGTTTCTGCCACAGCCTCTGTCTCTATACAGCTGTTTTTCAAATTTTCCGTTTCATCACCATATTCCTGCATAGTCAGCTGGCGCTGACTGCCATCTGTATAAGCAGTATATGTGACCGTATCCTCCAATTGGCTGCTCTGCATTTCATACAGTATGGCAGCATTGTTCCAGTCCGCGTCATACAGACTCTCCCGGAGATGACAGTCTTCTTCTCCTTCTGTATTTCCTTCATAAATTACAAGTCCTGTCTTACCAGTTTGCGGATCTGTATATCTGCCAACTTCACTTCCCCAGCCATTAAACACACAGCTCACTTCTCCGTTGGAAATATCAAGAATTCCCGCAATATTATTTGCAGCCGCAGCTGGTCCCGTTACCCACACTTCTACACGGTTATCTCCGTCAAAATCCGCAACTTTAACTTTTTCCGCAAATATATCAGAGAAACTGATATCTCCGAAGATTCCGTCTCTGCCATCAAGATAATCACTTAATTCATGGCTTTCCACATACTGGCAGTACAGTTCCATATCATTTTCAAAATATGGATCTATATCTGCATTATAAATTTCATTTACCTCAGCTGCATAAACATTACTGCCCGGAAACACCGCAACACCTGCACCCAAAAAAGTTACCAGAACTGCCAACTCTAATCTTTTCTTTTTCATAGTATTTACCCCTTCTTCTGTTTTTTATTTCACATTCCTCTTCCTCTGCTTAATACTCTACGCATTTGAAACGGGAATGCTTATTTGTCTTCAAAATCAATCAGCTCTCTTATATCCGTTACTTCCAGAGCCTCTGCAATTTTGGAAAGATGCTCAAAATTAATAACTGTACGGGTGCCCCGCACAATGTCACTGATTGTAGATTCCCGGATCCCGGACATTTCCGCCAGTTTT
>OCAD01001072.1_pt1 | contig 12788 bp, 12 predicted proteins | sample 1538261 | NCBI WGS metagenome assembly OCAD01 (sample SAMEA2580261, study PRJEB22360) | human gut metagenome | biome: human gut; feature: human-associated habitat; material: faeces | place: Denmark | collected 2008/2010
GGGTTCCTCCGTTCTACCGAACGGCGGACCGGTCGACGCTGCGAACCCGTCTGGACGGCAATCTGCCTTTCAATCGTCGGGCATGGCCAGAAGGCCAATGCCCTCCTCTTTCAAGGCACCTTGCTCGACCAGACGGGCTCTCGCTGACTTTTGTCCGACCTGCAGCATTCTCCCTTTTTGGTGCAATGGGGTCAGGTTAGCTTGCACCATGACGTTGGTTCTGCAAGCGATACTTTTATCAAAGTGATATCAGCCATTCATCTGGCATTTTCGACGTTGCGCCTATTAGAGCCAGTCCATCTCCTTACCATAGTGGTCCGAATAGGCGCTACGCTTGAGTTCTTCATCGCTCGCTGGCCACGCGTTGGACACGTCGATTCCCGATTCATGGCAAGCGGTGGCGAACAGCTTCGACCCCTGATCGATTAGTTGAGACCTGCCCTCGGTCTTCTCGTCTTCGGCTTGCATTTAGAGCTCCACGCTTTCGGCGCCGTTGATGGTTAGGTTGCGCTCGTAGAAGGCCGTGAGGGCGCGGATGGCACACATCACGTCGCGCACGCCGCCGGTCTCGTAGCTCGAGTGCATGGCCAGCTGCGGCAGGCCCACGTCTACGGCGTGCATGCTCGCCTGCATGTTCGACAGGTTGCCCAGGGTGGAGCCGCCGGCCATATCACTCTTGTTGGCGAAGGCCTGCGTGGGCACGTCGGCGTCATCGCAAATTGCCTGGAACACCGCGCGGCTAAAGGCATCGGTGCAGTAGTGCTGGTTGGCGGCTTCCTTGATAACGATGCCGCCGTTGAGCACGACCTGGTTGCGGGCATCGCACTTCTCGGCGTGGTTGGGATGCACGGCATGCGCATTATCGCAGCTCACGAGCATCGAGGCGGCAAGTGCGCGATGGTACGACTCGTCATCGAAGCCCAGCGATCCGTTAATGCGGCGCAGCGCATCGGCCAAGAACGTCGACATGGCTCCCTGCTTGGTCTCGGAGCCAACCTCCTCGTTATCAAAGCAGCAGAAGACCGAGATATCGCGCGCGTTCTCAGCACCCAAAAATGCCTGCAGCGAGGTATAGGCGCAGGCCAGGTCGTCGAGCTTGGGCGTCGAGATAAACTCGTCGGCCCAGCCCCAAATGCGCGCATCCTGACGATTGACCAGGAACAGATCGCGGCCCAAAATTTGCTCGGGCTCAACGTCCAGCTCATCGGCAATCAGAGCGTCAAAATCTCCCTGCTTGAGTTCACCGGCGCTGATGAGCGGGCACAGGTCAACGGCTCGGTTGGGAGCAAAGCTCTCGTTAACGCCACGGTTCATATGGATGGCAAGGCTCGGGATGATGGCGACTTCGCGCTCGGTGGCGAGCAGGCGACTCTCGATGCGGTCGCCCTCACGCACCAGCACGCGGCCCGCGAGCGCCAGCGGGCGATCGAACCAGGTGTAGTCAATCATGCCGCCGTAGGCCTCGGTGTTCAGGCGCAGCGTCTCGCCCGCGCCGTCGAGCTCGGGCACGGCCTTAACCTTAAACGTCGGCGAGTCGCTGTGCGACGCCGTCAGCTGAAAATGATAGTCGCCGGCAACGCCGTCCTCGCCCCACGTCGCGGCCAGGTCCTCGCCCACCTTAAAGGCGATGGCACTCGAGGTATTGCGCTGCGTGTAATAACGCCCGCCCGGCTCGATATCCCATGCCGCGTTCTCGGGCAGGTAGGTAAAGCCCGCCTCGTCGAGCTCGGCCATAATGGTCGCCGCCGTATGGAACATGCTGGGGCATGCCTCGATAAAGTCGATGAGGTCGTTGGCGGCCTCGATATCGTCGGCAGTCACGTGCACGCGCTCGGGCGTTTCCTGATCCGTCATGCTCTCCCCTTTCGCTGGGTTGATGGTCCCCTCCAGCATACCCCGCCGCGCCAGCGCCGCGCCTTTCATTCCATGTTTAATCCCACGCCGCTCGCCAAGTTGAGCCATCATGCCCGTGCACCTTTTGCGACAATTACGCTAACAGGACGAGAGGAGCCGTCATGAAGCCACGTAACATTGCCATCGCCTGCGGTGTTGCAGGAACCGCCGTCGGCATCGCCATTGCCGCCGGTATCGTTTATCACAAACAAATCAAGTCCGCCGCGTCGCTCAAACGCTTGACTGACTATGCGGATGGCTATGACCTGTACGCAATCGACATCGCCTACGACTACGACCTTGACCGCATCATCGCCGCTGGCGTGCGCGACGACCAGGCCTACATCGATGCTGTGGTGGCGCAGGTGTTGCCCGGCGTGCCGGCACATGTCCAGGCGCCCCAGTTTGCCTGCAGCGCTTTTGTCGCCGTAGATGCCGAAGGCCGCGTGCGCACCGGTCGCAATTACGACTTTAAGGACGACACCTCGGCGCTGCTGGTGCGCAATCACCCGCGCGACGGCTATGCCTCCATCGGCTTTGCGGCCCTCAACAACCTGGGCACCAACGCTCCGCTTGACTCCGTCGCCGGACGCGCCGCTGCACTCATGGGCCCGTTTGCCCAGCTCGACGGTGTTAACGAACGCGGCGTGTCCATTGCCGTACTCACCCTGGATTCCAAACCCTGTGACCAGGACACGCAGCGCCCCGTCATCAATACCTCGCTCGCCATCCGCCTGGTGCTCGACCGTGCCGCCACCACGCAAGAAGCTGTCGACCTGCTTTCCGCCTACGACATGCACGCCATGGCAGGACGCGATTACCACTTCTTTATCAACGACGCCGCCGGTGACGCGCGGGTGGTGGAGTGGGATCCGCGCGACCCCGACCGTGCATGCAAAGTGACTCCTGTACGCCAGGTTACGAACTTCTATGCCTGCTATGGTGACGAAGTGCTGCCCAACCAAAAGAATGGCGAGCTGGGCCATGGTAAAGAGCGCGCCGTCGCAATCGCCGATGTCCTTGACGCCCATGTCGGCGCCCAGGACGAGGCAGTCGCTTGGAAGGCCCTACGCGCTGCGGCGCAAGAGCCCAATCCGGAAGACATCACCAGCAACACGCAATGGTCGGTCGTCTTTGACAATACCGAACCCGCTGCCGCTATTACGCTGCGCCGCCACTGGGGCGACGTCGACGCCTTCGCACTGTAAGGAGCTGGCACCGTCGTCCTTACGCTCGCCTGACGTTGCTTACATTTCCATACGCTTGAGCTAACACGTTTTACCCCCGCATCAACAGTGTGCGGGGGTAAACTTATGCGCATGTTATAACTTGCCCGGAAGGATTCACCATGCTTAGGATCGGTCTTCTTACTAGTGGCGGCGACTGCCAGGCGCTCAACGCCACCATGCGCGGCATTGTCAAAACGCTTATGACCAATAGCGAAGAGCCTATCGAGATTTATGGCTTTGAGGACGGATATCAGGGCCTTATCTACAGCAGGTTCCGTGTCATGACGCCCGCCGATTTTAGCGGTATCCTCACCCGCGGCGGCACTATTCTGGGCACGAGCCGCACGCCGTTCAAGCGCCTGAACATTCCCGAGGCCGACGGCGTCGAGAAGGTACCCGCGATGGTCCACACCTATCACAAGTTGCAGCTCGACTGCCTGTTTATGCTGGGCGGCAACGGCTCCACCAAGACCGCCAACCGCCTGCGCGAAGAGGGCCTCAACGTTATCGCCCTGCCCAAGACCATCGATAACGACACCTGGGGCACCGAGATGACGTTTGGCTTTACGAGCGCCATCGACGTCGCCACCAAGTGCATCGACGACATCCACACCACCGCTTCAAGCCATGGGCGCGTATTCGTTATCGAGATCATGGGCCACAAGGTTGGCTGGATCCCGCTGTACGCCGGCGTCGCGGGCGGTGCGGATGTCATCTTGATTCCCGAGATCCCCTACGACATGGACCAGGTCATCAAGACCATCGAGCATCGCATGGAGACCGGCAGCCGCTTTACCATCGTGGCCGTCGCCGAGGGCGCCATCTCCAAGAAGGACGCGGCGCTGTCCAAGAAGGAGTACAAGAAGAAACTCGCCGAGCGCACGAGCCCGTCGATCGTCTACGACATCGCCAAGGAGATCGAGGCCAAGACCGGTCGCGAGACCCGCGTCGCCATCCCCGGTCACACGCAGCGCGGCGGCCAGCCCGACGCCCAGGACCGCATCTTTGCGACTCAGTGCGGCGTCGAGGCAGCGCTCGGCTGCCTGCGTGGCGAGTTTGGCTACATGATTGCCTTGCGTGACGGCAAGATGTGCCACATGCCGCTCGAGGAGGTCGCCGGCAAGCTCAAGTTTGTCGACCCCCAGAGCGATCTGGTGCGCGAGGCCAAGGCGTTGGGCATCAGCTTCGGCGACGAATAGCCTCGGCCGAAATCCATCCCATCGGGCCCTCCGACCCCGCCCGACGTATTTCGATTTGGCTCCTCCCTTGACTCCGTCAAAGGTCGCCAATCGAAATCGTCGGGCGGGGTCGGAGGGCCCTGCGTTTACATACTCGCCGAGGCAATTCGTCTTCTTGCTGCGGGTGCCTGGTCTGAAATTCAGTTGCGGTGAAATAGTTCCTGCTTAGCCCGCAAATGGCTAAATCTAGAAGCTATTCCACCGCAATTAACTGAGTGGGGGCTCTTGGCTGCTACTTGCACTGACATTTGTCCTGAAATGGCTGGTCGTTAGGGGTTGCTACCGGTAGTTGCGGTAGGGTTGGGGCAGATTCTAACTAGAGATGGTGGTCGCTACCGGTTGTTCTCGGCATACTCGGCTCATTCGATTCGACCATCAAACGAAAGGAACCACCATGGATCTTGCGATGGCGCAGCGCCTCGTCGATCGCCGCAAGGCTGCCGGTCTTTCTCAGGAGGCGCTTGCCGCCCAGCTGGGTGTGAGTCGTCAGGCTGTCAGTAAATGGGAACGCAGCGAGTCCTCACCCGATACCGATAACCTCATTGCTCTCGCCGCGCTGTATGGTGTGTCGCTGGATGAGTTGTTGTATGGGGAAGCGGCTAGCGATGCCGATAGCTCAGAGGACGGCAGCACCGAAACGGTGGATGAGGCTAAAGAGGCCGAAGATTCTGTCGAGCACGCCGATTGCGGCGACAAACCACTTGTCGATATTTCCCTCGCGCGCGGCATCCACGTCATTGATCCCAATAAAGGCGAGGAAGTCCATGTTGGCTGGAGCGGCATCCATGTGACCAACGAGCGCAAGGGCGAAGAGGTGCATGTGGGGCCGGGCGGATTGCATATCGATACGCTTGAGGACGATGGACATAGTGTGCACACCAATGACGACGGCACCGTCACCATCGACGGCGAGACGTTTTCCAGCTGGAAGGAAGCACACGACAAGCTCGACCATCATGGCAAGCATTTCCACACCAAGGTCGGACGTACATGGAACAAATTCCCCTTCCCCGCGCTTGTCGCCCTCGCCTATCTGGTGCTCGGCATTGTCTACGGCACATGGGCTACGGGACTCTTCCTCGTCTTTCTGATTCCCATCTACTACGCGCTTGGCGACTTTATCGACCAACGCCACTTATCTAAGCTGATCGATGTCGTCTATTCAGTCAGCGCCGAGACATGGTTCCTCTACATGTGGCTCCGCCTGGGGCAACCCCATCCCGCCTGGGTAATCCTCATCACCATCCCGGTCGTAAAAGCACTCATGCGTTGGTGCCGTAAACAATGGAAGCATCGCAAGCGAGCCTAAACCATCCCAGCCCGACAGCAGCACCCAACTAGTACTCCCCCGCCCATCCCTCCTAAGTTGCGGTGATATAGCTCCGGTTTTAGCCTTGAGTAGTCGAGTTTAGGAACTATTCCACCGCAACTTACGAATGATCGGAGCGGCTACAGCACAAGCGTCGGCGTTCGTTTGATGGTCCGCCACGAAAAGGGCCTATCTACTACGTTTAACTCGATGGGGCCAACCATGACCGCCTTTTTCGAAAATCGACAGGCCTTCTACCTGCGGTTTTATTTTTCGTTTTCCCGGCATGGTTGAGGGTATCCAATTAAACGTAGTAGATAGGCCCGTTTTGTGGCATACGACCCATTCAAGCCCAATCTCGAAGGCTAAAGAGAGCCTCTCATCCGCACCTGCGAGCGAAAACCAAATAAAATGAAAGGCAAATGGAAAGCCCGTTTGACGAGCGGAGAACATATGCGCGACGTAACCGAAAGCGACTGGAAGCTGTTTAAGAAAATGCTTCCTCAATGGCAAGAACGTTATATGGAAAAGCTCATCGGCCAGTACGTTGAGATGCTGAACGGCGACAGCGAAGCGTCCAGTAGATTTTGGGCACTAGAAGAGCGCCTCAATAGAGACAAGCTGTCCTCAGGCGTAATTGCAAACGACATTCGCCGCAGCACAATGCACCGCGAGATAGCCAATTTGCTTATCGACAGCGTGATCACCCTTGACGACCTTGACGGTTTTACCGAAGACATTAAGAGCTATGCGCAACACTGGATTGGCCAGTAAGAGCACTGAACGACAGACATCCCCAGCAAAACGGGGCAAACGCTGGGCCACCTAATGGTTGTCCGGCGTTTGCCCAGATAAAACCTGCCAAAATATACCTGTCCCTTTTTGGCAGGTTACTCGGCGCTCTTGAGGGCGCCGACCATGTCGATCTTGTTGAGCGTTCGATTGGTGGCAAGGTTGACGATAAACGTAAAGGCAAAGGCCAGCAACACGGATAGCACGTAGCTCAGCGGCTCGACCTCAACATCAAAATACAGCGACGGCATCTGCAGGATGTACGTAAAACTCTCGGCCAGCAAGCCGCCTAGCGGTACGCCCAGTGCGGCGCCAATCGCCGTGAGGATCAACGTCTCCTTGTTGACGTAGTGGTGCACCTCGCCGCGACGGAAGCCCAACACCTTAATGGTCGCCAGCTCGCGCTCGCGCTCGGAGATATTCGTGTTGGACAGCGTAAACACCACCACAAACGACAGGCACGCCGCCATAAAGGTCACGAGCACCACGACCGAATTGATAATCGTAAAGTTCGCCTCATAGTTTTCCCAATGCTCGGCCGTACTCGAAATCGTAAGCCAACCGTCACTCTTAAGATTCTTGCTAAACGCAATCTGGTCGGCCGACGAACCCTTGAGCAGTGCAAAGATGCCGTTAAGACGCGCGCTTCGGCCGAACGTGCGCTCATAGGTGCCCTGTGTCATGTAAAGCGTGTTGCCCAGATAGTTAAGCGAAATGTCGCTGACTTTGACCTTGGCAACATTGAGCGACGAATCCTGGACGTGAGCCGTATCGCCCGGCTGAATCCCCAGCACCAGCTGTGAACTTTTGCTCAGATACACGTCTCCGTCACGCAAAGGCAGCGGTTCTTTGGACTCATCCTCCAGACGCACGTAATCGCCCAAGTCACTCGTGCGGTCATCGGGCACCACGATCAGCTGCACAGTCTCGCTCTTGCCGCCAAATGTAAAGGTGACGTTGTCGGTCATAATCGGCAGCGTCGAAGTCACGGTCACGTTGGAATCATTGGACGCGCTGCGCCCATCCAATGCCGCGCACGTCTGTGAAAAATCGTCGGGATTGGCGACCGCCAGCAGATCGTAGCGCGTGACGTGGCCGTACTGCTTGGGCGACAGCGCGACCGACGTATCACGAATGCCCATGCCGCAAATTACAAGCGCTGTGCAGCCCGCGATGCCAAAGATGGTCATAAAGGCGCGCTTTTTGTAGCGGAACAGGTTACGCGCCGCCACCTTGTTCAAAAAGCCCATGCGACGCCAGATAAAGCCGATGCGCTCAAGCAAGATGCGCGAGCCGGCACGCGGGGCCTTGGGACGCATAAGCGAGGCTGGGGTCTCGGACATCTCGTGGCGGCAGGCGATAATCGTAGCGCCCACCACGCCCACGGCAAACAGCGCCACCGACACGAGCGACGACACGATGTCGTACGAAAGCAGCATCTGGGGCAGCGAGTACATGTCGTCGAACACCGTAAACAGGAACAGCGGCAGGCCCACAAATCCGATGATGTTGCCGAGCACGCCGCCGATCAGACACGCCCACAGCGAGTAGTCCACGTATTTGGACAGAATACGCCCACGTGAATAGCCGAGCGCCTTGTACAGGCCAATAAGCGTGCGCTCCTCCTCGACCATGCGCGTAGCGGTGGTAAGGCTGATGAGCACGGCGACGATAAAGAAGATAAACGGGAACACCGTGGCGATGGCCTCAATTGACGAGCTATCGCTTTCCACGCTCGAGTAGCTTGCGATATTGCCGCGGTCCTGGATGTACCACGTACATTCGCCTAGATCGGAAAGCTCGGCGCGGGCATCGGCGAATTGTTGGTTGGCGGCGGCGCGGCGCTGGTCCAACTCGGCCTGAGCTTGGACGCGCTCCTCGCTGCCCTCGGCCATACGGTCGATGTTGCCCTGTTCAATCCCAAAGAGCATATTCGCCTGGCGTTCGGCCGCATCTAAGCTTGCCGGCGTGTCAACCGTCAACTCCTGAGCACGTGCCTTCTCACGCTCCTCGCGGATCTTCTCGATATTGCCCTTGACCTCGTTGATCTTTGTCGTGTAGGCGTCCGAATAGGAGCTGAGGCTCTTGGCTCCCTCGACGATCACGTGGACCGAGGAGTAGGAAGAAGATGTCGCGGCGTCCTCGTTCACATAGAACTTATAGTCCGCAGCCGAAGCAGCGCGAAAGGCGTTGACTGTCGAGTCGGAGCTCACGTCGGTGGGATCGAGGACCTCGGCCGTAATGGTGTAATCGCCCGCGGCAAACTGGTCCTTGGCACTTTGGTTCGACGAGCTCGCGTCATTGGCGGCAAAACTCACCGTATCGCCGAGCTTTTTGCCCGAAGCCTTCAGGAACTTCGAAGTCACCGCGACCTCATCGGCGCTCTCGGGCAAATCACCGCTCACCAGCACCGGTTGATCGATATTCTCCTTGGAAAGACTTTGCACGATCACGCGCTCGCGTGTTGTGCCCACGGCGGTGTAGGCGGTCTCGGTGTAGATACCCTCGGCCGTCTCGACGCCGTCGACCTCTTGGATAGCCGCAAGATCGTCGCGCGTAAGGCCATAGGTCGACTGCACGTTAATGTCATAGACATTCTGCTGGTCAAAATAGGCGTCGACCGAATCGCGCAAATCTTCGCAGCCTGCCTTAAGACCGCACATCACGCTCACGCCAAGCGCGGTGATGACCACGATAGACAAGAAGCGCTTAAGACTGCCGCGGATTGTACGGTAGATGCCACGGCGAAAAACCGTCGGCACCATATCGTTTGAGCTCTGAGCGGTGCGGTAGGTCGCAAACTCCCGGTCGCGACCCGCGCGCTCCGTATCGTGGTTTTGGCTGTTTTGGCGGTCCTGGTCCATGGGCGCTACCACTCGATCGTCTCGATAGGCACGGGATTTTGCTGGACCGTCTCGCTCTCCACGCGACCACTCTTAAAGCGGATCAGGCGATCGGCCATGGGCGCGAGCGCGGAGTTGTGCGTGATGATGATGACCGTAATGCCCTGCTTGCGGCAGGTATCCTGCAGCAGCTGCAAGATCTGCTTGCCGGTTTTATAGTCGAGCGCGCCCGTGGGCTCGTCGCATAAAAGAAGCTTGGGGTTCTTGGCCAGTGCGCGGGCAATGGACACGCGCTGCTGCTCGCCGCCCGAAAGCTGCGCGGGGAAGTTGGCGAGGCGCTCGCCCAGGCCAACCTGGCGAAGCGTCTGTTCGGCATCGAGCGAATCGGGGCAGATCTGAGCTGCAAGCTCAACGTTTTCGAGCGCCGTCAGGTTGGGAACCAGATTGTAGAACTGAAAGACAAAGCCGACGTCGGCGCGGCGGTACTCCACAAGCTGCGCCTCGTTGGCAGAGCTCACGTCGCGCCCGTCCACTGTCACGGAGCCGGAGGTTACCGTATCCATGCCGCCTAGGATGTTGAGCGCCGTAGTCTTGCCGGCGCCCGAAGCGCCCAGGATAATGGCGAGCTCACCGCGCTCAACGGTAAAGCTCGCGCCGTCGAGCGCATGGATGCGGGCATCGCCCTCGCCGTATGCTTTGATGACGTCTTTGAATTCGATATAGGCCATCGATCGGTTCCCATCTGGTCGGATAACTCTTTAGTATTACCCATTTCACGCCGACCAAAAAGGGACAGGTTCATTTTGGCAGGTTTTATATGGGGAAACGACAGCCATAGATGAGGCGCCGGGGAGGCAGAGAAATCATCGACGGGGTCAGGCCGACCGCCAAACACAACGCACGCATCTCTATCTGTCAGCAAAATCATTCGAACAGCTGTTCGTTTCTATGATATGATTCCGTTATCTAAGCAGGCCAATACACAGAAAGGCGGCCAACATGGCGTTCGACTTTAAGAAGGAATGCAAGGAGCTCTACAAACCTGCAAGCAAGCCGAGCATCGTAACTGTCCCGCCTATGAGCTACGTTGCCGTTCGCGGAAAGGGCGACCCAAATACCGAAGGTGGCGAGTATCAAAACGCCCTGCCGCTGCTTTACGGCATCGCCTATACCGTCAAGATGTCGAAGAAAGGCTCAAGGAGTATCAAGGGCTATTTCGACTTTGTGGTACCGCCGCTCGAGGGTTTCTGGTGGCAAGACTCCCCGAGCGGCGACATCGATTATGTACGCAAGGACGATTTCAACTTTATCTCGTGCATTCGCCTGCCCGATTTCGTCACCCGAGATGACTTTGACTGGGCAGTCGCGGAAGCCACGACCAAAAAGAAACTTGACTTTTCTGCCGTCGAGCTGCTTAAAGTTGACGAGGGCCTCTGCGTTCAATGCATGCACACCGGGCCCTACGACAACGAACCGGCGACCGTAGGCGCTATGAATGAATACACGACCGAGCAGGGCTATGTCCCCGACTTCTCAGACACCCGTTTCCATCACGAAATCTATCTCTCCGATCCACGCAAATGTGCACCGGAGAAACTTAAGACTGTGGTTCGTCATCCTATCAAGCGCGCTGAATAGCGTGGAGCGTCATCTCACGCGCTAGGTTTTAAGCCAGCCAACCAGCCGCCTCCTAGGCCGTCCGGTAATTATCTTGACGCGGCCCCTCGCATCTTATAAGTTTGTTTTGCTAAAGCTGGAAAGCATCTCAACGATGCGCAACTCCAGCTCTTTTTCTATCAAGAGGCTTAAATGAAATACCGGAAGTCGCGGATATCCATCAACGAACAAATAGCACTATTGACAGAATACAGGGGTCTTAAGTGCTCTGATCAAAGCGAACTCGAGCGAGCTTTGGTCGAAGTCGGCCACTACAGACTGTCGGCCTACTGGTTTCCCTACAAAACCAAATGCAAGTCCGGGATTACCATCTTTCGCGAAGGCACAACATTCGAAACCATCATCTACACGTATGAATTTGACCGAGCCCTCCGGCAGTTAATGTTTGATGCGGTCGGCAGAATTGAGATCTACCTCAAAAGCAGAATTGCCTATCTTGCCTCTGAGGAACGCGGGCCTTTCTGTTACCCAGATGTCGCCATAACGAGGCTCAACTCGGCATGTCCATCGCGCTTTGCGCCGCGCTGGGCTACGCAGCCGTCTTTGGCAGCGCCACCAATACGCTGCTCGCACCCATCCTGATTGGCTGCGAAGTCTTCGGTTTCGGTAATCTGCCGGCATTCTTCATCGTCTGCGTCGCGGCTTACCTGTTCAACATGGATAAGTCGATCTATGCCCTGCAGAAGCGGGCGTAGAAAGATGTCCAAGCAAGTGGTCTCAACCGGAAACGGCATCCCACTCTAAGGCTGTATTCCGGGACACGGTTTCCGTTTGGGACGCCATTCGGAAAGCGCATCCCGTTCTTTCACGGCGTCTTGGCTATGCAAAGTGCTCGAACGTTATTCCTCGTACGCGCCCTCGAGCCGAAGCAGCCACTCCTTGCGGTCAAGCCCGCCGGCATATCCGTTGAGCGAACCATCGGCGGCAACCACGCGATGGCACGGCACGATAATCGAAATGGGATTGCGTGCAACCGCAGCCCCCACGGCACGCGGGGACACAACGGGAGCCTCGTTTCCCGGCACACGATGTCGAGCCGCAACTCGCTGGGCTATCTCACCGTACGTAGCGACCTCGCCACGCGGGATAGAAAGCAGCTCAAACCAAACCTCGCGCTGAAACGCCGTGCCAATCATATGCAACGGCGGCGTAAACCGAGGCTCCTGCCCCGCAAAATAAGCATTCAGCCAAGCCCAAGAACGCTCAAGCACCGAAGAAGCCGCACCATTTGCCGGATCCACCGAAGACATACCGCCGGCGCCAGAAACCGCATCGGCACCTTCAACGTGCTCCGCATCTTCTTTGAGCAGCGTAGAGTCAAAGTGCTCCTGTCCCTCAAACCAAAGCCCCGTCAGACCGCGGCCATCAGCGGCAAGCAAGATTTCGCCCAAAGGCGAAGCAAACGTCGTCGTGACCACCTGCGGCTCCTTTCAAAACTCCGCAAACATAATACCGCGAACTGTGCAGACAACCCCGCAGATACGTCTGGGCGGGCTCGTAATTGTTTAAGCGAGGCTGTTTTCCCCAATCAAGCGAAGAAGACGCGGGGCATCGACGCCAGAGCGGTACCTCTATCAGCTGAGCTCTAATACTTTCCCAAGAAGTGAACGAGTAAAATCGAAGCCCCGGAGCATCCACACCTTTAGACCGCAAAACCGCAGGATTCGCGCAACAAAACCGCAGGAAATGGCGGTCAAAATATGCCAATGCTTCGGGGGTCCAAATAAGGTCGTTCACTTCTCGGCAAAGTATTAGACCTCGATTCGCACCAACCCCAAAGTCCCCGCAGGCAGCAGGCGCGACAGCG
>OCAD01001075.1_pt1 | contig 12740 bp, 9 predicted proteins | sample 1538261 | NCBI WGS metagenome assembly OCAD01 (sample SAMEA2580261, study PRJEB22360) | human gut metagenome | biome: human gut; feature: human-associated habitat; material: faeces | place: Denmark | collected 2008/2010
GCTGTAATCATAAGATACTCAAATGAAATATCTGAGATATACCTGTCACGGAAATCTGTATGCCGATGCAGAATGTAAAAAAGGCAACGAGCTTGTTAATGATCTGATTCCCTACCGGCCCGAGTTTCTGAATAATTCTTTGCCCTTGGGAAAGAAAGATATAAAGTATGGCTGCCATACAAACTATAACAAGTGCGATCACAAAATAATTGATTCCGGTTTGCAACAATTTACCTTTGACGCTGGCAGAAGCCATCAGAGTAAATATAACGGATATACTGCCCGGACCGATGCTGATGGGAAACGTGATGGGATAAAATATCTTCTGTTCTATATTCTTCCATTTGAGGCTATCCATGTTCCGGCTCGATTCTTCCTGATCCGGGGAGTTAGAATCGCCGAGCAACTCCATGGCCGTTTTACAGATAAGTATCCCACCGCCCAACTGAATGACAGGGATGGCCAGTCCGAACATTAACAAAAACAGGTGGCCTATGACCAAAGTACCCACACCGATTATTATAAAGTTAAGAATCAGTTTCCGGATGGCGGTTTTCCGCTGCTTGGGATCCAGGTCGGTAAAAAAGCCATTCACCACAAAACCGTTTCCCAAAGGATTCACCACGGGAAACAAAGCCATAAAAGAGGAAGAGAATATAATTAGCAGATTACTCAGTGACATAGTTCTTGCATTTTTTTAAATACTCCATTAAGAATACAATACCTATGTAAAAACACAGATGGACTCTTATTGATGCTGCAATTGCAAGAAACATTTTCTTATTGTGATATTTTAACGGACTAACACTAATGGGAAACATACATACGTGTGTATCCGCACTTCCCCGGAAAAGTAAATCGTATATTATGCGAAGACAACTCTCACTTCCGTCCCCTTCCCTTCTTCGGAACGAATGCTGACCTTCCCCCTGTAGACAGAAAAGATTTTCATGGAAAGACTTAACCCGATCCCTTGACCGGCGTATTCTCTCGTATTACTTCCCCGGTAGAATGACTGGAAGATAAGTTCCATTTCATCCGCCGGGATGCCGATTCCGGAATCTTTGACAGCTATCCCCCATCGCTCATCTTCCTTGTAAAGCCGGATAAGCACCTCGCCTTGCGAATACTTGCAGGCATTGTCTATCACGTTTTGCAAGGCTATTTTAAACAAGTAAGGGCTGGCACTGACCACAGCGTACCTTGCGGCATCTTCCGGATATTGCAGCCGGATGCGCGGGTTAGCAGCTCCAGCCTCTTCCAACAGGTCTGCCAGACGAATCTCTTCTACGTTATTCTTCCGGATGTCCTCTTCCTGTCTCGACAGAAACAGCAGATGCCTGATCAGATTGGACAGGCGTTTACTTTCCCCGGCTATCCGCCGGAGTGCTTCGATGTACTCATCGGTACTCCGTTCTTTCAGGAGACTTATTTCACATTCACCCTGAATGGCGGTAATAGGATTATTCAGTTCGTGAGAAGCATGGCTGACAAATGATTTTTCTGCTCTAAATGCCGTATCGATACGGTCGAGCATACTGTTTAAGGTTTCTATCAGATGGTCCAGTTCATCTTTATTGCCGGTGGTCTTCAATCTGCGGTTCAGACTGTTGCCGCGGATCTGTTTCAACTGTAACAGGACGTGCTGCAAGGGAATCAATATTCTCGTAGAATAGAGTTGTCCGATGAAAAAGATCAATACCGAGCTGCATAATACCAGAAAGGCGGATAAGAGCAGCAAATGTTCCTGTATCTTGACCCCATAACTGTTATGCGACATGATAATTACGATAAAATTGCCTTCATTATCGGGATAGTATAGTGCGGCTCCCAGCATATCCTGATATACGAAAGAGACCGATGACATCTCTTTTGACTCAAGAAGCTGCTTCTGCTGGCTGGCGGAAAGATATTTATTCAGCGTATCACGCACCACGGCATCACTATCCATATCCAACAAAATCTCTTTGGCCTCCGGCAGCAGCTCATCATACTTCCGTTGAATGGTCTGATAGCTTTGCTCATCCACTTCATCTCGCTCCCAGTGTTTCTGAGCGGTCAGAAAAGCTTTTTCCCGAAGGTATGACCTGTACAACCCATCGATATACCTTGAACTGAACAGGTAGAACACTCCGATAACTGCCATGGTGGTCAGTACCGTTACCAACGTATAAAAGAGTGCGATTTTACGTCCTATTTTCATAGCCTGGCTTGTTAAAGTTAAGCATACATGATATATCCCGAACCTACCACCGTATGAATCAATTTCTTGTCATGCTCCTTATCTATTTTACCACGAAGATAGTTCACATAAACATCTACCACATTGGTATTCGTATCGAAATTCTTATCCCATACATCTTTCAATAATGTCAGGCGCGAAAGCACCATGCCTTGATGGGTCATGAAATACTCCAGCAAGCGGTACTCCTTAACAGTGAGTTCGATCTCCACCTCCTTGCGTCTGGCACGGCGGGTGTTGCAGTTAAGCACCAGATCATCACATACCAGCTGCTGGACAGAGTCTTCCCGCCCTCTGCGCAGGATGGCCTTGATGCGCGCCTCCAGTTCCTGAAAGCTGAATGGTTTCACCAAATAGTCATCCGCCCCCGAATCGAGCCCTTTCACGATATCCTCCGTGGTGCCCAATGCAGTCAACATTATAACCGGGGTGAGATAACCGTATTGCTGACGATAAAGCCGGCATAGCTCCAGACCGTTCATCTTAGGCATGATAATATCCAGGATCAACAGGTCGAATGCTTCTTGCCGGATGAATTCCCATCCGGCATCACCGTCATTAGCCACCGACACAGAATGTCCAAACTCCTTCAAACCCCGTTCTATAAACGAAGCTATATTCACTTCATCTTCTACCAATAATATCTTAGCCATCCTTCTTTAGTTTTTAAAGTGGCAAATATACTGTTTACACTCGTCTTTGCCGCAATTTACCCTCTTTATCATACAACGTTTTACCATAAATAACTTCTACAATCAACGGAAAAATGAATAGAGTAAAGAAAGTATCGCACAATACGCCCCCGATAATGACAATGGCAAGCGGGCGTTGCGACTCAGAACCGATGCCATGACTCAAGGCGGCCGGCATTAATCCGATGGCAGCCATAGCAGCCGTCATCACGACCGGACGAACACGCGAACGGACGGTATTCTTTACAGCTTCCGATAAAGGTATGTGTGAACGTACGTTCGATTTAATGCCCGAGATCATAATCACTCCATTCTGGATGCAGATACCGAACAGGGCAATGAAACCGATCCCCGCAGAAATCGAAAAGTTGAAATGGGTAATCAACAAAGCAATAATTCCCCCGGCAGCTGCAAACGGCACATTCAGTAGCACCAGGCCTGCATCTCTCGCATTCGAAAAAAGGATGAAGAGAATGACAAAAATAATGGCAATGCTGACAGGAACCCCCTGGGCAAGCCGCTTACTGGCACGTTGCTGATTTTCAAAATCTCCGGTCCATTTCAGCGTATATCCGTCCGGCAGATGTACCGAAGCCGCCACTTTCTTTTGTGCTTCGGCGACAGCAGACCCCATAGCACGTCCGCGTACGGAGAACTTAACGGCACAAAAACGGGCATGACTGTCACGGAATATAAGTAGAGGTCCCGTAATAGTCCGGATATCCGCCAGCTCTTTGATCGGTATCATCGTACCATCCATCGCGGGCACCAGAATCTTACCTATTTGCTCTTCGTTCCGGCGAAACTCTTCATTGTAACGCACCATGATATTGAATTTACGCTCGTCTTCATAAAGCAGGGAAGCCGATTTACCTCCTATAGCCATCTCGATAATAGACTGCACGTTCTCTTTAGACACACCGTAACGCGCCAGTTGCTTTTCATTCAACTCGATGCGAAGTTCCGGCTGGCCAATGTTGCGGATCACTCCCAAATCCTCGATACCTTGTACGGTTCCCAATACTTTGTCGATCTGCACAGCCAGTTTCTCCGCTTCATATAAGTCTTTGCCGAAAACTTTAACGGCAATAGATCCTTTTACACCCGAAGCCGCTTCCTCTACATTGTCAGTGATCGGCTGCGAGAAATTAAAATCGGTGCCGGGATAAAGAGCAAGGGCAGATTGCATTTTCTCAATCAGTTGTCCTTTGCTAAGTCCGCTTTCCCACTCCTTCTCCGGGAAAATATCGACATGAAACTCCACATTATAAAAACCGGTGGCATCGGTTCCGTCATTCGGACGCCCGGTTTGCGAAAGCACCTGTCTTACCTCGGGAAATGCCAGTAATTCTCTGCGCATTCTATTGGCAAGGGATACTGACTCATCCAAAGAAATGCTCTGCGGAAGGGTAGCGCGAATATAAATAGCCCCTTCATTCAACTGCGGCAAAAATTCCATTCCCAGAAACGAATAGAGAAACAGACCGACTCCTCCTGCCAAAGAAGCCAATCCGATAGACAATTTACGATGGGCATGAAAGATCGCAAACAAAGCCGCACTCTTCTCTCTGATAAAGTGCACCAGAAAATTACTTCTCTCACGCACATTCTTCTTCAAAAGAATAGACGACATGACCGGAACCAGTGTCAATGTGAAAATCAATGCTCCCAGTAAAGCAAATCCCAGAGTATAGGCCAAAGGAGAAAACATTTTTCCTTCTACTTTTTGAAACGAAAAGATGGGAATCAGCGCTGTAATGATAATCAGCTTAGAAAAAAAGACAGCTTTGGCCTTTTCTTTGGCTGTACTTCGGATCAGGCCCATTTTTGACATCCTGTTGAATACGGGCATTCCCACCTCTTTCGCTTTTCGGTCGAGGGCAACGAATATTCCCTCCACCATCACTACCGCTCCGTCTATAATGATCCCAAAATCAATAGCTCCCATTGAAAGCAGGTTGGCAGACATCCCCATTATGTGCAAGCAGATAAAAGCAAATAACAGGGCTAACGGTATAATGACCGCAACTACTGCCGTCGTCCGCCAGTCTGCCATAAAAATAAATACAATGAAAGTTACCAGCAATATGCCCTCTACCAAATTGTGTGTCACCGTATGAACTGCAAGATCCACCAGATCTTCCCGGTCATAGAAAGGTACGATCTCCACATCCGACGGCAGGATATTCTCATTCAGTTCGTCTATTTTCGCTTTCAACCCGGATATGACTTCTCCCGGATTCTCTCCTTTGCGCATCACCACAATGCCTTCCACTACATCATCTTCATCCATACGCCCCACCTGGCCCAAACGGGGTAAACATGATTCGCGTACATCGGCCAGATTTTTCACCAGTATGGGAGTCCCATTAATGTTTTTTACTACAATGTTCCGCAGTTCTTCCAAGTCATTAATCAATCCGATACCTCTCACAACATAGGCCTGCGAACTTTTGGTAATCACATCTCCCCCGACATTGATATTGCTTTTCGCTATGGCATCATAAAGTTCAAGCGAAGTGATGCCATAATTGATTAACTGATTCGGATTGACACTGACTTCAAAAGTTTTCACTTCCCCGCCGAAACTGACAATATCCGCCACTCCCGATACGGCACGCAAGTTACGGTCGATCACCCAATCCTGAATCGTTTTCAGTTCGCGTACACTCCGTTTGTCACTTCGCAAAGTATAACGGTAAATCTCACCCGTAGGTCCGTAAAGAGGTTGTACTTCCGGAGTCACCCCATCCGGAAGATCTGCGTCATTCAATAAATTGTATACCTGCTGACGGGCAACAAAATCATCCACATGATCTTCAAACAACACATTGATGACCGACAGTCCGAATAGGGTTGTCGAACGGATATCCGTCTTCTTCTGTACCGAGTTCATGGCTATCTCCACCGGAATCGTAATGAACTTCTCCACCTCTTCCGCACTGCGTCCCGCCCATTGGGTAATGATGGTCACTTTCGTATTCGTCACATCGGGAAATGCATCTATCGGTGTATGCTTGAACGAAACCACACCGGCAATGACGGCAATCGTCGTACAAAAAAAGATGAAGAACTTATTTTTCAACGAAAATGCCACAATATTGTCTATAAACTTATGCATAGTATTCTTCCGTTTTTAGTCTGCATTTAAACTATTGTAGACCAATAATACATTCTGATTCAGCACTCTGTCACCCTCGGAAAGTCCGGAACGGACATAGCATTCCTGATTCTGCCGTTTGTATACATCGACTTCTTTCACTTTCAGGCGGTTGTCGGGGGTGACGGTTACGACGTAATTCTTACCTCCTTCAAATATCAAGGCATGTGCATTGATCCGAGGCATCTGTTTCCCGGAAGATTTGCACTCAACATTGACCGTGGTGAACATACCCGGCTTCAGCAGATAGTCTTCGTTACACAGCTTTACCCGTACGTTCATTGTCTTACTTTCAGTATTCAACATGTGGTATACTTTATCTATATTTCCGGAGAACACCTTACCCGGATATGCCAGCGTAGTGATATGTACCGATGCTCCTTCTGCTACTTTACTGATGTCGCTTTCATAAACATCTGCCATCACCCATACATGCTCCAGACCGGAGACAGTAAATATCTCCTCACCCTGATCGGGACGAAGCTGCATATTTCTGCTCACACTCTTTTCCACAATAAAACCGCTAACGGGAGATTTGACTTCATAGAATGACCGGCCGCTGAAGTTATTTATGGAAAAAATTTCTTTGATGCGATCCTCTTCCGCTTCTGCATTGATCAATTCCTGACGTGCCTGCAATACATCTTTATCGGATGCCAACCCGGAATCGAACATATCCCGGGTAGCATTTACATTTCTGCGGGCAATAATCACCTGTTGCTCCGCCTCTTTCATCTGTCTTTCGTAATCGGCCACTTCACCGCTACGCAATATGGCAAGTATGTCTCCTTTTCGCACATAATCCCCAACTTCAGCGCGAAGTTCCGTCACTGTTCCGCCAAACATCGGATAGACGTGTGCCACCTGTTCCTGATTAAAAGTAACACGTCCGTTCAAAGTCAATTCATCTGCCACATCATGCAGATGTACCGTATCGACGGAAACTATTTTAAGTAAACTGTCTGTCAGACACAGATCTTGATTTTCTCCGGGGTGCTCCACTTCTGATGAGCAACCACTCCCCATACCCAAAATCAATAGGCATGGAAGGTATTTTGTCCAATTCATAAATTATATGGATTTAGTAGTTAAAAATAGGTTGTCCGGCCACCGCATTCAGGTTCTCTATACCGAGCAGTACGTTTTTCTTGATTTCGTAAAGCCGGATGCAAGTCTCTTTGTAGCTATCATAAAAGTCGATGAATTCTAAAAGACTGATGTTACGTTTGATAAAGTTCTCGTTGGCTCCGGCTATCAGTTTCTCAAAATTCTGTTCCAGTCCCATATCAGTCGACTGATACAACTGACATGCTTTCTCTAAAGCAGTATAAGCTGCGTATAGTTCGGCCTCGGCTTTATTTCGGGAATACTCTTGCTCCCGATGCGCCTTCAGAAGATTGAAACGGGCCATTTTAATATTCCCCTGGTTACGGTTAAAGATAGGTACCGACATACTGAATCCGATTGCAAAGTAGTTATTAATAAAATTACCTTGCCGATCATAACTACCTTTTACTGCGAATTCCGGAAAAGCCAACGCCTTCTGCAATTTCAGATCGGCTTGCGAAGCAGTGACACAGCTGCGTGCCAACTTCTGGTCAGGTCTCCCGTGTACCCTCTCTTGTAAATCGGCATAAGACAACCGGTCCATGTTTAATTGTCGAAGATCTCCTTCATCTATTACAGGCTCTGTCCGAAAGTCGGCAGGCAGATTCAGTAACAGATTCAATTCTCCTCTCCGGGACAAATAGTTGCTTTCGCATTCGTTCTTGTCTTTCTTCAGAGAAAACAGCATAGACTCGAGTCTCGCCATCTCCATTAAAGAGATATTTCCCTTTGCGTGCTGCTCTTTTATACCTGTCAGCAAATGCTCCAGCGAATTGATTTCTTTATCATAAACGGACAATAACTTTGAGAGATAGAAAACTTCTGTAAATGCCTCGCCAAGTTCCTGGCGTAAAGTCCTCATCACTTCTTCGAACTGATAACCGGCAATTTCCTTGTTTATCTTTTCCAACCGTATCTGCTTATTCCGTTGTCCGGCAAGGCGTATCACCTGCTCTATTTCGACTACCGACTCGCCTTTTTTGCCGAAGTCAAAGTACTTTCCATTCAATCGGTTATACACATTTTGTTCGAATGAAATTACCGGATTATCGAACAGTCCGGCCTGAAGCAACCTGGCTTGTGCGATGTCTACATTGTAGCGCTCGGCCAATAGGGATAAATTACATTTCAGGAAACGTTGCTCTGCCTCCTTCAGAGTCAAGCCGACGGACGGCTGTTGGGCTTCGGCAAATCCGAAAATGCCAAGAAAAAAGAGAATAAAAAACTTTCTGATCATAGTCCTTGTTATTTTGGAAGCAAAAGTACAACTCCCCCATGAAGCAAACCGTTTGAAAGCAATTATAAGATACTCAGATAAGATTAGAAAGTTATTAGAAAGCAGAAAAAACGGGACAAGGAAGAATTGCTAATATAATAGGAGAAATAGCTATCTGACAATAAGATCTATCTTCCTATCTTTGCAACATCAAAGAAATAAATAAGTAATCACTAAAAAAGTAAAAATATGAAAGTCATTGATTTAACAAAAGAAAGCTTCGTAGAGAAAGTGGCCGAATTTCAAGAATACCCGAATAAATGGGATTTTAAAGGTGATAAACCTTGCCTGGTAGATTTTCATGCTCCCTGGTGTGTATATTGCAAAGCCCTGTCACCTATACTCGACCAACTGGCTGTAGAATATGATGGGAAAATAGATATTTATAAAGTGGATGTAGATCAGGAACCGGAACTGGAGGCTGCTTTTGCCATTCGTACAATCCCTAACCTGTTGCTTTGTCCGATGGGAGGAAAACCAAGTATGAAATTAGGAACTATGAATAAAACCCAGTTAAAAGCATTGATAGAAGAAGTTTTGTTATAATTAGATCGGAAGAGCATTTAATGAAGGGGTATCGAAACCCGTATTCACCACAGATTACACGGATTCACACAGATAAATAGAATAGATTAAGCTTACTCTGTGTGACTCTGTGTACCCCTGTGGTGAGTTATGAAACACTCTCTTGAAATTAATATGACTATTTTATTCCGGCAGCAAGTACCAACCTTATATCTGCATATGAGACATCATCCCCCAAAGCTGCTTTAATAACCGTCAGTCCTTTATCACTTCCATGGGCCTGTACGTAACGGATGATTTTCGTGATTTTCTCTCTTGCCACCAACTGCTCTATTTTAACTTCACCAGAGCGTACATAGTGTTCCAGATGTCCCGCTATGGTTCCGGAAACCAGCTCGCGTTCCCTGGCTATTTCTTCAATACTCTTCCCCTGCCTGAAAAGACGATACGTTACCTCTTTGGTATCTGGCTTCGGTTCTTTCACCGATTTAGCCTCTTTTAAAGGTTTGGGCTCTTTCGACGTTTTAATCCCATTATTGACAGTCAACGTCGCTGTTGACATTTGCGGACGTTCTATGCCATGCTCCTCTACGTATCGGTTCACCATTTCAAGCAAGGCATCACCGTATTTTTCGGCACCGCGTTTTCCGAAATACGGAATACGTATCAGTGAAGCCGCATCATTCGGCAAGAGATTTACAATACCCAGAATTGCTTTCTGCTGTATGATGGTATATACAGGCAAACCAGCTTTTGCAGCTTCAGAATTTCTCCAGGCAATCAATTGCTTATATAATTCCGGATGAAGAATATCAGTCGGTACTTCTATTTTCTCGGCTGTCCGGGATTTACGCTCCGATCTTCCGGAAGAAGACGCAGCTTCTCCTCCCGAAACAGATAACGTAAGAACAGCCTTCTGTTTTAGAAATGCGGAAACAGAAAAACCTTCTTTCTCAGTATAGCACAAGGTCCCCAGCTTTACGTGCAATGCTGTCTTCATTGCATCTGCCGCTTCGGAGAATTTCTTTTTCAGTTCTTTATTATCCGTTTCTACTTTTGTAGAAGTAATCAGCGGAGTTAATAAATCTTCCAGATGTTGACGGAAATAGTGGGCACCGGCCATAACCCGTTCATTCAATTTCGGGTTGGCGGTATAATCTTCAGCCCCCATCAATAGGGCAGAATATTGCAGTTTAAATGTATCGGCGACTTTCATTATCTGCGTTTTATACAGATCGGCAGTTGTCTTATATCGTTCCAACAACTTTGGATAGAGACGATATAAATGCTCGTCAAGCAAGCGAAGCAAACGTAAAAAATGCTGTTCAATCGGATGAAAATCAAACTGTTCGCACAACAATTCATAGAAGTAATGTTGACGCAATAGAGCCAATTTATGCTTGTCGGGAGTCATCTCTCCGGCATTACGGGTAAATTCATCAATCGTATCGTCACTGATAATGGACTCTCGCCTTAAAGGAGAACTAAGCACCAATCCCTGAAGCGACTTACAACGACTCAGAGCGACATAAACCTGTCCATGGGCAAAAGAGGCATTTGCATCAATGATTGCACGTTCGAAAGTTAACCCCTGGCTTTTATGGATGGTTATTGCCCATGCCAGACGAATGGGATATTGCCGGAAAGTACCTTCCACCTCTTCGGTAATCTCTTTCGTCTGCGGATTCAGGCTGTATTTACTATTTGTCCATTCTTCGGTTTCAAGCAGAAAGTCCTGTGATTCTCCGTTCCCTTTCACCCGGATGCCATCTTTACTGACAGCCGTAACCAAACCGATCATTCCATTATAATATCGATGTTCACCGGAAGAATCGTTTTTAATAAACATTATCTGAGCCCCTTCCTTAACGGTAAGCATTTCATCAGCCGGGTATGCCGATTCCGGAAAAGTGCCTTCCACCTTCGCCTGGAAACTGAAAGCTCTTCCTGAAAGAGAAAGCAGTTGTCGGTCGTTATATTGCTGAGCCTGATAGTTATGTGTAGTCAGTCGGATATATCCTTCTTCCTCTCTCGGACGGAATCCCGGAAGATAACGTTTGTTCAATTCTTCCAGAACAGCGTCGTCTGCCTCTTTCTCTCTGATTTTATTCAATAATCCGACAAATTCCGTATCACTTTGCCGATAGACTTTCTTTAACTCTATCGTGATATATTCCGTCTCTTTCAGTGAATGACTGCCAAAGAAAAATGCTGTATCATAGTAAGAGCTCAACAGGCTCCAGTCCTCTTCTTTCACCACGGGAGCCAATTGCTGCAAGTCGCCTATCATCAGGAGCTGAACACCGCCGAAAGGTTTCGAGCGATCACGATACCGACGCAGTACAGCATCAATTGCATCCAGTTGATCGGCACGTACCATACTGATTTCATCGATCACCAACAAGTCCATACTACGGATAATATTGATTTTCTCTTTTCCGAATTTATGAAAACCTTGCTGAGCAGAATTAAATGTGCTTTCCGGAATGTAAGGTGCGAAGTTCAACTGAAAAAAGGAGTGTATAGTGACACCTCCGGCATTAATGGCAGCAATCCCCGTAGGTGCAACCACTACCATACGCTTTGGGGTAAGTTCTTTTAACCGACGGAGAAAAGTTGTTTTTCCGGTTCCGGCCTTTCCTGTCAGAAAAAGATGCGTACCGGTATTTTCAATGACTTGCCAGGCTAATTCTATTTCGTGGTTCTCTTCCATGCAATAATACTTTGCGACAAAGTTAAAGCAAAAGAAAGAAGAAAGCAATATAATAATAAGTTATTTCACGGTAGAAACCACAAAGGTCACGGAATGAAGGTTATCAACTTTTCATTAATAACCATTCCGTGACCTTTGTATACTTTGGTATGGAAATCTATGCCATACTGCCACCTACAATATCGAGCAATTCATTTGTAATGGCCTGCTGGCGGGTTTTATTATACTGCTTTGTCAACTCCTGAATCAGTTCGTTGGCATTGTCCGTCGCTATCTGCATAGCCAAAGTACGTGCAGCATGTTCGGATGCATTAGAATCGAGAGCAGCTGTAAATATCTTCTGACTCAACACCTGCGGAATCAAGTCTGCTATCAATTGAGCTGCAGAAGGTTCTATGATATAGTCATTCACTACTCCGCCTCTCTCTTCGTCATTTTGAACGGCAGACAAGTCAATCGGCAAATATCTTTCACGCAACAGTTCTTGTACCCCCATTGACTTGAAATGGTGATAAATCAATTCCACACGGTCGATATTTTTTTCCAGAAAAAGTTCCATCAACAATTTGGCCAATGCAGCGGCTTCATCATACGACGGTTTATCTGCCAACTTCTGATAACTGCCTTGAGGAAAGAATCCTAACTTCTTGACAGCCTCCTCTATTTTTTTGCCCACCGGATAGATCAGGATATTATCTTGTCCCAACTCGCGATATTCTCCCACCGTCTGCAAAAACATTTTCAGTACATTCGCATTGAAAGCACCGCATAAAGAACTGTTGGAAGAAAAAGCCACAATAGCGACCCGCTTAACGGGACGTTCCACACAGAACGGAGACTCTACCGGAAGATCAGCACTCAGAAAGTTAGTCAGAATCTTATTCAACTTCCTCTGATAAGGCAACATATTCTCAATGGCTCCCTGCGCCTTGTGTAACTTGGCAGAAGCCACCATCTTCATTGCTGAAGTGATTTTTCGGGTACTTTGTACCGAATTTATTCTGGTTTTTACTTCTTTCAGTGAA
>OCAD01001076.1_pt1 | contig 12720 bp, 9 predicted proteins | sample 1538261 | NCBI WGS metagenome assembly OCAD01 (sample SAMEA2580261, study PRJEB22360) | human gut metagenome | biome: human gut; feature: human-associated habitat; material: faeces | place: Denmark | collected 2008/2010
GATGCATCCAAACAACCCCAGCAGCAGGCCGATCCACCATTTCCAAAGCAGCCGCCACTTCCCCGCCAGCTCCGGGTCAAGCTCCTCCAAAACCTCTGCATGGGCATAAAACTCCTGATATGCGGCACAGAGCTCCAGCACCATGACCGGCAGGGAGAGCAGCCACCACAGCCAGTTCCCCTCCGGAATTGCCGGAAGCAGCAGCACACCGCTGATGATGCCGCCAGCCAAATAGCACAGGGCCGCCGTGCGGTACCGGCCTGCCGCCTCCCGCAGCTGCCACAAAAGGACACCATAGGCCAGGGAAATCAGAAATGCCAGCACATTTCCAACGACTCCGGCAGTTGGAAACGCTCCCGCCACAGTATCCATGGTCAGAATGTTGCTGAAAACACTGGGAGTCACCAGCCAGAACAGCAGCCACAGCCACTTGGCCAGCACAGGGGCATTCCGGTCCAGCCGCGCCCGGCGCTCCCGCTCTGCCTCCACGGCCCACAGCCGGTTCTGGGGCATATCTCTTCGCCGCAGGGCACAGCCGGTAGAAAAGGTGCAGGTCACACATGCCGTATGCCCCTTCTCCCGGCAGCAGTCCGCAATGGGACAGCCGCCGGAAAACCGGCGCCCCGGCCCATCCTGACAGCCGGGACAGTCCAGCTGCTCTTTCCAGGTACATGCGTCGCACATTCGCCCGCAGATGCCCTCCATCGCCAGTGCCTCCCTTTGTTTTTTTGAGATTATATCATAATCCGCCTTTCCGATGGGTAACAAATCTATGACATTTTTCTCCAAGACGTCCCTGCCAACAAATTTTTCCGCCAGAAAAACCGCATATTCTCCCGTCCCGGAGTCAAACTATGCTCGCGATACCCAGTAACCCACACGCAACAAATGTATGATGAAAAGGAGATTCAATTATGTCTAGCAAGAATAGCAATAAGATCAACGTTCCCGAGGCCCGTGCGGCTATGGATAAGTTCAAGATGGAGGCTGCCGCCGAGGTGGGCGTCAACCTGAAGGAAGGCTACAACGGTGACCTGTCCTCTCGTGAGGCCGGCTCCGTCGGCGGCCAGATGGTCAAACATATATGTCCAGTACGAACAGTAGTGATAAACAGGGCAAATCGGAATGTAGACAAGCATATAATCCCGATTACATATCAATATAGCTTAGTTTTATAACTTTTCAAAGGGTCAAGGTAATCTCAAATTCCTGTGGGGCTTACCTTGGCCCTTGCTTTCGTCTGGACGAAAGAATACCCCCCGCCAACTGCACGCTAATTCCATGTCGTAAATACACCGCCCGCCCCCGTAGGGGCGGGCGCTTTTTTATTTTCTAGCTGTTCATTTAGAAAAGCCTCAACCACAATAAAAAGTGAATAAACCGGGGGCTTTTAGCCCCCCTTAACTACCGATAAGCCCCGGCTACGCCCCCCTGTCAATGGCGGCACATGGGCCGTTTATCTTGACCATTGACAGGGGGCGCAGCCGGGGCTATGACCACTTTGGGATAGTTCGATTATTTGCTTTAGACGAAAAGCTATCTTTTCCAAAAAAGAATTGCAATTTCCAATTTATTGTGTTAGTACTAAATATATAAAAATAGTCATCTTTAAGGAGTCAATTATTATGCATAATTTATTGTCGACGACTAAAGAAAATAGTCTCTACCCGTGGTATCAATATTGGAGGGAGCGGATTCAAATTCTGATTGATGGCGCATGAGCTTTTTCCTATTCTCTAGGTTGCTCATGCGCCATTTTTTAGAAGGACGGGACGAGTTTTGCTGTTAATGGTGCTGAAAGAAAGGAGAGATTTCTAGTGAAGAAAAGAGTAATTGGTCTTACCCTGGTAGTTTGCCTTTTGTTCTCGACTACCGCTTTCGCTTCTTCGACATCCATTTCTCAGATGTCGCCGGACATGAACGCGGCCATAGAGGTTGCCACATCTTATCTGGAAGATGCGGCATACTCTCAGTATTTTTACGATGCTCAAGACTTGGTAGCGCACACTATAGAAGTAATTCCCGAAAATGAAAAGGCAGTCCTTTCCCAGAGTATCGCGGAATATCCTTCGTTTAGATCGGCCCAAGCTGTTGTACCATATGAAGATACCAGCATTAACACCGGGACACTCCAGGCTTTTGAGGAAAACTTGGAGTTGCATCGGGACAGTGTTGCCTACTATGGGCATCTTAACGAGCTAGAGAACACTACATATAAATACTTTACTCCCTCTTATGATGTAGTTGACGGTAATATTGACGGCGACTTCGCCACAGTTAATGTGTATGAAACGATTGATTTCCAGTACAGCGACTGTGACGAGCCTTCTATGATGGTAACCCACTATTATATCTCGTTGGTTAAATATGACGGCGAGTGGTTGGTTATGTCTGTCGAATCTGATGATTTGTTTTATCAGACGTATCGTGACAGCGACTTTAAATTGTCAGAAGCAATCGAGGGGATAGACGCTGCTTTTGAAGAAAATGAGCAGCTTGCACTTTCAGAGCCAGCCACATCTGATGATAACGTTGGACAATTAGTACCTGCTGCAAACTCTAGCACAGACCGGAAATATATTCCAAAAAATGCTGTTAATTATGCGTTGACCTATTCTTCGTCTGGGGATGATGGTAATAAGTCCCCATCCTACAGAAACAAAAATTTCTATTGGTCTTCATCGAGTTGTCAACTTTTTGTGTCACAGTGTATTTGGGCTGGGTTTGGAGGAAGTAACTCGCCAGACGATATTAACGACAGGTTGGTAATGGATACTTCTGGCTCCTATCAGTGGTGGTCTACCGATAGTAAATATAATCATCCAAACTACAACGACCCCGGCAGTCCAAGCGATAAAGGATGGAATAGTTGGATTAAATGCTCTCAATTCAAGGTGTATGTAGATGGTGTAAAAGCTTCTTCTACTGAGTCCGGGATTGTGTGTGATACTCATTCTGTTCCCTACAATTCGGATAATATGGTGGGAAGCCCGGGCCTCACAAAGAATGATTTGATTGGTGCAGCCTTACATGTTAATGGCGCGGATCCCCTGGGCCATGCGGTTATTATAAATAACGCTACTGGAACGACACGTCAGACAGTTTACTATACCTGTTACAATAATTGCGCAAAAAATATCCGGCTGTCTACGAGATTCCCCAGCAGTAAGTCCTCCACGGATAACAAGATTTATGTCATGGTTCCCCGTTATCTAAGAGGGGCGAATGGCGCGACCTCCAATTATTTGTATGCCGACCTTCAGAACGCCTTGGTTAAGGGGACTTCTGGAGTGCGCCAGACCCTTTATGGACGTTCGGTGTCTGCTGTGTCCTCCTTGACAATGAAGGTCTATAAACCTAACACAGCTAACGCTGCGTATACATTTAAGGCATCTAATAAGAATGTAGTCAGTGGAAGTGTTTTGTTTAACGTTGCGGGAGAGTGGAAAGTTGTCGTGAGCGGTACGGGCCTTGACCCATTTACTTATATCATTCGGGTTGTTTGAAAAACAAAGGAAGAATGATATGAGAAAAAAGTTTCCAATCAAGGCCATTATAAGCATATGTTGTGTCGCCCTCATTATTATCGCTGGAGTTGTTTTAATAGTGAACAATTCCTTTCAGCCAGAGGACAGCCAAGAGAGAGATTTATCCGAGCTTGCATTTGATAATCTGGATATGGACGCCCCCGTAGGGGTTGGTTTCAACCTTGCGTTTGAAAATGATGATTTTATCATTTTCTACGGAGACGAGGCTCTATTTGGCTATGATTTATCAGAGGAAAAAATCACGTTCACCGTCGATTTTATTAAAGTATCCGGGACGACTGGAGCAGTTCAAGGAAGTGCTGGGACACGTGTGCGTGTTTCTCAGGATGGTCAAAATATAATTCTCGTATACTTTAATATGGATACACCTGATGCCGTATATGATGCCTATTATATTTCAATTCCGACTATGACGTATCATTGCGGCGAATACCATCCAATGGAGGACGCTTTTAATCCTGAAAATGCAGTCGGATATGTTTTGCCGGGGGCTGTTTATTCGCGTACCCAATACATTCGTGGCGATTCGTCATGGAATGTCTTTGATGGATATGAAGTTGAATAATGTGCCGTATGCCTCGCCCCTCCGCTAATGCGGAGGGGCGATTTTTGTTCTTGACGTATGCAGGGAAAGAAGATATACTAAATATGTTAAAAGTTGCGCAAATGGCCCCCGCACGAGGATTACGGACGGGAACAGCCAGAAGCGGGAACAGCTTTTGATACGTCAGCCCGACCCCCGGCGTTATGGATATGGGCGCATAAGTGCATCCGGGAATTGTGTATGGGCTGTGCGTGAAGTTTGATTTGTCCGCAGTAGCGGGAAACCGCTTTGTTGCGGAAGTGGAGCCAACGGCATGCGGGGATGCCTCCCCTGCCAATGTGCCTGCGGGGTAACTTCACCTGTTTTATAAATATGCCCAAGGGGCCGGTAACGGCATGATTTTTGCCAAATGTAAAACGCTTGTCCTGGTGGACGATGGGCGGCGTTAGCGTTTCCGTATAATCCGCGGAGTGAGGCGAACCAAGTCCCCTATTGCTGGTGCGGGTGATACCTGCGAGGCTGAGGCAATACTGACGGAAAGAATGGGGAAAGGGGAAATTATGCCCTTTTCATGAAAAATTTAAGACAGCAACACTTGTTGCCATAGGTATGAAGGAGTACAGCTTTTTGAGAAAAGCCGTACTCTTTTTATGCTTATTTTTGGTATGGCTTTCCAAGGTGGCACCGCCGGGGGCAGTTCCTACCCACCGATACGCTTTCCGCAAAAGGAGGTGATTTGTATGCCTTGTTTCTACAGCCTGTCTATTTATGGCATACACCTTTTTCCCCAGCGCCACCACCTCCGGCGGCGGCCCCTTCCATTTCTTTCAATACGAGGTAACTGTGGGTATAATCAGTGTGGACGGCTTTGAAAGCCGTTTCGCTCTGGCCTGCCAACCCAAAGGAACTTGTAAAGAAGAAATCCACCGCTTATTTACAGCGAAACATATCAATCCAAGGACATTTTCTGATTGTACTGACCTGGATTCAACGATGTATTATAGGCTCCAAAACGAAGCCGAACAGCCCAAACTTTCAACAATCGGCTCTTTGTGCGTGGGCTTTTCTCTGGACACGCTGACAGGTTATCACCTGATCGCACTAGCCGGATATACTTTGCTCCCCAGAAACACCCTACACCGTATCTATGCGTATTTCATAGAGAACAGCCAAAGCCTGACAATCTCTGAGTGCAATAAGTTTTTGGAGGACATGGGCTTTCACAAGCAAGGTGAGCTACTAGGCTCCCAACAGCGGAAATAAAGCAACGAAAAATTTTCTGACTTACTAAGTCAGAAAATGCCGGGAAAAACGGCTGATTGAAACGTCAGATTTGCGGCAAGCCGTTGAAATCACCAGGAAACACCTCTGACTTAGTAAGTCGTGAAAACATTTCTGTTTCAGATTATGATAGGTACAACACAAGGACTTGTGAACTTATCAGCCAGGGCGGAGGCCGGGCCAGCCGCCGCCCCCCTGAATAGGAAAGGAATGTTTTACCATGAAAATTACCGATTTGACTATCGACCCCCGGAGCCTGGGGAACAAGCTGTGGCTGGTGGAGGTGTCCCCGGCTTACGAGTACCAGAACAACAGGCGGACAGATACCGTCCTCGGCTACCGCTATACGGTGGCCTTGCCGGAAAAGGGCCTGGACAAAATCAATGTGCGCATTGACGGGGATAAGCTCATGGATGCCCCGGACGGCTATGCCGAAGTTCGTTTCGACGGCCTAGAGGTGTTTATCTATTGGAGCCAGGGCCAGCCCCAGGTGGGGGCCAAGGCTACGGGTATCCATTTGGTAAATCCAAAAGCCTGATGTTTGGGCGGCGCTGGTGAGGCCAGCCGGGATTAGGACAGTTCCCTCAAGGAAATGGCCCCCGGCGGCAGCGCCAGCGCCGCCCCTCCCATAAGGGGTTAGTATTACCCCATATGGGAAACTTGTAGCATGTAGCAAATTAAGGAGGCCATACATGGGCAACAACAGCCAATCCCGCAAGTGGGCGCTGGTAATCAACAATCCATTGGAGGCCGGGTTAGATCATAGCACAATCAAGGAAATCTTACAGCGGTTTTCTCCCGCCTATTACTGCATGGGTGATGAAATAGCGTCAACGGGGACATATCACACGCACTTGTTTTTCTATGCGCCATCGCCTGTGCGCTTCTCCACCGTCAAAAACCGCTTTCCAACGGCCCATATCGAAAAGGCATACGGAACAGTACAGGACAACCGGGCGTACATTCGGAAAGATGGCCAATGGGCGGACACGGACAAGGCGGAAACTTCGGTGCCTGGGACTTTCGAGGAATGGGGCGAGATACCCCCGGAACGGGCGGAGAAACACCCGGAGATGTTCCGTCTCGTCCAGAATATCCGGGACGGCATGACCACCACGGAAATCATAGACGATAACCCGGCTATGGCCTTTCGTGTCCGTGACATTGACCTGCTCCGGCAAACCCTGACGGCGGAAAAGTACGCCGTGGAGAACAGGCCCTTGCAGGTGTCCTATCTCTACGGGGCCAGCGGTGCGGGCAAGACGAGGAGCATTTACGAAACCCACGACCCCCGGAGCATTTACCGGGTGACAAACTATCGGGCCGCAAGAGGCGTTTCCTTTGACGGCTACCACGGGCAGGAAGTGCTTGTTTTCGAGGAGTTCAGCAGTCAGATACCGATTGAAGATATGCTCAACTACCTGGATATTTACCCTTTGGCGCTTCCGGCCCGGTACAACGACAAAACAGCTTGTTATACGATGGTCTATATTACTTCCAATCTTCCCGTGGAGAAGCAATATAGATCGGAACAGTGGGACAGGCCGGAAACCTGGCGGGCGTTCCTCCGCCGTATTCATACCGTGATAGAGTACCTCCCGGACGGCTCCACGGTCATTCACAAGAAAGGGGGATTTCCCTATGACCAGAAATGAAAAAGATACCATCAACAGGCGGACGGAAAACCGCCACTTGTTCCAACGCATGAAAAGAGGGCTGGAATCGGTTAGGGACACTCCCCACAAGCGGGTGCTGCTGGCGGCCTATCTGATCGGCGCTGTGCTGGTCTGGCTGTTCCGGGCGTATCTGTTCGGCCTAGACACCTACGGCATGTTTTCCCCCGTCCTGGAGGCCGTTATCAACCTCCTGCTCCCCCTCTACGCCGTGGGCGGCCTCCTGGCCGTCCTGGTGCTTCTGGGGACACCCTGGGGCGGCAAAGCGGCAAGGGAGGGCTTGCAGAAAGTGGGGCTTGTCAACCATGCGGGGGAGGCCCCTCCCCTCATAGCCAAGCGGCAGGACACGGACAATCCCCGGCTGACGGTCTGGGAGTTCGACCCCTGCGGCATACCCCTGGGAGAATGGGAGGACAAGCGGGCCAGAATTGAAACGGCCCTGAATATCACCATAGCTAAAATGACATGGGCAGAGGGACGGAAAATCATCCGTGTCTATTCCGCCCCCGCTGAAAGCGATTTTCCGGCCCTGCTCCCCTGGAAAGACAAATACCTGTCCCCGGACAACTTTGTGTTAGTCCTGGGGGAAAGCCTCACCGGGCCTGTGACGGTCAACCTTACGAATATCCCCCATATCCTGCTGGGCGGCTCCACAGGGAGCGGCAAGAGCGTCCTGTTAAAGCTCCTGCTTATGCAGGCACTCCGCAAGGGGGCGGAGGTCTACATAGCCGATTTCAAGGGCGGCGTGGACTTCCCCAAAGTCTGGCGGCAGAAATGCCACATGTGTTTCCAAGAAGATACCTTACTCTATGTCCTGGGCCAGCTTGTGGCGGTGCTGGAAGCCCGCAAGAAGTGGTTTGATGATGCCGGGTGTGACAACCTGGACGCATTTAACAAGGCCACTGGGGAGGGGCTTCCCCGGCTGGTATTCGCCTGTGACGAGGTGGCGGAACTGCTGGACAGGACAGGCCGGAGCAAGGAGGACAGAGACAAGCTCAATCAGATCGAAAACAGGCTTGCCACCCTTGCACGCCTGGGGCGGGCCTTTGGTATTCACTTGATACTTGCCACCCAGCGGCCAGACGCTAACATTCTCCCCGGCCAAATCAAGAACAACATGGATTTCCGGGTATGCGGCAGGGCCGAAAGCGTATTGTCCGGTATCATCCTGGACAACACCAGCGCCGCCGAACAGATACCCAAGGACGCAAGAGGCCGCTTCATCACTGGGGACGGGACTGTGTTCCAAGCCTACTATATGGAGGGCCTATAAGCATAAATCTCCATTCTTTGGGAAAAGTAATGACAATCTTTAGGAAGGAGAGGTGCGCACAAATTGGCTCCTACCTCGTTAGAGGGGCGCAGACGTATGGAGCAAGAGGTCATGTTAGCTTACTTGCTTCAGCTCAACCGATATGCGTTAGAAAATGAGCTGATTACAAAAGAGATATATAAAAAAATGGAAATTAGTATGATTCAAAAATACGGAACAAAATTTAGTTAAAAGCATATACGGGTGAGTAAAAACGGGCTGGAAAATTTACTTTTTCCGGCCCGTTGCCCTTTACATTTTCAAGATTTTATATTATAATATAGATATAGAACATGATATAACTTCCAGTAAGGAGGCTGTTAAAATGACAATCTACGAGTTGCGAGATTTACTAGAACATAGCGATATTGCAGACCTTCCCCTCCGTTGCTCCACATACTCCCGTGTTAGTACGGAAAAGGAAACACAAGCCGCATCCCTCCATAATATGACTGACGATTTCCGGGACTATATCGAGAGACACAAAAACTGGACATTTGTAAAAGCGTTTATTGACGATGGTAAGAGCGGGCTGACTACCAAAAAGCGGAAAGACTTTCTAAATCTATTGGCGGCGGGTGCTGCGGGTGAATATGATTTGCTGGTAACGGGTGAAATCTCCCGCTTTGGTCGTAACACAATGGAGGGCTTACAAAATATCCAATACCTAAAGGACAAGGGTATTCCTGTTATTTTCCTTTATGACGATCTGAACACTTATGACACCGATTGCGACATACAGATACAGCAAAAGCTAGTTGACGCTGAGAACGAAAGCCGGAAAATTAGTAAACGTGTCAAGCGCGGACACCAGAAAAGCATCCAAAAGGGCCACGTCCTGGGGTGCCGGATGTGGGGATATAAAAAAGTAAACTGCAAATTAGAAATTGACGAAAAAACCGCCCCAATGGTACGCCGGATTTTTGAGCTTTACGCTACTAATCAGTATTCCATGAAAGAGATTGAAGAAATTATTTTTCAAGAGGGCTATCGAAATAACAACGGCAACCGCCTTTCCCACACCACCATGTCAAATATCATCACCAATCCAAAATATAAAGGGTACTTTGTGGGCGGTAAAGTCAAAGTTATCGACATTTTCAACAAGCGTCAGAAATTTCTCCCAAAGGATGAATGGCTCATGTATAAGGACGAGGACGGCACTACTGTCCCGGCTCTGGTCAGTGAGGAGCTATGGCAAGCGGCCAATGAAGTATTTAAGCGGCGGAGCATTGACGTAAAAGGGCGGCGCAACTGCTCCACACACAAGAACATTTATACCGGAAAACTGTACTGTACTGAGGACGGAGCGCCCTATTACTGTAAGGATGTTCACTACAAGGGTACAAACGTCAGTAAATGGCTATGCAGTCACAAAATCAATCACGGTACGGCCTCTTGTCGCTCCATAGCAATTTATGAAAGTGAGTTAAATCCAATTATCCTAGACGCTTTCCGGGAGTTTTCTAAAGGCGCTGATGAAATCTTAGCCACTTATCTGGAACAGTATCGGCAAGTCATGGATGATACGGCCCATTATAAAACAGAACGGGAGCGGATAGCAAAAGAACTTTCTTCCATTGATGAAAAGCAAGACCAGCTTTTGGATATGAAAGTATCTGGTGATCTGACGCTTGACGAGTTCAAGCGCATGATGGACAAGACCAGGGCACAGAAAGCCGAACTTGAAAAAGCCTTGGACAGCATGGCAAACTGGGAGGAAATTGCGGAACAGATGGAGGCCCAGGTGGAGCGGTTAAAACGTGCCCTGTCCTTCAAGCTGGAAGATTTAGAGGACGGAATGATAAACCGTGACTTTGTGGACAATTTCATTAAACGGATTGATGTTACTCCAAACAGTGACAGGCAAATAAGTTTGAAAATTCACCTCTTAACTGGCGAAATCGTGCAAAAAGAACTTGAAAAAATAAAAGGTCGTACTGGTCAATTAAGTAAGAAGATGATCGAGTCCTACGAGAAGAACCTGTAACTTCCCACTGGACACAGTGAAGCGGCCCGGCAATCGCCGGGCCGCTTTCTCATGTTCCTGTGTTGTCTCCCCAGAAACCGCTCCACCAATCGCCGCCGGCGTCTCCAAAGCCGCCGCTGGGATCGTTGGGATCCGGCTCCGTAGGCTGGGCTCCGCCGCCGGAATCGCCGCCGGAGGGGTCCTCTGTCGGCGTATCCGGATCTATGGGCACATCAGGGTCGTTGGGATCAGGCGGCTGCCAGTTGGGATCGCTGGGATCCAGCCCCCCATTCGGGTCATCGGGGTCCGTAACTGCAGCCGACGTGTGGACGGGACATCCGCCGGGGCTGGTCTCCGTGGGGGCCACTGCCTTTTCCAGGGTGCTGATGAGATAGGCGTCGTCGGAGGCAGTGATGCTCTCGCCGTAATCCTCCCGCACATAGTCCAGATAGCCCTTCTGCACGATGGACTCCGCCGGGCAGAACTCACCGGCCAAGCAGTTACCCTCGGTGCAGATGTCCACCATCTTGTGGAGCGTGCACTCCGTCGTGGGCTCCGTGCCCACAGCCACCTCATAGGATACCGTCCGGTCCCCTCTGGAATCGGCGCGGCAGGCATCCGTCGCCAGCATACCGCTGTCCGCGCAGACACTGACCGTTGTCAGGCCGCTGCTGGGACGGTTGAAGGACTTGTCCGGCAGATCCGCATGGACCTTCTCCATCACCTGCCGCCACAGGGAGGCCGCCGGGTTCACGGAGTAGCTGATCCGCTCGTTGTTCTTGTAGCCCACCCAGACCGCCGCGCAGTAATACGGCGTGTAGCCTGTGAAATAACGGTCATAGTTGTCGTTGGTGGTGCCGGTTTTTCCTGCAATGTGCATCCCGCTGAATCGAGCGCCGCCGCCGGTGCCGCCGGACTCATTCACCGCCCGGCGCAGCATGTCCGTCATCAGATAGGCGGTGGTCTCCTTCATGGCCACCCGCTGCTCCGTCTCCTTTTCCAGCACCACGGTGGAGTTGTCGTTGGCCAGAACCTTTACGTAGGTCTTGGGCTCATTGTACACACCGCTGTTGGCGAAAGCAGCGTAGGCCGCCGCCATCTCCACCGTGCTGAGGCCGTAAGTCAGGCCGCCCAGCCCCAGCGGGCTGACGTTCATATCCTCCGGTGCCAGACTCAGCCCCAGATTTTCGGTGGCGAATTGGTAGGCCGCCGTGACCCCAACCTTTTCCAGTGTCTGCACCGCGATGGTGTTGATGGATGCCTTGACACCGTTGCGCACGGATGTCCAGCCCGTGTAGGTGTTGGGCGAGTTCTTGGGCCATGGATTCCCATTCAGCAGGCGGACCGGGTAGTTGTCAAAGGTGGTTGCCGGGGAGACTGCCCCCGCATCCAGCGCCGGGGCATAAGCCGTCAGCGGCTTGATGGAGGAACCCGGCTGCTGGATATCCGTTGCATAGTTCCACAGCAGGTTTCCGGACTTGGGTCCCATATCGCCCACCATGGCCACGATGTTGCCGGTGGAGGGCTCGATAATGGTAATGCCGGAGTGGATCAGCTGTCCGCTGGCGGAGGTGAGGTTGTTCAGACTCCCCCGGTCCTCGTAGACAGACTCCGCAATCTCCTGAATCTTCGGGTCCAGCGTGGTGTAGATGTTGTAGCCGCTGTTGTAGATCCGGTTCAGGGCCTCTTTTTCGGTGATGCCGTACAGGTCCGCCAGATCCGCGGAGACATCCCGCAGCACCTGGTCCACGAACCAGGAGTTGACATTGGCGCCGCCGGTAGCCTCCGTGACAATGTCCTGAGCGGAAGTGGTGCCGTCCGTGAAATGCAGCTCCTCCGCCTTGGCGGCCTCGGCCTCCTCCTCTGTCAGATAGGTGAGCCCGGTGACGCCCACATCGTCATTGCCGCCGGCCATCCGGGTCAGGATCATCTCCTGGCGCTCCTTGTTCAGCTCCCGGGGCGTGACGGTGCTGCCGTCCTCCCGGGTGATGGTGATGGTGGACATGGGACCATACAGGGAGGGGTTGTTGGTGATGGCGATGAGGCAGGCGCATTCCGCCGGATCCAGCTCCGACACATCCTTGCCGAAGTAGAACTCCGACGCGGTCTGGACGCCGTAGCAGCCCTGTCCCAGATAGATGGTGTTCAGGTACATCTCCAGGATCTCCTGCTTGGTGTAGTTCTTCTCGAACTCCAGGGCCCGGAAAATCTCCCGCACCTTGCGGTTGATGGTGTTGCCGTCGTCGCCGGTCATGTTCTTCAGCACCTGCTGCGTCAGGGTGGAGCCGCCGAAGGTGGCCCGGCTGCCGGTGAAGAAGTTCAGCGTGGCGGAGGCGGTTCGGGTCCAGTCCACGCCGTTGTGCTCAAAGAATCGGTGGTCCTCAATGGCTACG
>OCAD01001080.1_pt1 | contig 12705 bp, 10 predicted proteins | sample 1538261 | NCBI WGS metagenome assembly OCAD01 (sample SAMEA2580261, study PRJEB22360) | human gut metagenome | biome: human gut; feature: human-associated habitat; material: faeces | place: Denmark | collected 2008/2010
TCCCCGGCGCGGCCCGCTTTTTTGACTCACACAGTGCCCTTGCAAATCGAAGGTGAATACTTTTCTGCGAAGTGAACGAGCAAGAACGAGCCCCCGAAGCATCGACACTTTTCAGACGCCGTTTCCTGCGGTTTCGTCGAGGTTTTCCTGCGGTTTTGCCGCCAAAAAGTGTGAATGCTTCGGGGGTCCAAAATAGGTCGTTCACTTCGCAGAAAAGTATTCACCTTCGTTTTCGCGCGGACACGAATCCGGCCGCCACAACGCAAAACGGGGTCCACGCGCAGCGCAAACCCCGTCAAAAAAGATAATTCCCGGTGCCTAGTACTGCTCGATACCCATGTAGCGACGGACCTCAGGGCTGTGGTCGAACACCTTGCCGCGGGCGGCGCGCAGCTCGCAGCTCATGTTGTAGAAGAAGATCGGCTCCAGGAACGAACGCACGCTGGCAGGCACGTCGCCCACGCCGTACTCGAGCGCATCGAGTACCATGACCGTATCGGTGTGCGTGTTGAGGAACGCGAGCGCACGCTCCTCCATGGGGCGGCACTCGCCCGATCCAAGCTGTACAAAGTAAAACACGCCGGGCTCGGTGGCTTCGAACGGGCCGTGGAAGTACTCGCCGGAGTGGATGTAGCAGCAGTGCTGCCACTGCATCTCCATGAGCGAGCAGATGGCCATGGCGTAGGTCTGGCTAAAATTGGGGCCGGATCCCAAGATATAGAAGAACTTATGCTGCTGGCAGAGCTCGGCAAAGCGATCGCCCAGCTCGGCGTTGACCTTCTCGCGGGCAGCGGGCAGCAGCGCATCCATCTGCTTAAGGCCGGCGTACATGTCGGCAAGCGCCTCGTAGCCCTCCTGCTGGTCGAGCAGTTCGGCGGCGATCAGAGCGCCGATACCCTGCGGTACCTCGGCCTGCGGCACGCCTTCGCCCCACGGATAGACCCAGGTGGTCCACTTGCCGTTATCGATCTTGGAGCCCTCGCAGTCGGTGAGGGCAACGACCTCGGCGCCGGCAGCCAGCGCCATCTCGCAGCCGTCGACGACCTCCTGCGTGTTGCCGCTGTGGCTGCAGGCAATAACGAGCGACTTCGGCCCTAGGCTCTTGGGGGCCATCAGGCAAAACTCGCGTGCAGTGTAGACCGTCGAGGTAAACGTGGTGGCCTCGCGCTTGAGCAGCTCGTTGGCCGGCATCAGGTCGATCATCGAACCGCCGCAAGCGATCCAAAAGACGTTCTCAATCTTGCCCTTGCGCTCGATGATTTCCTGAACCAGATCATGTGCGTTCATCCTGGTTTTCCTCCTTGTGTGGCGGTTTTGAACGACGACAGCTCGTACCTGCGGTCGTTCTATGTTGTCCTATTTATAGCACGCACGACGACGCTCGTGAAGTCATTTCACCAAACTTGTTCTATGTTGTTCTATCTATGGACGTTAGATGTCGAACACGTAGCGCGAGCCCACGATCTTTTGGCGTCCGAGCAGCAAGGGCCGCTCGTCCGCATCGGTAAAGTACGCCTCCATATAGAAGAGCGGCTCGCCGACCGGCACCTCCAACAGCGGGGCCGCCTGAGCATCGGCAAGCGCAATCTCCACGGTGCAAGGGTCGGACTTGAGCGGTGCGCGGCCCGAATGCTCGGCAACGAGCGCAAAGATCGAGTTATCAGTGAGGTCCTTATCGGCAAGTGTCTGCAGATAGGGATGGTCAGCCAGCACAAAGGCGTTGTTCTCGAGCATGACGGGGATGCCGTCGGCCGTGCGCACGCGCTCGACCACGATAAGCTCGCAGCCGGGCTCCACGCCAAAGAACGCCGCATCCTCGCGCGTCGCCGCGACCACCGTGCGCGACACCAGACGCGCACCCGGCACCATGTCGTTGGCAGCGCAACCCTCGGAAAAGCTCTGAACGTCACCCTTCTGGACAATCTTGCGCTTGAGCTTGGGCGCGCACACGAACGTGCCCCTCCCCTGCTGGCGGTTGAGATACCCCGCGCGCGACAGCTCCTCGATGGCGCGGCGCACGGTGATGCGTCCCACGCCGTAGTACTTCGCGAGCTCCATCTCGGAAGGAATGCGCGAGCCGGATGCGTACACGCCACGCGCGATCTCGCCCTTTAGGTCGTCCATAACCTGCTGGTACAGCGGCACGGCGGATACCTCAGTGCGCTCGGTTTTATCGTCGGATGCCATCGTTACGCTCCATCCCGTGCATGCTCGGACTCAAACTCTTCAATCGCCGCCATAAACTGCTCGCCAAAGGCGTCGGCCTTTTTCTCGCCGATGCCGTTGACCTGGATAAGCTCGTCGCGCGTCTGTGGGCGTAGGCGGCACAGGCCGCGCAGGGCCTTGTCGGAAAAGACCATGTACGGCGCCATCTCCAGCTCCGTCGAGATCTCCTTGCGGAGGGCACGCAGGCGCTCGAACAGCTCGGCATCGTCGCCAACACGCGGGCGCTGATCCAGCTCGGCCTCCTCGCGCAGCAGATCGACGGCGCGGCGGGCGCGGGCCGAGGCCTTGCGCTTGGACGCACGACGCTTAACGGTAAAGGCGAACGCCTCATCCTCGACCTCGACGGCACGCGGACCCAGCCCCACGACCGGGTACTGCCCCTGCGAGGTGACCAGATAACCGCGGCCGCACAGCTGGCCGATGATGTCCTTGATGCGCCCGACCGATTCGCTCGACAGCTCACCGTAGCCGCGGTCCTCGTCCAGATGCATCTGGCGAATGCGCTCGGTGTTGCCGCCGTGGAGCACATCGGCGATGAGCGACTTGCCAAAGCGCATGGGACGCGTGGCCACATAGCGCACGGCAGCGCGGGCCATATCGGTGACGTCCTCGACCTCGAACTGCGTGAGGCAGTTGCTGCAGTTGCCGCAGCTCTCGACGTCGTCCGTGGCGGTGCCGCCCGCGGCGGCTGCCGCATGCTCGGTCGCGGCCTCGTCACCAAAGTAGCGCAGCATGTATTCGCGCAGGCAGCCGGTGGTATTGCAGTAGCCCTCCATCTGGCTGAGCAGGCGGTATCGATTCTGGAGCGCCCACGCGCGTTGCTCGTCGTCGAGCGCCTCGTCGGCAGCATCGCCGCGGTCGATCAAAAAGCGGCGCATGCGAAAATCATTGCCGTTCCACAGCAAGTGACAGCTGGCCGGATCGCCATCGCGGCCAGCGCGGCCCGCCTCTTGGTAGTATGCCTCGATACTCTCGGGCACGTTGTTGTGAATCACGTAGCGCACGTTGGGCTTGTCGATGCCCATGCCAAAGGCGTTGGTGGCAACCATCACCTGAATGTCGTCGTCGATAAAGGCACGCTGGCTCTGGCGGCGAGCGTCGTTGCCCATGCCGGCATGGTAGCGGCCGACGCGAATGCCGCTGGGGCTCAGTGCCTCGGCAAGCTCCGCGGCCAGCGCGTCAACCGTCTTGCGGGTCGAGCAATACACGATGCCGCTCTCGCCCGAATGCGCGATCACGTAGTCGCGCACCCAGGCGGTCTTGGCCTTGTCGCCCATCTCTTCGCAACCAAAGTAGAGGTTCTTGCGATCAAAACCCGTCACCACGGTCGCTGGGTTTTGCAGGCCGAGCATTTGCTGGATATCGGCGCGCACGCGCTCGGTCGCCGTAGCGGTAAAGGCCGCCACGATGGGACGCTGCGGCAGGGAATCGATGAACTCGCGAATCTGCAGGTAGGCGGGGCGGAAATCCTGGCCCCATTGGCTTACGCAGTGGGCCTCGTCAATGGCCACGAGCGGCACGCCAATGCCGCCGTCCGCCGCGGCTTCCTGCGCAAAGGCTAAAAAGCGCGGCTCGAGCAGACGCTCGGGTGCCACGTACATAAGCTGATAGCGGCCCTCGCGCGCCCGCTTGAGCACGGTGTTTTGCTGGGCCGGGGTAAGGCTGGAGTTGAGATAGCTGGGTCGCGCACCTGCCGCAAGCAACGCACGGGTCTGGTCCTCCATAAGCGACAGCAGCGGACTCACCACAAAGGTGATGCCGGGCAGCATGAGCGCGGGAACTTGGTAGCAAATGGACTTGCCGGCGCCCGTGGGCATAACACCCAGCGCATCGCGACCGGCAAGGATCGCATCGACCATGCGGTCCTGTCCCGGGCGAAACGAGGTGTAGCCAAAATAAGCGCCGAGCGTGTCGAGCGCCATCTGCTGCATGCTATCGGTCATGGTTTCCTAACGTCCAAGTCATCTGCCGCCGATTATACGCCGCCACGCGGACCGGCGTCGCGCGGCTGCCGGCCACGGGCGATGCAATCCGAAGGGAACGAGCGTGGATTTTTGGACACTTTCCGGATGAGCGTGGATAATCTCCCACTTTGAGCCCGTCACCAAGCCAAAAACGGGAGATTATCCACGCTCATTCTGTGGGTAGTCGATGTTTTGGCAATGTCAGCGAAAGCCCGCCAGAGCGAGCAAGGTGCCTTGAAACAAGGCGGCATTGACCTTCTGGTCATGCCGCCGAAGTTGAAAAGCAGATTGCCGCTCTGGCGGGCTTGCAGCGTCGGCTGATTACGCGGTTTGGTAAAACCGCGTAACTTACATAACCATGACGTAGCGGCTACCCACGTAGTACTGTTTGCCGAGCAAAACCGGCTCATCGTTGGGACCGGTAAAGCCGGCACGCAGGTTGAGCAGCGGATCGTGCGGAGCAATGCCCAGCTCGGCCGCCTGCTCGGCGTTAGCTCGAACGGCCTCGACCGTGCGGTAGCCAACCGAGACAATCGGCGTTCCGCCAACACGCTCGACCTCGGCAAAAATCGACTTGTCCTCAAGATCGGCCGTCAACAGCTCACGGTAGGCGTCAAACGGCACAAAGATGTTCTCCTCAAATATGGGCTCGCCGTCGGCCGTACGCACGCGCTTGATATGCAGCAGCAGCGCATCCTTCTGCAGGCCAAAGAACTCCATCTCGTTTTGGCGCGCCGGAACAATCTGGCGATCGACCACATGCGCACCGGCCTTCATGCCGTTGTTGGCACACAGCGCGGTAAACGTCTGCAGCGTCGAGGCGTGGAACTGGCGATTGATGTGCGGCGTGGAAACAAAGGTGCCGCGGCCCTGCTGCTTAACCAGGTAGCCATCGGAGCACAACTCCTCGACGGCGCGACGCACCGTAATTCGGCTCACGTCGTACTGCTCGGCTAGCTCAAGCTCGGACGGAATACGCTCCTTGGGTGCATAAACACCTTTCTCGATCGCATCCTTGATCTCGTCATAAATCTGCTGGTAAAGCGGTGCATTTTTGGGCGCAGGCATATCTGATCACTCTTATCGAAATATCGAAATAACTAATACGTATATAACGTCTAGGTTCATGTTACCTTATAATGATAAAACGATACACCCTCCCTACCAAAAAGCGACAGCTTCATTTTGGTAGGTTTTATCTGGGCAAACGAGAGCCTCTCGAATGCAACGAGGCTTTCGAGGGGCTCAAGCGGGCAGGATCATGCCGGGCCGGCAAAATGCCAATACCCTACTTGCCGTCGTCCTGCTGCAGGCTGTCCTGCTCGCAGAGGCGCGCCCGCCTGTTGGCCATACGTGCGGGCTTGTCAGGATCGGGTACGGCCGTGGGCATGGGCTCGTCGACATGACCGCCCCACCAGCCGCCCACAAAGTTAAGCGTGTGGAACACATTGATCACGGCGCCGGGATCAATGTCGCACACCAGCTTGATAATGTCCTGGCTCTCATAGGTCGAGACAACGGCGTGCAGCAGATACATCTTTTCGCGACTGTATCCGCCGATGACCTCGGCGCAGCTAATGCCGTGCTGAAAATGGTCAACATAGGCGGTCATGACTTCGTCTGCCTTGCGCGTCGTGATCTGCAACGTCACACGGTCGTAGCGACGATAGAAACTGTCGATGGTCTTGGTCGAAATAAACTGGAACACGATGGAGTACGCCGCGTTGTCCCAGCCAAACATAAAGCCAAAGATCGCCAGGATAAAGCAATTGAAACCAAAGATAACGCCCCAGATGGTCTTGCCCGTGTGGTTGGAGACCCACAGCGCGATAAAGTCGGTGCCGCCGGTAGATGCGCCGGACTTGAGCGCGATGGCAGCACCCAGACCCGAGACCACGCCGCCAAAAATGATGAGCATGATCTTGTCGCCCAAAAACGGGGCGAAGTGAAAGATGTTGAGAAAGAGCGATGAGAGCACGACCTGCATCATCGAGAAGATGACGAAGCGCTTGCTAATGCCGCTCCAACATAGGAGTGCCACGGGGATGTTGAGCGCGAGCATGCCGAGCGAGATGTCGATGTGAACGCCGCCAAGCGAGGTAACGCGATCGAGCAGGACCGCGACGCCGGTAAGACCGCTCGGAAGCAGGTCGGCGGGTTGAATGAACGCCTGGATCAGAAATGTCTGGAGAACGGCAGAAATGGTGACCGCCACGGCAGTGATGGCGCGGCGGACGATGGTAAGGCGGCCGAGCACGAGCACGCGGTCCGTGAGCTGATCGATGGCGTTCGCCACGTAGGCTCCTTTCGAAGGCAGATGTAGTTGTGGGGTATGGCCGCGATTGTAGCATGGAGCGTGCGGGGGCGCTTCAATTCACCCTCTCTCGACAACCATCAGGGGGACCGTGAGGCCGCTCAAAAGAAAAACGCCGTGAAGAGAGCAATCCCTTCACGGCGAATTCGGCGTTTGCCCAGATAAAACCTGCCAAAATAAACCTGTCCCTAAATGGCAAACCTGTCCCTAAATGGCAGGTAGGATGTCGGTCAGGTTGTCGATGACGACGTCGGCGGCGGACTGGTCCAGGTTGACGCCCTCGTGCGGACGCAGTGCCAGGACGCGGGCGCCGGAGCGCTTGCCGGCCTCGATGCCCAAAGGCGAGTCCTCGATAACCAGGCACTCGGCAGGCTCCACCCCCAGCGCCTCCATGGCACGCAGGTAAATCTCGGGGTCGGGCTTAAACGCACTGCACTCGTGACCGCTGATGGTGTAGTCCAGCACGTCGGCAATACCGGCAATCTCCACCAGCTCGTCAATGAGCTCGCGATAGGACGAGCTCGCGATGGCACACTTCACGCCACGCTCATGCAGCTCACGCATCACCGGCTCCGTCTGCTCGTTGAGCAGCTCGGCATACGGAACGGGGTGATCCGGGCTGTAGACCTGCTTGTACTCCACGCGCAGGCGCTCGCGCAGCTCAATATCGTCGGGCACCAGCGCCTCCCAAATGGCGGGCTCGTTAGACCCCGAAAGATCGGGGATCTCGTCAAAGTGGAAGCCCTTCTCCTCCATAAACGCCACGCGGCGACGGTTGTAGAACCACTCGGTATCGACCAGCACGCCGTCCATATCAAACAGCACTGCCTTGATCATACGCATCTCCTCCCACCTGCCAAAAAGGGACAGGTTTATTTTGGTAGGTTTTATCTGGGGTTTTATGACTCGACAGACACGCCCCCAAAGCAAAAAGGGGACGGGGCGCAAACCCCATCCCCTTTCAATCAACCCGTAAGGTCTACTTACTTGTGATTAGTAGGAAAGCTTCCACATGTAGCGACGCATGGTCAGCGGGTGCTGACGGGCCTCGGCGATCTGGTTGCCGTACTCGCGCATAACGGCGAGGTGCAGCAGCGGGTTGAAGTAGGTGATGACGCTCGCGGGCACGGCGTCAGCCAGACCGTAGTCCTTGGAGTCAATCAGAGCGACCTTGGCGCCCATGCGCTCAAGGAAGGTGAGGGCGCGGGCGTCCATCGGACGGGTAGCGCCATCGGACATGAAGAAGACGTAGGGCTTACCCTCGGTGGAAACCTCAAACGGGCCGTGGAAGTACTCGCCGGTGTTGTAGGCGGCGGCGTCGATCCACTGCATCTCGGTGAACAGGAAGGCGGCGTGAGAGTAGGCCATCTTCTCGGAGGCACCGGAAGCCATGAAGTAGATCATCTTGTCGTCCTTGAAGTCCTCGGCGAACTTCTTGGCGAGCTTCTTGCAGTGCTGAGCGGCGTTCTCGCAGAGATCGAAGATGTTGGTGAGGCCGGTGATCATGTCCTCGTAGTGGTCATAGCCCTCGGTCTGCTGAAGGATCTCGAGAGCAAGAGCGATGGCATAGCCGGGCTTCTCGCACTTGGCAGCGTAGTTGGCGTGGAAGCCGTGGACGATGACGTGGTCGGCGTCGACGGTCAGAGCGGAGCCGGCCTTGTTGGTGAGGGAGACGACCGGGCAGTTGTGCTTCTTGGCGGTCTTGTTGGCCTCGACGGTCTCGGGCGTGGAACCACCGAGGGAGCAGGTGATCACGAAGGTGTGCTCGTTGACCCAGGAGGGCGTGTCGTAGTTGAACTCGTTAGCGGTGAAGATCTGAACGTTCAGCTTGTCCGTGTTGTTGGCCAGGAAGTACTTGGCGGGGTACAGGTCGGACATGGAAGCACCGCAGCCGACGAAGGCGACGCTGTGGATCTCGTGGTTGGACAGGACGTCAGCGACGATCTGCTTAGGGAGGTTAAGGTCGATCTCGTACATCTGACACATTCCTTTCGATTTTTGCGGCGCCACATTGCCGGGCGCTCGCAGGGTTACCGTGGTTTGGACCGAGTCGCCGGCCCGTTGAGGATGTGTCAAAGGAACTGTCCCTTTGACACATTTAGGGATGGAAGCCTGCCTGGGGTATGGGATGTCAGGCAGGCTCCCCGGGGAAAGCGGTTAGACGCTTGGTCGCGACTAGGCCAGGATGCCGGCCGCGGAGAGGGCGATGCCGCCCACGATGGCGATCACGAGAAGCCAACCGGTGTTGACGTTCTTCTTGATGAGCCAGTACATAAGGCCGGTGAGGCCGAGAGAGATCATCTGGGGCATCATGCCGTCCAGGATATCCTGGATCACGACAGTGCCCTCAGCGAACTGCAGCGGGGTGGTGGCGCCGATCAGCGTAGCGATCATGCCGCCCACGGACATAAGACCCACGATGCCGCAGACATACATGAGCTTCTCCATGAGGTCGCCGCCCTGAAGCTTGCTCAGGTACTCGTGGCCGCCCTGATAGCCCATCTTGGCTGCGAACCAAGTGATCAGCACAGAGGGGACGATGGAGATGAGCATGGCCAGGATCGGGCCCATGATGGAGCCCTGCTGAGCCAGCTGAACGCCCAGGCCAAAGGCGATAACGCGGATGGTGCCCTGGAAGAAGGAGTCACCGATGCCGGAAAGCGGACCCATGAGGGAGGTCTTGACCGCGTTGATCGAATCGGGGTCAAAGTTCTCGGGATCCTTGGCGTACTCCTCCTCCATGGAGGCGGCGAGGCCCAGGATGAAAGCGCTCGTCTGCGGGGTGCAGTTGTAGAACGCCATGTGACGGTGGTAAGCCTCTTTCTTAGCAGCGAGCTGCTTGGGGTCGGACTCGTCCGGATAGAGGCGATCGAGCGTGGGAACCATGCCGTAGAGGAAGCCCATGTTCATCTGACGCTCGTAGTTCCAAGAGGCCTGGATGGCCCAGGAGCGCCAGAAGAACTGGCTGACCTTCTTGTTCAGGGACACGTCCTTGGTTGCGGTTGCCATAGTGTGTTCCTCCTTAGTCTTCGTCGTCTTCGAGCGGATCGTAGTCGGAATCGACACCGGCGGCTGCATGGGAACCGTTGAACTTGAAGCCCATGAAGACGACAGCCAGGCACACACCGATCAGAGCGACCGCGATGACGGACAGGTTGAGGTAAGCGGCGAGCAGGAAACCGATGAACAGGAACGGAGTCATACCCTTCTTGATCATCATGGTGAGCAGCAGGGCCAAGCCGTAGGCGGTCATGATCTTGGTCGAAACGTTAAGACCAGTGGACAGCCACTCGGGAACCATGTTGACGATGGCCTGAACCAGGTCGGTGCCAACAAAGACGGCGAGGAAGATCGGCAGGAAGTACATGACGGCGTACAGACCGGAGCCAGCGCAGATGTGCATACGGTAAGCGGTCTTGAACTTTCCGTTATCGATCGCGCTATCTGCCACATGGGTGAGGGCGGCGATGATGGAACGGAACACGATGCCGAGGAGCTGACCCAGGACGGCGACCGGGATGGCGATCGTCATGGCGGTCTCGGCAGAAGCATCGGTCAGGCACGCAAAGGCAGCGGCCACGATGCCGCCCAGGACCATATCGGGCGGAACGGCGGCGCCGACCTGCACCAGGCCCATGGACACGAGCTCGACGGCGGCACCGACGGCAAGGCCGGTGGGCACATCGCCCAGCAGCAGACCGACGAGCGTAGCGCCAACGAGGGGCTGCTCGAAGTTAAGACGACCGAGCAGGCGGGAGTCCCACATGCAGAACACGCCGACGAGGCCGACGAGCACCGCACTGATGAACGTATTCATACCCTTCTCCTTTCAGTCAGGCAAAAGCCTGGTTGATTACAGCTTGGCGTCGATGTCGACGCTCTGATACGTAGGGGTCTGCTGGACGTAGAGCTTGATGCCCATGTCGAGCAGCTGGTTGACGTCGGCCTTCTGGGCGGCGTCGAGGAAGACGGAGCTGTCCTTGCCGCCGACCTGATCGGCACCGTCGTGGTTGGCGGTGGCGCCCAGGTTGATGGCGTCGAGCTTGTAGCCCTGGCAGAACTGCAGCATCTCGGCAGTGTTGCCAAAGACGAACATGACGCGCTCGCCGAGGGTGTTGAGCTTGTCCATCTTGGCGAGGGCACGCTCGACGGTGAAGACGTTCAGGCGCACGCCCTGGGGCTTGGCAAGCTTAAGAGCGCCCTTCTTGATGTCATCGTTGGCAGCAGCGTTGTCGACGACGATGATGCGCTCGGCCTGAACCTTGGTGGTCCAGGTAAAGACAACCTGGCCGTGCAGCAGACGGTAGTCAAGACGTGCGAGGACGATCTTGGCGGGACCGGAGCTGTGACGGGACGCCTTGGCCTTCTTGGCGGGAGCCGCGGCGGCCTCGACCGGTGCGTTGGGGTTGGTCAGGCCGGTGCGGGCCTCGTTGATGAGGGCAGCGAGCTCGGCGCCCTTGACGGGGGCGGGGCTCATAGCGAGCGTCAGTGCCAGCGGGATGTTGAAACCGCTGACAACCGTGAACTTCGTGCCGTTCTTGGAAAGCTCGACCATGCTGTTGTTGACCGAGCTGCCGAGCATATCGGTCAGCACATAGACGGTGTCGTCCGCGTTGAACGTGGCGATCATGGCGTCCACCTTGTTGGTGATGGGCTCCTTGTCGTCACGAGCAAGCGACACGACGTGGACGTTCGACACGTCGCCGAGAACCATCTCGAGCGTGTCTTTGGCGCCTGCGGCCAGGCCGCCATGAGATGCGAGAATGATCTGATTCATCTTGCCTCCTCCTTTTCGTTATGGTCATTATAACGTCTTATACGTTTCTTATATTGCTAATTAGTATAAAGACCGCTCGCGGGTGAAAATCGACCGTTGACGGGTTTAACGTAATCGAAACGTTGGGGCTGGGTAAGCCGGCGCTGGCTGGATAACCCCAGATCAGACGCCTCGCCAATCCCCTATCGCACGAAGTACCAGGGGCTTTCCTGTACGGTGGGCTCCAGCGCGATGCCGGTGCGTTCCTTAAACAGATCCATGTCCTGAGTTTTTTCGGTCCACCACGCATTGGGCTTAAAGGTCATGCTCTCGACAATACGTTTGACAATGACGCTGTTGCGCAGCTTGGAGAAATTGGTGTTCATGATCAGGATGGACGCGAGCACCAGCACGATGCCCAGGACCTTGATCGCGCCGGCGGGCTCGGCATAGATGCCAATACCGACCAAAACGGTCGCCACGGTTTCGAACGAAGCCACGACCGGCACCTTCGACGTCTCAAGATCCATCGAAAGGCCCTGCATATAGAAGATGTACGCAAGAGCCGTCGGAATAAAGCCAAAGCCCGCGAACAGCAGAATGAGCTGCGGGGACATTGCCGCGGCCACATCGGACCACGGAGCCGAAAGCACTGCCATAAAGCATCCGCCAAAGACAAAGCCCCAAAACGTCACCGCCAGAGGATGCAGCGTCTTGGTGGCCATACGGCTAAACACTGCCAGCAGTGCACCGCAAAGTCCGGCGATCACACCCGACACGACGCCCCAAGCCGAGAAATGGAAACCGGACAGGTCGCCGCTCGTCACCGCGAGCACGCAACCCACAATGTTAAAGACGATGGCGACGAGCTTGTTGGGGGTCACGTCCTCGCGATAAAGCACGCGGCCGAGCACGACGCCAAACACCGGCGAGGTGTAGAGCAGCACCGAGGCCGTGGACATGCCCACCTCGCCCATGCACTCGTAATAAAGCGTGTTAGCGGTGGCGAGGCCGATAATGCCAAGAAGCGCGCAGGGAACAAGCTCTTTAGGACTTGCCTTGAACAGTGCCATGGGACCCGAGGCTTTTCCCTCACGAGCACCTCCCTGGCAACCCATAAATGCCAAGACCGGAGCCATCAAGACGGCACCCGACAACAGGCGAAAGGCCGCCATGCTCTGAGACGAAACGCCCAGGGCCGATATTCCGTTTACAAAGATTCCGATGCTGCCCCACATAAGCGCGGCGATCAGCACCAGCACATAGCCCAGATTGCTTTTCTTCAACGCAGCCTCCTCGGTATTGTTTCCAATATGTTTCACACTACGTTATAGTCGTTATATACATTTTTCAAGACACAAATCGGCGAGCGGAAAAGTGATCCGCTGGGGACGGAGGAAAACGGATCACTGAGGGGCTGGCCTGAGTCAGTGATCCGTTTTCCT
>OCAD01001081.1_pt1 | contig 12690 bp, 9 predicted proteins | sample 1538261 | NCBI WGS metagenome assembly OCAD01 (sample SAMEA2580261, study PRJEB22360) | human gut metagenome | biome: human gut; feature: human-associated habitat; material: faeces | place: Denmark | collected 2008/2010
CGCGCAGGGGCTGGCGGACGGTCGTGAGCGCGGGGACGCAGCGCGCCGCAATCTCGTGATCGTCGAAGCCGACGACAGAAACGTCCGCAGGAACGGATAGGCCTGCCTCGTTGAGTGCGGTGATGACGCCAGCTGCGATACGGTCCGATCCGCAGAGCACGCCATCGAAAGCAATCTCGCGCGCGAGGATCTGGTGCATGGCCTGATAGCCGTCTCCGCTGTTCCAGCCGGTATAGATAACGTTTGCGTCTGGGAGGTCTTCGCCCAAGACGGCGCGGTAGCCGCGCAGGCGGTCGACAACAGCGGGGTTGTCTTGCGGTCCCAACACGGCGACGATATCTTTGCGCCCGCGATCCTTCATGGCGAGTGCCGCAAAATGTCCGCCCTCTTCGTCGTCAGAGTAGACCGTCGAGAACACATCGCGATAGGGGTGGCCCTCGAGCTGGCCACACAACACGGTGGGTACGCCCAGCTCGCGCAGCACCTCGAGCAGCTCGCTGCCTTTGTAGGGAGAGACGTCGATCACGGCGTCGAACGAGCGGCGCTCAAAGTGCTCGCGTGCGCGGTTGCGCTCATGCGTAGAAGACGCCTGCAAGATAACGGGCAGATAGGACGACTCCGACAGTTCCTCGGTAATGCCGCTCAAAAACTCGCTATAGGTGGGGTCGCTGAAGAGTTCACTCAGAGGCTCGGTCACGAGCACGGCGATGATTTCAGTGCGCCCGACAGCGAGCGCTCGGCCACGAGCGTTGGGGACAAAATTGACTTCCTTGGCCGCCGCGCGGACGCGCTTTTTGGTTTCCTCGCTAATGCGGGGCGAATCGTTGAGGGCGCGCGATGCCGTGGAGCGCGACACGCCGGCAGCTGCGGCAACCTCGGCAAGCGTAGGTGCGGTGTGAACTGGTTGTGTCATGGCGTCTCCTGGAAAATGCGGTCGATGTTGTCACTGATACGGGCTAGTGCGGATACAGCTTACTATAGTGCGCCTGAACAGCGTTCATGATATCCGGTGACCGGTGTCGTTTTGCAACCAAGCCGAAATCGAATACGTCTCGTGTGGGTGAGATATCAGCGGGCGTGGAGGTTGCCTACGAGCTTAAGAACGATGTCTTGTGCTGAGTTTCGATACTCAGGGTGACATAAGTGTTGCGATTGTACAACCGGTTGCACCGTTAACCCTGCCAAATCGACCGTTCAGCGGACAACCGGTTGCACAGTTTTTTACATCGCCCGTAAGATAAGGACAACCGGTTGCACAAGAATCACTACGATGATGAAGGAGCATCACCATGGACGCCATTAACGATTGGGAAAACCAAGCGCTCACCCACAGGAACCGCCTGGCACCCCATGCGTACTTTATGGGTTACGAGACCGCCGATCTCGCTGCAACGTACAGCCGCGAGCTGTCGCGCGGGTTTGTCCAGCTGTCCGGCTCGTGGCAGTTCCGCCTCTTTGAGGGCCCCGCTGCCGTCTCCAACGAGGAACTCTCCACGTACAAGCCCGAGTGGGATCACGTGGAGGTTCCGCACCTGTGGCAGGTGGACGGCTATGGCAACCTTGCCTACACCGACGAGGGTTTCCCGTTCCCGGTTGATCAGCCGTTCGTTCCCTCCGACGACCCCACGGGCGTCTACCAGCGCATCGTCAACCTTCCCGCCGTTCCTGCCGGCGCTCGCGAGATCATTCGCTTCGACGGCATCGAGAGCTATGGCGAGCTGTACGTCAACGGTCAGTATATCGGCATGACCAAGGGTTCGCGCCTGTCTGCCGAGTTCGACGTGACCGACGCGCTCGTCGAGGGCGACAACCTGTTTGCGGTCAAGGTCCTGCAGTACAGCGATGGCAGCTACATCGAGGATCAGGACATGTGGTGGGCCTCGGGCATCTTCCGCGATGTGTACCTTATGCAGCGTCCCGCCGCGCACCTGGTCGACTTTAGGTTCCGCACGCACCGCGAGGGCGATGCCGCTCTGATCACGCTCGATACGGTTGCCGAGGGCGCTTCCCGCGTTGTGTTTACGCTCAGCGATGGCGAGAACGTGGTGGCTACGGGTGAGTGCGTCGACAGCCATGCCGAGTGCAGCGTGACCGATGCCCACTTCTGGAATCCCGAGGACCCCTTCCTCTACGATCTTACGTTTGAGGTCTACGACGGCGACAAGGTGAGCGAGTACGTCCCGCATCGCCAGGGTCTTGCCGAGGTGACGGTCGAGGGCAATCATATCTACCTCAACGGCACTTACTTTAAAATGCATGGCGTCAACCGCCACGATCACGACGATCACAAGGGCCGCGCCGTGGGCCTCGATCGCATGCGCCGCGACCTGGAGCTCATGAAGCAGCACAACATCAACGCAGTGCGCACCTCTCACTATGCCAATGACCCGCGCTTCTACGAGCTGTGTGATGAGTATGGCATCATGCTGGTCGCCGAGACCGATATGGAGAGCCACGGCTTCGAGAATATCGGCAACATCGCCCTGGTTACCGACGACCCGGCATGGGAGCCGGCCTACGTCGACCGTATTGAGCGCCTGGTGATGCAGGAGCGCAACCACGCGTGCATCATCATGTGGTCGCTGGGCAACGAGAGCGGCTATGGCTGCAACATCCGCGCGATGTACGCCAAGGCTCACGAGCTCGATGGTCGTCCGGTCCACTACGAGGAGGACCGCAACGCCGATACCGTCGACGTCATTTCCACGATGTACTCCCGTGTGTCGCAGATGAACGACTTTGGTGAGCATCCGTTCCCCAAGCCGCGCATCAACTGCGAGTATGGCCACTCCATGGGTAATGGCCCCGGAGGTCTGTCCGAGTACCAGGAGGTCTTCGATCGCTGGGATTGCATCCAAGGCCAGTTTATCTGGGAATGGTGCGACCACGGTTTGGCTGCTGTGACCGAGGACGGCGTTGCCTACGATATGTATGGTGGCGACAACGGCGATTACCCCAATAACAGCAACTTCTGCATCGACGGCATGGTGTTCCCTTGGCAGCAGCCGAGCCCGGGCCTCACTGAGTATGGTCAGGTCATCTGCCCGGTTCGCATGGCCTACGATGCCGAGGCGGGCGAGCTGACCGTCACCAACAAGCGTTGGTTTACCACCCTCGAGGATGTTTGCCTGTCGGCGGAGACCCTGGTGGACGGCGACGTGGTTTGCCGCAAGACGCTCATGCCCGGTGCGGTTGCCCCCGGCGAGTCCGTCCAGCTTCCGCTGGTGATTCGCGAGGCCGCGGTAGGCGAGACCCTGCTGACCGTGCACGCCTACACCATGGCTGCTCACGCCTGGTGCGAGCCGATGTTCCAGCTGGGCGCAAGCCAGTTTGCCATCGCAAACCATCCGGCGCCGGCAATTGCCGCTCCCGTGCGTCCCGAGCTTACGGTCGAGGAGACCGAGCAGGAGATCTGCGTTCACTCCCTCAACGGCGAGCTGACCTTCAGTAAGGTCAACGGTACCGTGAGCGAGTGGAAGGCATCTGGCCGCGACGTCATGACCTCCGGTCCCCAGGTTGGTTTTTGGCATCCGCTCGTCGATAACCACGCCCAGGAGTATGACTCCCTGTGGAAGGACAACTTCATCGATGTGATGCAGACGTCTACCCGCAAGGTTTCTTGGAAGCAGGACGGCAATGCGGTCGTCGTTACCGTGAACCAGCGTATCGCTCCTCCCGTCCGCGCGTTCGGCATGTGCGTTGAGCTCGTCTACACCGTGCTTCCGAGCGGTCGCGTCGACCTCAAGGTTTCCGGCGAGCCCTACGGCGACTATTCGGACATTATCCCGCGCATCGGCATCTCCTTCGAGGTTCCCGGTTGTGATCGTGCCGTCGAGTGGTATGGCCACGGCCCGGGCGAGAACTATCCGGACTCGCTGCGCGCCAACCCGGTCGGTCATTACCGCACTACGGTCGACGACATGTTCACGCCCTACGTTATGCCTCAGGACTGCGCCAACCGCGAGGGCACCCGCTGGGTTGCCCTGCGCTCTAGCCACGGTGACGGCGTGCTGGTGACCCGTCCAGCCGACGCCGCTTCCAACCCGTTCTCGTTCTCCGCATGGCCCTATAGCTGCGAGGCTATCGATAACGCCAAGCATGTCTACGATCTTGTCCCGGGCGACACGGTTACGGTCAACATCAACGACCAGCTGCTCGGCCTTGGCTCGAACTCTTGGGGTTCCGAGGTGCTCGATTCCTATCGCACCCGTTTTGAGAGCTTCAGCTTTGAGGTGTCCCTGCGACCGCTGACGTCTGCCGATTTGGCTCAGGCGCTGGCGCCCATTAAGGAGGCATAAGTCATGCATGTTTTTAACTCGCGTGCCGATTTCGACGCCCAGATGAAGTCCGTCAAGAAGTGGATGCGTACCGGCCAGGCACTCGACGGCGTTTCTGAACTGCAGCACGATGTGGCGTACTCTATCGGCGACTCGCTGGTGTATTGGTGGGTGAACGCTCACGAGGCGGCTACTGCCGATCTGGTTGGTCACCGTCGCTACCATGCCGTGCTCGCCCCGCTCGACGGCGATCTGACCGTCGAGGTTGCCCCCAAGGCAGGCCTCACCTGCACCCGCGCTTACAGCGATATCGATGATCGCGAGCGCTTTGAGGGGGCGGGGGAGACCGTGACGATTCCCGCCGGCGGCGTTGCCGTCGTCGAAATTGACGAGGCCTACCGTGTCGTGGCCGATGCCGCGGATCCCCGCGTCGTGGTACTGCACGTGACGGTCGAAGGTTATTCCTTCCCCAACAAGTAGTATTCGTCCGCCTGGACGTTTGCTTCGCGCCGTTAAGGGGGATGGCTTTGTTGACTCCCTTTTCCCCATTCCCCTTAGCAGGTGCGCCGTCCGTGTTTGCACTTGCAGCTCGGACGGGTTTAGATGACATTTAATAGATGATTGGGAGGGCTTATGAGCTCTGAAAAACGAGGAACGATTGGTTCGTTCGCTCTGCTGGGCATGACGGTCGCCGCCGTGTTCGGTATCAAGAACATCATCAACAACAACGCGGCCATCGGCTTAGCAGCCGCGCCGTCGTTCTTCTTCGCCACGCTTTTGTACTTTGTCCCCTATACCCTGGTTACCGCCGAGTTCGTCGGCCTCAACAAGGACTCCGAGTCGGGCGTGTACGCATGGGTTAAGACCTCGATGGGTGGTCGCTGGGCGTTCCTGACGGCATTTAGCTACTGGTTCGTTAACCTGTTCTTCTTTGCGTCCGTCCTGCCCAACGTCATCATCTACGCGAGCTACGTGTTCTTTGGTGCCAACGCCGAGCTTTCGCAGCTGTGGATCACCATTATCGAGATCGTTGTCTTTGCTATCGCCACGTGGGTTTCGACCAAGGGCGCTAAGTGGATCGGCTCCATTTCCTCCTTCGGTTCGACCGCGGCTCTCGGCCTGACCGCCGTGTTCATCCTGCTGTCCCTGGCTGCTGCCTTTGGCGGCGTTGAGTTCGCTACGGCTCCTACTCCCGCTAACATGGCTCCCGACATGAGCAACTTCGCAACTGCGTGGGGCTTCTTCGGTACGCTTGCCTGGATCATCCAGGGCGTTGGCGGCGCTGAGTCTGTCGGCGTGTTCCTTAACGACCTTAAGGGTGGCGTCAAGGCCTTCGTGCGCACCGTCGTTATCGCCGGTCTGACCATCGGCCTTCTGTATGCAGGCGCTTCGCTGCTGGTTAACCTGTTCATCCCCGAGGGCGGCGTTGCCATCTCCACCGGTATCTTCGACGTATTCGGCGCTGTCTTTGCCCACTTTGGCATTCCCATGGAAGTGTCTACGCGCGCCATCGGCTTGATCCTTCTCGCCGCCACGCTGGGCTCCCTCATGATGTGGACCTCTGCTCCCATCAAGGTTTTCTTCACCGAGATCCCCAAGGGTGTCTTTGGTAGCAAGATCGTCGAGCTCAACGAGCACGGCATTCCCGCCCGCGCTGCCTGGCTGCAGTTCGCCATCGTCGTCCCCATCCTGATCATCCCGGCCCTGGGCTCCGGTAACCTCGACGACCTGCTCATGATCGTCACCAACATGACGGCTGCCACCGCTCTGCTCCCGCCGCTGCTGATCCTGCTTGCCTACTTTATGTTGCGCAAGAACTTCGACGCTGCTCCCCGTGGCTTCCGCATGGGTTCGCGCACCTTTGGCCTGGTCATTGCTGCATTCCTGCTTGTGGTCTTCTGCTTCGTGCTTATCTGCGGCACCATTCCGCTCGATCAGCCGCTGTGGCTGACGCTGGTCTACAACGTCGGCGGCGTGGTTGTCTTCCTGGGCCTTGCCGTGATGTGGTACAACCGCTACATCAACCGCCTGCGCGAAACCGATCCCGAGGCTGCTGAGAACGAGCTTCGCCCTTCCGTCCTCGATATGATGGAGTAGCGGCTAGGATTAATCTACGGCTGTGGAATAAATCGATTCCCTTTCCTAAGGAGGGGCCTTACGAGGCCCCTCCTTTTGTGTTTTGGAGCATGGTTTTGGACCCTGTGGTCAAAAAATACCAAATATGAGTACTGTTGCAAAAGAGGTGTCATATTTTTCGGCCTGTTCTGAGCGAAAATGGGCTCAAAATCAATTTATCTAACCCCCTATAGACGCGATTCGATGGCTTCCAAAACATTAAAATCGGCCAAATCGGCCAATTTGCTCTCAATTCTGCTGCTACTAAATTTGTGACAGTACTCATATTTGCCACTTTTTGTCCACGGGGTGTCCGAAAGGGTCCTCGACAAGCATCTAACGCTACAATAACTACCACATGGCTGGGTTTGCCAGCCGAATGTACGATGTCGTGGGAGGGGACATGGTCGAGTTTACAAAGACGATTAAAGATCCGTTGGGATTACATGCCCGCCCGGTTGCGCTGCTCTATGACATCATTGCCAAGCATCGTTGCGACGTGTCAGTCAGTATCGGCGATCGCCACACGGATGGCCGCGATGTCATGGGACTCATGGCTCTCTACGGCGAGTGCGGCGAGGACATCATCTTCCGCGTTTCGGGCGTAGACGAGGCTTCCTGCGTTACGTCGATCAGAAATCTCTCACTCTAAGCATGATAGGGCGTGGTAAAGGATGGTCCTTTGCCGTGCCCTTTTGTTTCGTATAGGAAACTTTTTCGAAATCTGAATGGGGACCCTTTCCAAAAAGTTAACCACGTGCTAGTTTACTAAAGCGAACATAGACGTGGTTAACTTTTACCGCGTCGATGTTGAGGACGAACTGACGTTAGGAGCAACTCATGTCTTGCGGACCGCAGATGCCGGCCATGCCGCTTTCGATGGTAAAAGCGGGCGAAACCGTGCGCGTGTCTCGGGTAAAGGGCAATGAGGACATGAAACACCACCTCAAGGACCTCGGCTTTGTCGAGGGCAACGAAATCCACGTGGTGAGCTCGAGTGGCGCCAATATCATCGTCACGGTGCTGGGCGCACGCTTTGGTATCGATTCCAAGGTTGCCACGCACATCATGACCGTCGGTTAGTCTGCAGCATTTCATAAAAACCGAAAGGGGGATAAGAGGATGAAGACGTTGGGTGACGTTAAGGTGGGCGAGAGCTCCACCATCGTCAAGCTTCACGGTGAGGGTGCGCTTCGCCGCCACCTTATGGACCTGGGGCTCATCAAGGGCACGTCGTTTAAGGTCGTGAAGGTTGCACCGCTCGGTGATCCGGTCGAGATCAACGTGCGCGGCTACGAGCTTTCCATCCGCAAGGAGGAGGCGGCCGTCGTCGAGGTCCAGTAAGGGCCGGCGGCGCATATTTCTGCAGATAAAGTTAGGTTTTTCTAACTTAATGCAGCAACTTTGAAGCACATTATCCAGCCTGCGCGGAGAAAGCAGCGCAGGCACACAAGGAAGAAGGATTGAATGGCGGATTCTCAGATCCATGTCGCACTTGCGGGTAACCCCAACTGCGGCAAGACCACGCTTTTCAACCTGATCACCGGCGCCAACGGCTACGTTGGCAACTGGCCCGGCGTCACGGTTGAGAAAAAGGAAGCCAAGCTCCTAAGCGACAAGAACGTTACCATCACGGACCTCCCCGGCATCTACTCGCTTTCCCCCTACAGCCCCGAGGAGCAATGCTCGCGCGATTATCTCATGAGCGGCGAGCCCGATGTAGTCGTCCAGGTGGTCGACGCCACCAACCTCGAGCGCAACCTGTACCTGGCGCTTCAGGTTATCGAGACCGGCCTGCCCGTGGTTGTCGCCCTCAACATGGCCGACTTGGTCGAGAAGAACGGCGACAAGATCGACACGGACAAGCTCTCCAAGAAGCTCGGCTGCCCGGTCATGATGATCTCGGCCCTTAAGAATAAGGGTATCAAGGAGCTGTTCGAGCAGGTTAAGAAGTCCGCTGCTTCCAAGGGCGAGGTGCCGGAGCACAAGTTCGACTCCTCCATCGAGGACGTTCTGGACCACATCGAGAACAACCTGCCGGCGAGCGTTCCCGCCAACAAGCGCCGCTACTACGCTGTCAAGCTGTTTGAGCGCGACGCGGACGCCTGCAAGCTCATCAACCTCACCAAGGAGAAGGCCGCTCGCGTGGAGGAGCTGGTCGCCCAGTGCGAGCAGGACTGCGACGACGATGCCGAGTCCATCATCACCGGTGAGCGCTATGGCGTCATCGCGCACATCATCGATGAGTGCCTCACCAAGGCCCCGGCCAAGATGAGCACCTCCGAGAAGATCGACCGTGTGGTTACCAACCGTATCCTGGGCCTGCCGATCTTTGTCGTCATCATGTTCTGCGTGTACTACATCGCCGTTTCCACCCTGGGCGGCACGGTGACCGACTTCACCAACGACCAGCTCTTTGGCACCGACGGTTGGTATGTGCTCGGCCAGGGCCGCGATGCCTACGATGCAGCCGTCGAGGCTGCGGGCGACGATGCCGACTCGGTCGACCCGGCGCAGTACGGCCCCTATGTCCCGGGTATCACCACCGCGGTGCATGACGCCCTTGTGGCGGGCGGCACCGAGGACGGCGGTCTTGTTGACTCCCTTGTCTGCGACGGTATCGTGGCCGGCATCGGCGCCATCATGGGCTTTGTCCCGCAGATGTTCCTGTTGTTCGTGATGCTCTCTTTCCTGGAGGACTGCGGCTACATGGCCCGCGTCGCCTTCATCATGGACCGCGTGTTCCGCCGCTTTGGCCTGTCCGGTAAGTCCTTTATCCCCATGCTCGTGACCTCGGGCTGCGGCGTTCCCGGAGTCATGGCTACCAAGACCATCGAGAACGAGAAGGACCGCCGCATGACGGTTATGACCACCACGTTCATCCCCTGTGGTGCCAAGCTGCCGATCATCGCCCTGCTCATGGGTTCCATCATCGGCGATTCTTCCACCACCGCCGCGTGGATCAGTCCGCTGTTCTACTTCCTGGGCGTCTTTGCCGTCATCGCTTCGGGCCTCATGCTCAAGAAGACCAAGCTCTTCGCCGGCCGCCCGACGCCGTTTGTTATGGAGCTTCCTGCCTACCACTTCCCGGCGATCCGCTCTTGGGCGCTGCACGTGTGGGAGCGCTGCTGGGCCTTTATCAAGAAGGCCGGTACGGTCATCTTCGCGTCCACTGTCGTGGTTTGGTTCCTGTCCAACTTTGGTAGCTACAACGGTTCCTTTGGCTACCTGCCCGCGATGGACGGCATCTCCGAGGAGTTCATGGACTACTCCGTGCTGGCCATGCTCGGTAACCTGATCTCCTGGATCTTCGCCCCGCTTGGCTTTAGCACCTGGCAGGCAACAGCGCTGTCCGTCTCGGGCCTTGTCGCCAAGGAGAACGTCGTCGCCACCGCCGGCTCGCTGCTGTCCGTTGCCGACGCGGGCGAGACCGACCCGAGCCTGTGGACCGCGTTTGCCGGCATGTTCCCCACCATGGGCGCTTGCGTCGCCTTTGGCGCGTTCAACCTGCTGTGCGCTCCGTGCTTTGCTGCCATGGGTGCCATCCGCAACCAGATGGATTCCGGCAAGTGGTTCGCGATTGCCATCGGTTACGAGTGCATCTTCGCTTGGGTGATCGGCCTGTTCATCAACCAGTTCTACAACCTGCTTGTTCTTGGACAGTTTGGTATCTGGACGGTTGTGGCCATCGTGCTGCTGGTTGCGATGCTCTTCCAGATCTTCCGTCCCATGCCCAAGCATGCATGGACTGACGAGGACGAGACCAACACTGCTTCCGCCGCAGTTTCCGCGTAAGTCCGAATAAGGATTAGCCCCTTTCCACGAGCCCGGGTGTCCCAGCGACACTCGGGCTTTTTGGTAGGGGAGATGTGGCGTTTCCGCAGATAAAACCGACCAAAATAAACCTGTCCCTTTTTGGTAGGTGGAGAATGGGGTAAAGTAAGTGATGGTTAACTAGAGGAGGTTTGCTATGGCACCTATCGATATTGTTGTACTGGCTGTTATCGGCGTTGCGTTTGTCGCCGTGTGCGTGCGCATCTACCGCAAGGGCACCTGCGCCGACTGCGCTCAGGGAGGCGTTTGCACGGGACATTGTTCCAACAAAAAGACCTGCGCCGCGCTTAAGGGCGTGGACAAAATTGCCGAAGATTTGGGCCGCGGTATTCATTAGCCGACCGGCGTTTGAGCATGTTTGACTGCGGATACGGCAGTTGCTGGTACGATAGGTACGTCAGCAACTGCCGCCGAGCGGCTCAAATGAAAGGAATCCCGCATGGAGTCCTCCGCCTACCCGATGCTCTTTAGCCCGATCAAGGTCGGTACGACCGAGGTCAAGAACCGCGTCTTTATGCCGCCGGTGTCCACCAACCTGGCCGATCGTGGCTATGTGACCGACGACTTGGTCGATCATTACCGTGCCCGCGCCAAGGGCGGCGTGGGCCTCATCATTACCGAGGTCGTGACGGTCGAGCCCACCTATACCTATCTGCCGGGTGACATGTGCTGCTACGACGACACGTTTATCCCCGGCTGGGAAAAGCTCGCCGCGGCCGTCCACGAGTATGGCTGCAAGATCATGCCGCAGCTCTTCCATCCCGCCTACATGGCCTTTAACATTCCGGGCACGCCGCGCCTGATCGCTCCGTCCTTTGTGGGCCCGTCTTACGCCCGCGAGGCACCGCGCCCCATCACGGTCGACGAGATTCACGAGCTCACGCATCAGTTTGGCGACGCTGCCGTGCGTATGCAGAAGGCTGGCGTCGACGGCGTCGAGGTCCATGCGGCGCACGCCCACGGTATGCTCGGCGGCTTTTTGACCCCGCTCTACAACAAGCGCACCGATGAGTACGGCGGCTCGCTCGACGCTCGCATGCGCTTCTTGCTCGAGGTCATCGCCGAGATTCGCGAGCGCTGCGGGAAGGACTTTATCATCGACGTCCGCATTTCGGGCGATGAGTACACCGATGGCGGCCTGACCCTCAACGACATGATCTACGTCTCGCGTCGCCTGGAGAAGGCCGGCGTCGACATGATTCACGTGTCGGGCGGCACCACCATCAAGCGCGGCTCTGCGATTCCCGCCGCCGGCACGCAGCAGGCCTCGCACGCCGCTTGCTCGCGTGAGATTAAGAAGCACGTGAACATTCCCGTCGCCACCGTCGGCCGCATTAACGAGGCATGGATTGCCGAGGAGCTGATCGAGGACGGCGCTGCCGACATCTGCATGATGGGTCGCGCCAATCTGTGCGATGCCGAGTTCTGCAACAAGGCCGCTGCCGGCAACGCCGACGACATCCGCCCCTGCATTGGCTGCCTGCGCTGCCTGAACGGCATTATGTTTGGCAAGCGCATCTCCTGCACCGTCAACCCGGACGTGGAGCGCGACGAGGCCGGCTACGAGCCTGCCGCCGAGGCCAAGAACGTACTGGTTGTGGGTGCCGGCCCCGCGGGCATGGAGGCGGCGTTCATTGCCGCCAAGCGCGGTCACAACGTGGTGCTCGTGGATAAGCAGGACGAGCCGGGCGGCGAGATGCGTATCGCAGCCGTTCCGCCGGCAAAGCAGGAACTCACCCGCGTGATCAAGTATCAGTATCGTCGCCTGGCCGAGGCCGGCGTGAAGTGCGTATTTGGCACCGAGCTTTCTGCCGAGGACATTCAGCGTGACTACGCGGGCTACGAGGTTGTCTTGGCTTATGGCGCCGAGCCCATCGCTCCGGCCTTCATGCAGGGCTTTAAGCAGGTTATGACGGCTGACGACCTGCTGGGTGGCAAGGCTTTCCCGGGCAAGAAGATCGTCATCGTGGGCGGCGGCACCGTCGGTTGCGAGACGGCCGACTACCTGGCCCCGTTGGTCAACGACCTGTCGCCGGCCAATCGCGATGTCACCGTCATCGAGATGACCAAGACGCTCGCCGCCAACGAGGGCGGTGCCGGTCGCGCGGTGCTCATCACGCGCATGCTCTCCAAGGGCGTCCACGTGCTGACCGAGGCCAAGGTGACCGAGATTACCGAGGACACCATCAGTTACGAGAAGGACGGCGAGGTCCACACCATCACCGGTGCCGATACGCTGGTGCTTGCCATGGGCTATCGTCCCAATACCAAGCTGGCCGACGACCTTGCCGCCGCCGGTGTTGCCACCCACGTGCTGGGCGATGCCAACAAGTGCGGCAACATCCGCGACGCCATCGGCGATGGCTACAAGGTCGCCTGCGAGCTCTAATCAACCCCTTTGCGCCAATCGATTGCAAAAAGCGGCGGCTGCCCTGTGTGTTGGGGCGGCCCCCCCTGATGGGCG
>OCAD01001097.1_pt1 | contig 12556 bp, 7 predicted proteins | sample 1538261 | NCBI WGS metagenome assembly OCAD01 (sample SAMEA2580261, study PRJEB22360) | human gut metagenome | biome: human gut; feature: human-associated habitat; material: faeces | place: Denmark | collected 2008/2010
GGAGAAGAGGGGAGGGGCGCCGGTGGTCTTCAGCAGCCTGACATTTTTATTTCTCTACCTGCCGCTGACGCTGCTGGTGTACTTTCTCTCGCCGCTGAGGTGGCGGAACTTCGTGCTGCTGGTGGTGAGTCTGCTCTTCTACGGCTGGGGAGAACCGGTGTACATTGTCATCATGTTCCTCTCCATCATCATCGACTACACCCACGGTCTGCTGGTGGAGAAGTTCCGCAGTGACGACAAAAAGGCCCGGTGGTTCGTGGCCCAGTCGGTGATCTTCAACCTGGCTCTGCTGGGCTTTTTCAAGTACTGGGACTTCATCGCAGCCAATCTGTCCCTGATCCCGGGCATTGATCTGCCCCAGCTGGGCATCCCGCTGCCCATCGGCATCTCTTTCTATACCTTCCAGACCATGAGCTATACCATCGACGTGTACCGGAAGGACGCACCGGTCCAGCGCAACATGGTGGACTTCGGCGCCTTCGTCACCATGTTCCCCCAGTTGATCGCCGGACCCATCGTCCAGTACAAGACGGTGGCAGCGGACCTGCGGCACCGGCTCCACACGTCGGAGAACTTCGCTCTGGGGGCCCGGCGGTTCTGCGTGGGACTTGCCAAGAAGGTGCTGCTGGCCAACTCCATCGGCGCCCTGTGGGAGGACTGCCTCGCCGCTCAGGGGGCCGGGACGCTGACGGTGCTGGGGGGCTGGCTGGGCCTCGCCGCCTATGGCTTCCAGATCTACTTCGATTTCTCCGGCTACTCCGACATGGCCATCGGCCTGGGGCGGATCTTCGGCTTCCGGTTCAACGAGAACTTTGACCACCCCTACTGCGCCGACTCCGTGGGCACCTTCTGGCGGCGGTGGCACATGTCCCTGACCTCCTGGTTCCGGGACTATTTGTATATCCCCCTGGGAGGCAACCGGGGCGGCACCGCCAGGACCATCCGGAACCTCCTGATCGTCTGGTTCTGCACGGGCTTCTGGCACGGGGCCAGCTGGAATTTCATCCTGTGGGGACTGTACTTCGCCGCCTGGCTGATCTTGGAGCGGTACGTCCTTCGGGGCGTACTGGAGAAGACCCCGGCGATCCTCAAGCACCTCTACACCCTCATCGTGGTGTTCGTGGGCTGGGGCCTCTTTGCCATGGTGGACCTGGGCGTGTGCGGGGACTACCTTGCCGCCTGTTTCGGCGGTGCGCCGCTCTGGAGCGGGGCGGACCTGTTCCGGCTGCGGAGCTACGCCGTGACACTGGCGGTACTGGTGCTGGCTTCCACCGCTCTGGGCCAGCGGCTGTGGGCGAAGCTGCCCCGGCAGGCAGAACAGCTGGCCACCCCGGTGCTCATGGGCCTTTCCCTGGTGGTCTGCACGGCCTATCTGGTGGACGGCAGCTACAACCCCTTCCTGTATTTCCGGTTCTGAGAGGAGGCAGAGACCTTGTCCAAACGATACGCAAGATTTCTCACAGCGGTGTTCTGCCTCTTTCTGGGGGGGCTGATGGTGTGGCAGATGCTCCTGCCGGACCGGGAGCGGTCCGACGTGGAGAACCGCACCCTCCAGCAGCGGCCGGCACTGACTCTGTCCAGCGTGCTGGACGGCAGCTATATGGAGGACGTGGAGGCCTACGTCCAGGACCAGTTTCCCCTGCGGGACCAGTGGACGGGCCTGAAGGCCCGGACGGAGCAGCTGATCGGCAAACGGCTGTTCAACAACATCTATCTCTGTGAAGGCGAAACATTGATCTCCAAGGTGGACGCCCCTGCGGACGGCCTGGAGAAGGCGAACCTGAATTACGTCTCCCAGCTGGCGGAGAAGTCGGACATCCCCATGTATCTGGGGCTGATCCCCTCCGCGGCGGAGGTGTGGCGGGACAAACTGCCGGAGGGCGCGGAGTCCTGGGACCAGAACGCTTACCTTGCCCAGGCGGCGGGCCTGGGGCTGCCCATGATCGACTTCTCCGCCGCCCTGACCGCTCACGCCGACGAGCCCATCTTCTACCGCACAGACCACCACTGGACGTCCCTCGGGGCCTTCTATGGGGCCAATGCTCTGCTGGAAGTCCTGGGAAGAGAATCATTAAAGCAGGAAAGCTTTACACCAGAGATTGCCAGCACCAGCTTTGTCGGCACGCTGTACTCCCAGTCCGGCATCCACTGGCTGACGCCGGACACCATGGAATTCTGGGTAAAGGAGGACGGCCTCACGGTCACCTCCTGGCGCACCGGCTCTCCGGAACCCAGCATACTGTACGACCGGAGCTATCTGACCGAGAAGGACAAATACGCCTCCTTCCTGGGCGGCAACCAACCCCTGTGCGTCATCCGGAATGAGAACGCCCGAGACGGCGGCAAGCTCCTGCTGATCCGGGATTCCTACTCTGACGCCCTGGCGCCCTTCCTGGCCCAGAGCTTTGCCGAGGTCCACCTGCTGGACCCGCGGTATTACCGGATGCCCCCCGCCCAGTACGCGGCGGAAAACGGCATCGACGCCATCTGCGTCGTGTACAGTATCCCCAACTTCATCACGGACCGGAACCTGGTGTTCCTGGCCCAGTGAGCGCAGAAAAGAGCGGCCGGAGTTTCGGCCGCTCTCTTTTTTGATCCGAATTCACGGGCCGATGCCCGTCCTCAGCGGTGACCACCGCCATATCCGCCCAGCCCTCCGGTACCCACAGGGAGAGGCCGCCGCTCTCATAGACCGTGCCATCTCCCGCCGCTGTCCAGCTGGACAGGGCAGACTGGAGCGCCTGCCACGCGGCCCGACCGCCGTCTGTCAGATCATCGGAGAAGATTTCCATATAATGGGCAATGCTGTCATAGATCTCCTGAGTGCCGGGATCGTCTCCGGCGGCGACACAGGCCGCCATGGCGGCAAGGGCCTGGGACTGCTCCGAGAGGTTCGTCTCCGACAGCGTGTTGAAGAAGTGGACTGGCTGACTGCAGCTGATATCCAGCAGCTCCCGCCCCGTCAGGTCATAGAAGGACAGCAGCCCCATCTCCCGGAGCTGGTAGGCCATGTCTGAGAAAAACAGCTCTGTTCCGGGGACGCAGTCGTTCTCCATGCGGTGATACAGATAGGTGCGGGTTCCGCCCTCGTCCAGTTGGAAGTAGAAGTAGTCACACCCGGGGTAACCGGGGCTGACCCAGCAGTCCTCGGTCATGTACGTTCCGCCGGCCAAAATGACGCTCTCCGGCGTGGTGGTGTGCAGTTCATAGTTCATGCTCCAGATGGCAAAATCCAGGCCGCCCACGGATACATAGGAGGGGCCCTCGATGGACTCAATCCGCCAGTCGTCATATTCCAGCGGGGCGGGGACAAAGTCGCCGCCCTCCACGAACAGCAACCCCTCATGGTCGCCGGTGTACTGCTCCTGCACGTAGTCCCGCAGGACCGCCATTACGTCCTCCGGCGCTTCCGCGCCCTCCATCAAGTGGTCCGCCGTGGCACGGCCGTCCCGGTACACCAGCAGGTTTTCTCCATCAAAGTACAGCCACCGGTCGGCGGTGCCGTCCTGGGGACTGTCGGGAATGGGGACGAATGCCCACAGGGCCAGATTCCGGCGGCTCACGTCCCAACGGTTGAAGCTCAAGTACTCCGCGTCCGGCCAAGCCTGTTTCAAATCCTCGTCGATGTCCGCCTCATAGATCCGCCCATCCCGCTGGAAAAAGATCTGGGCGGTGTTTGCCGAAGAGGCACACAACTCGTCTGCGCCATTGCCATCCAGGTCGAACTGGGCGGTGTCACCGTAGACCCGGGCCAGGAGGACGGGATTTCCCTCGGTGTCGAAATAGTAATAGTCGTGGAAGGTGGCACCTGTATGTTCGTCCAGCTCGCCGGAGTAACGGATGACCAGCCCATCATGGCCGAACAGATCGGAGAAGGAGTCCATGGAGACGGCGTAGCCGCCGGAATCGCTGTAACTCAGCGTGTTATGCTCCGGGAAGGTGAAGAAGCAGCCCACATCCCATGTGCGCATCCCGTCCCGGCCCGCCGCCTCGTCATAAATCACGGCGGCGTAGAGATTGCCGTCGGTGGATAGATAGGTGCGGACAGAGAGTTCATCGCCGTCCTCGGTGTGCATGATATAGCCAGTGCCACGCTCGGCGCAGTCATTCCGGTGCCGAATGGCCTCCATGGTCTCCGGCTCATAGGGTGTGAGGTCTGTCAGCGGAATGGTCAGCACCGGCTCCCCCTCCGGGTACACGGTAGGGATGGCGGGCCGCTCACTGGGCTGGTTGGAGACAAACCAGTAGGAGCCGTCGGCCTGTTCTTCCAGTGTCACGCACTTCCAGCCGTCAACATGGAACGTGTCGTCGTAGTAGAGCCGGATGGTATCGCCCACCCGCTCCCCGGCAGTGATGTTGACGCCCGAGAAGTAGTTGGTATCCCCGTGGCTGTGATAGTAGGCATCATACTCCGGGAGGTACTGGAAGTAGTCCATCCCGATCCGCCCCGTCTCCTCCAGCGTGAGGCCGGTGTTCTCCAGCAGCACCTGGTTGATGGCCTCCACGGACATCTTGTCCACAGGGCAGATCAGCTCCCCTGCGGTGTCAAAGCTGCCCACCTGCCGCAGCTCCTCATCGGTCATAGGCGCGTCGATCCCCGTGCCGCAATAGAACAGCTCAAAGAGGTCGATGTCCTCCGGCTTCTCGTACAGGGAGTTCAAAAATTGGTTGCGGATGCTGTAAGTACCCTCCTGATTGAAGAACTCCTCATTAAAATACGCCAGCTCGTCGCCGGTGAGGGAGCGGACACCGCCGGTTTCCCCATCCGCCTTGGCCCCGGTGAAGGTGACGGCGCAGACGCCCGCTGCCAGCGCCAGAACCAGAAACAAAGCCGCTGCCCGGGTCTGTTGTCCCTGGGCGATGCGGGTGATCCGGTCCTTCAGCTGCCGCTTATCTGCCGTCATGGTGGTGGCGGACAGCAGGGGAGAGCCGGGACCCGTCCGCACCGGAATCAGGGACAGCAGCGTTTTGCCGTAGGGGATGCGTTCGCCCTCTCCCAGGGCCTGGATGGCGGCCTCGTCGCAGGCCAGCTCCCCGTCGGCCTTGGAGACGGCGGCGGCGATCCACACCAGAGGGTCGAACCAGTACACCGCGAGGCACACGCTCCGCAGCAGCGACCACAACGGGTCCAGATGGCGGGCGTGGGCGGTCTCATGGGCCAGCACAGCCGCTCCGGCGTCTCCACCGCGGCAGGCGTCAGGTAAATGGCGGGCCGGACAGGTCCGAACAGACAGGGGGAGGGGAGACCCGCCTCCACCAGATAGACGGGATACCTGTAGTTCTCCGCGGCATAGGGCGCCCTCGTCCTCCGGAGCTTTTGCCAGAAGCGCAGGTTGGTCACCAGAAACCACACCGCCATGGCGGCGATGCCGATCAGCCAGAGGACCGTCAGCAGGTCCGCCGCCGTCACCACCCGCTCCCGGATGACCGGGTAAGAAAAGGCTTCCTCCCCGCCGGCGGGCGCGGGCCGCCTCCCCGGAGGGGGAGCCGCCTCCCTCTATCTGAGGTGCGGGGGATGTGACCTGGGGCGCTGTCCCCATGGGAGAGGGGGCCAGCGGCACTCTGTAAATTTCCCGCTGTTCCAGCCGTTCCGTCACTGTCCGGCCCACCGGCTCCGCCGCCGACAGGACGGAGAAGTCCGCTCCCGGCAGGCTCACCGGCACCAGCAGCCGCACCAGCACCAGCGCCCACAGGACATACTGGGCCCGGCGGGAAATCCGGTCCCGGAAGGCCCGCCGCAACAGCAGGACCGCCAGGATCAGCACGGAAGATGTCAACAGGATCTCACGCATGTTCCTCGCCTCCCGCTCGTTCCAAAATAGCGGACAGCTCCGCGATGTCCGCCTCCGTCAGCTGGCGGCTCTCCACCATGGCGCTCATCATCAGGCCCAGGCTGCCGCCGTAGACCCGGGAGAGGAAGCTCTCCGTCTCCGCCGCCGCGGCGTCCTCGCGGTCCACCGCGGGGAAGTACCGCTTGGCCCGGCCGCCCTCCTCGTGCCGGACGGCCCCCTTGGCTTCCAGCCGGGCGAGCATGGTGATCACCGTGTTCTTGCTCCAGCCTGTGTCCTCCTTCAGGGAGGCCGTCAGCTCCATGATGGTCCGGGGGGACTGCTCCCACAGCCGGTTCATCAGCTTCCACTCGCTGTCGGACAGGTTCACCTGCATAGTCTCACCTCCATGGTATACGAGTGTCTACCTGGTCTTCTGATTGGACCATATCAAATAGGTAGACATTTGTCAACCTCAAATTGGTAACAAAAGCGGCAAACCGGCAACAGCCGTTTCCCGCCTTGACCGGAAGGGGATTTTGCCGTAAAATAGGGGCCGAGACTTTTGAGACGGATGGAGAACGGTGGACTTATGGAAGACTTCAAACAACGCTACATTGCCGCCCGCCGGGCGGTCATCGCCCAGGACTTATCCAGGCTGAACCCCATGCAGCGCCAGGCTGCCATGACCACGGAGGGTCCGCTGCTGCTGCTGGCGGGCGCCGGCAGCGGCAAGACCACGGTGCTGATCCAGCGGGTGTACAACCTGCTCACCTACGGCCGGGGAAGCGATTCGGAAGAGGTGCCGGCCTGGGCCACGGAAGAGGATCTTCAATTTCTGGAGAGCTTCCCCGCCCGGCCCACGGAGGAGGACGTCCGCCGGGCCCGGCGGCTCTGCGCCCTGGACGCGCCCAAGCCCTGGGAGATCATCGCCATCACCTTCACCAACAAGGCGGCAGGGGAGCTGAAGGACCGGCTGGCCGCCCGGCTGGGGCCGGAGGCCAACGACATCTGGGCCTCCACCTTCCACTCCGCCTGTGTGCGCATCCTGCGGCGGGACATCGACCGGCTGGGGTTCGACAAGGACTTCACCATCTACGACACCGACGACTCCAAGCGGGTCATCAAGGACATTCTGAAGGAGCTGAACCTGGAGGAGAAGACCTTCCCGCCCCGGAGCGTCCTGGCCGCCATCAGCCACTCCAAGGACCAGTATGAGACGCCGGAGGACTTTGCCAAGCGGTACGAGGCGGCGGGGGACTGGAAGATGACCCGCATCGCCAAGATCTATGCCGCCTATGCGAAGAAGCTCCGCACCGCCAATGCCCTGGACTTTGACGACATCATCTTTCACACGGTAACACTACTGCAGCAGGAGCGGTCGGTGCTGGACTACTACCAGCGCAAGTTCCGCTACGTGCTGGTGGACGAGTACCAGGACACCAACCACTTACAGTATCTGCTGACAAGCCTCCTGGCGGGGGGGTACAAAAACCTCTGTGTGGTGGGCGATGACGACCAGTCCATCTACCGCTTCCGGGGGGCCAACATCGAAAACATCCTGAACTTCGAGGAGCAGTACCCCACCGCCCGGACCATTCGCCTGGAGCAGAACTACCGCTCTACCCAGAACATTCTGGATGCGGCCAACGCCGTCATCCAGAACAACCAGGGCCGCAAGGGTAAGACCCTCTGGACCGACAACGGCGGGGGCGATGTGGTGACGGTCAAGACCACCTTCAACGAGAGCGACGAGGCCAACTACGTGGCCGGGGACATCCTGATGGGGGTGAACCGGGGCAGGAACTTCCGGGACACGGCGGTCCTCTACCGGATGAACGCCCAGTCCAACGCCCTGGAATACGCCATGAAGCGCAACGGCATCCCCTATAAAGTAGTGGGGGGCATGAAGTTCTTCGACCGGGCGGAGGTCAAGGACATGCTGGCCTATCTGTGCGTGCTGAACAACCCCCTGGACGACCTGCGGCTGCGGCGGATCATCAACAACCCGCCCCGGGGCATCGGCGCCACTACATTGGACAAGGTGGGCGCCTTGGCGGAGAGCCAGGGGGCGTCGCTGTATGAGATCATCCGCAACGCGGACCTGTTCCCGGAGCTGAAAGCGTCTTCCGCCAAGCTGCTGAAGTTCGCGGACCTGATTGACGGCCTGCGGCGGGCGGGCACGGAGCTGGCCCTGCCGGAGTTCTACGACGCCGTCTGCGACCAGACCGGCTATGTAAAGGCCCTGGAGGAGAAGAACGACATGGAGAGCCGGGGCCGCATCGAGAACGTTCAGGAGCTGAAATCCAACATCCTGGGCTTCCTGGAGCAGCAGCCGGAGGACGCCACCCTCTCCGGCTTCCTGAACGAGATTGCCCTGTACACAGATCTGGACAGCGTGGAGGCCAGCGACGACTGCGTCACCATGATGACCATTCACTCCGCCAAGGGGCTGGAGTTCCCGGTGGTGTACGTGGTGGGGATGGAGGAGGGGATCTTCCCCGGCGCCTCCGCCCAGTACGACCAGGAGGAGCTGGAGGAGGAGCGGCGGCTCTGCTACGTGGCCATGACCCGGGCCAAGGAGAAGCTGACCCTCACCAACTGCCGGCAGCGGATGCTGTACGGCCGTACCAGCGCCAACCGGGCCTCCCGGTTCCTGGAAGAGATCCCGGAGGAGAACATGCGCTGGGAGAGCAAGCCGGAGCCCCGTTTCGGCGGTATGGAGCACGACGGCACCTTCGGCGGCGACCGGTACGAGGACGGCTGGGGCAGCTCCCCCGCCCGCGCCGGCGGCGCCTGGAGCAGCGGCGGCGTCCACAGCTACCGGGCCCCGGCCCAGGCGCCCCAGCGGCCCCTGGCCTCTGTCCAGCAGGCGTCCTCCACCCGGAAGAACGCCGCCCCGGCGGCGCCTCTGCTGCAATTACAGCAGGGGGACATGGTGGAGCACACCGCCTTCGGGAAGGGCATGGTGCTCTCTGTCCGGCCCATGGGCGGCGACGCCCTGGCGGAAGTGGCCTTTGACACCGTGGGCAAAAAGAAGCTGATGCTGAAATCCGCGGGAGCCCACATGAGGAAACTGTGATGATGGAGATCGAAAACTGGATGAAGCAATACTGCGGGGCCGTCCGGGCCGCCTTTGGGGACCGGGTGCGGTACATCGGCCTCCAGGGCAGCCGGGGCAGGGGAGAAGCCGGACCGGACAGCGACATCGACGTGGTGTGCATTCTGGACAGCTGCTCTCTGCAAGACCTGGAGACCTACCGGGCAGCCGTGAAGGACCTGCCGGACCGGGACAAGCTGTGCGGCTTCGTCTCCGGTACGGCGGAGCTGGCGGCCAGGGACCGGGGGGAGCTGTTCCAGTTCCGCCGGGACACCACCGACTGGTGCGGACGCCTTGCGGACCTGCTGCCGCCGGAGGAGCCAGGGGACGCCCGCCGGGCCCTCCATCAGGGGGTCTGCGGACTGTATCACCTGTGCTGCCATAACTTTCTCCACGGCAGAAGCCGGGAGGCGGTGGCGGAGGCCTGCAAGGCCGCCGTGTTCCTGCTGCAGGCCAAGCTGTATGCAGAGCAGGGGCTCTACTGCCGCCGGAGATCAGACCTGGAACAGCACCTGACCGGGCAGGACCTGGAGCTTCTGCAAACTGCCCAGGCCCTGAAAGCAGGGGAGTGCCGGGAGGACCTGACAGCCCTCACGGACCGGCTGTTTGCCTGGTGCCGGGACGTGATTGGCCAGCAGAAAGCAATCTGAACAGCAGAGGGCCCGCCGTTTTCGGCGGGCCCTGGGGTTTTGTGTGTGATCGGGGGGGGGAGATCCGGTCCATTGCACGGGGATCAGCCATGCCTGCGGCTGGACAGATGCCCCCCTACGGCTCCACCCGGATGCCCAGAATCCGGGCCACCACCGCGGCCTGGGCGGCGTTGATGACGGCGCCCTTCAGCTCCCGGCAGGTCTCCGACAGCACGATCCGGTCCAGGGTGCAGGCCGTCAGGTCCATGCCGGCAAGGCTAGTGCGAAACAGCTCCGCCCCGGTCAGGTCCGTCTTCTCTATGGCAGCTTTTTTCAGCCGCATCTCCGAGAGCGTAGACTCTGTGAAGTCACATCCCTTCACGGAAATACGCTCCCAGACGCCGCCGGAAAAGTTGACATAACGAAGCAGAGTCTCCTCCAGAACGCTGTCCTTCCACCGGGAGCGGCGCAGGTCCGCGCCGTCCCATTTGCAGCCGGAGAGGCGGCAGTCCTTCCAATAGGTGGCGGAGAGGCGGCAGTTCTCCAGGAGACATCCGGTGAAGGTGCAGCCGTAAAAGGCTGCGCCGGTGAAATCGCAGTTCCGCAGGCGGCAGGACTGGAACCGGCAGTCCCGGAAGTCCAGGCCGGAGCCGTCCAGCCCCTCGGCGTTTTCCTGGGAAAGGACCGCGGCGGAGAGCACCTCTCCGGCCTCCCGCGCCGTCTCCAGGGCCTCAGGCAGGCCGCTCATGGGCGGAGTGCCTGCCGGGGCGGGAGCAGCAGCTCCTCAAAGCTCCGGATATACACGTCGCAAAATCCCCGCATGGCCGCCTCGTCCTGGGCGAAGAAACCGTCGTAAACGCCCACCACCCGCATCTTTGCAGCCCTGGCGCCCTTGCAGGCGGAGAGGCTGTCATCGAACACCGTGCAGTCCTCCGGTGCCACGCCGTAGTGCTCTGCGGCGGCACGCCACAGGGCCGGATCCTTTTTCTCCAACCCCAGGTCGTGGGCCAGAGTGACACCCTCAAAGTACTTCATCAGGTCCAGGTGGGTCAGGGCGGTGCGGCAGTGCTCCGGCACGCTGGAGGTCACCACCGCCATCCGGCGGCCCTCTGCCCGGCACTGCTTTAAATACGCCCGGACGCCGGGCTTCACCGTGACATGGGCATAGGCGTCCCTGGCCATCTCCATCCACTCGGCAATGATCTCCTCGCAGGACTCCGTGAGGTGGCAGTACTCCTTGGTGAACTTGGCGGCCAGGGGAAGGATGGTATGGGCTACGCCCTCGTAATAGGCGTGGGTGTACGCAATGCCCCGCCGGGCCAGAAATTCCCGGTCCACGTTTTTCCAGACGCCGTTGGAGTCGATCAGCGTCCCGTCCATGTCAAACAGCAGCATGGGCCGCCTCCTTTTCTCGGGGAGGAACCGGGTCTTGCCATTTCCGCCCCGTTGTGTTAAAATTTTTATTTGTTCGCGGCTTTTGATCCCGGACATCAAATCTACGGGAGTTTGCAAAAGTATAGCATAGATCCTGGTGAGGAGCAAGTCTGATGAAAGTCAACCACATCCGTCAAAATGTATTCCCCGTGCTGGCGGCTCTGATCTGGGGCACCGCCTTCGTGGCCCAGAGCGTGGCCGCCGACCATGTGGGTCCCTTCACCTTCACCGCCGCCAGAAGCGCGGTGGCCTTTGTGTTTCTGCTGGTGCTGTGTCTGGTGTTCCGCTGCCTGCGGCGGCGGGATTTTCAGGAGGAGGCCCAGGCCCGGCCCGGTTCCTGGCGGGATCTGGCCATCGGCGGTATCTGCTGCGGCGTGGTCCTGACAATGGGCACCAACCTCCAGCAGATGGGGCTGGAGACCACCACCTCCGGCAAGGCGGGGTTCATCACGGCCCTCTATATTGTCATCGTGCCCATTGCGGGGATTTTCCTCCGGCAAAAGGCGCCCCGGGCGATCTGGCTCAGTGTGGCGCTGGCGGTGGTGGGATTGTATCTGCTGTGCGTGCAGGAGTCCTTTTCCATCACGGAGGGGGACTGGTACGTGCTGCTGTGCTCCTTCTGCTTCGCCGGACACATCCTGCTGATCGACCACTTTACCCGGAAGGTGGACGGGGTGGCCCTGTCCTGCGTACAGTTCCTGGTGATGGCGGTGCTCTCTGCCGGGCTGATGCTGGTGATGGAGACGCCTGACTGGGCGGGGCTGCTGGCCTGTATCGGGCCTGTCCTGTATGTGGGCATCTTCTCCAGCGGCGTGGGATACACCCTCCAGATCCTGGCGCAGAAGGACTCCAACCCCACGGTGGTGTCCCTGCTGCTGAGTCTGGAGTCCGTGTTCGCCACCGTCGCCGGGGCGCTGATCCTAGGGGACCGGATGAGTGGGAAGGAGTACCTGGGCTGCGTGCTGATGCTGGCGGCGGTGGTGCTGGCCCAGCTGCCGGACTTCCGGAAAAAGCAGGCGGTACCGGCGCCGGAAAACTGAATCGTTCAGCAGGGACGCCGGTTTTTGGCGTCCCTGTTGATTTTTGGTTGGACAAACGCGGCGGCTTGTGGTATACTGCTATCCTGTATGAGTATGTAGCGAGGTGATTTCATGCGCATCGACGTGCTGGGCGTCGGCTTTGACAACCTGACCATGGCAGAGGCCGTGGAGCGGGGGATGGAGCTGGTCCGCAGTCCGGGCCCCCACTATGTGGTGACCCCCAATCCGGAGATCGTGGAGGTCTGCCGGGAGGACAGCGGGGCCAGGGCCGCGGTGAACGGCGCGGATCTGGTGCTGCCGGACGGCATCGGCGTCATCAAGGGCGCGGCCATGCTGGGGACGCCTCTGAAGGAAAGGACGCCGGGCGTTGAATTCGCGACCCATTTGATGGATAAACTGGCGGAGGAAGGGAAGTCCCTCTACCTCCTGGGCGCCAAGCCCGGTGTTGCGGAGCAGGCGGGAGCGAAGCTGGCCGCGGCCCATCCGGGGCTGCGGATCGCCGGCACCCACGACGGCTATTTCAAGGAGGACGGCCCGGTGGTAGCGGCCATCCGCCAAAGCGGCGCGGACGTGGTGTTCGTCTGC
>OCAD01001126.1_pt1 | contig 12245 bp, 10 predicted proteins | sample 1538261 | NCBI WGS metagenome assembly OCAD01 (sample SAMEA2580261, study PRJEB22360) | human gut metagenome | biome: human gut; feature: human-associated habitat; material: faeces | place: Denmark | collected 2008/2010
AGCAATGAACCCTCTCCCGCGTGTTCTTTGCCTCCCTTAGCCGCTATCGGATTTGCTATTATATCGAATCCACCACGAAAAGCCATATTGCTCTCTGCTTTCCTGGCGGCTGTAGGTCACGGATTACGTTACTTTCTGATGCATGCACATCTGTTTACGATGGACATTGCTACGGCTTCATTCTTTGCAGCTGTTTCCATCGGTTTATTAGCCATCCCTTTTGCCAAAGCGATTCACTGCCCGGCAGAGGTTTTCTCGTTTCCGTCTCTCTTGCCCATGATTCCGGGAATGTTTGCTTATAAAAGTATCCTTGCACTGACAAAGTTCATGCAGACTAAAGATGAAACCGATTCACTGCGATACCTGGTAGATTTTTGCCACAATGGCAGTACCACCATCTTCGTTTTATTTGCCTTGGTCGTAGGGGCAGCCGTACCGGTATTCATCTTCCACCGCCAATCATTCACAGCTACCCGTTTACTGAAAAAGTTGGTAAAAAAAGGATGACGGTATTCATATTATAGATAAATATCTAAAATGGCGAATAGGGATCTGTTTTTACAACGTCCCTATTCGCCATTTTAATTACTTTCTTGCCTCGGCAATGTATTCTAAGGCTTCGGTACATTTCTTGGTAACATATCCCCAATCTTCGGCTGCGACCTTATCTTTCGGAAATAATTTAGATCCCATACCGACACAGAATGCACCCGCTCCAAACCATCCTGTCAGGTTCTCCCGGGTAGGCTCTACCCCACCGGTCACCATTAATTTGGACCAAGGCATCGGAGCCATCAAGCCTTTCACAAAATTTGGTCCGTACACATCTCCGGGAAATATCTTACAAAGATCACAACCGGCTTCCCGTGCAAAGCCCACTTCCGAAACCGAGCCACACCCCGGTGTATAAGCGATCAGCCGGCGATTGCATATCTTAGCAATCTCCGGATTAAACAAGGGACCTACCACAAAGTCAGCCCCCGATTGTATATACAGAGCTGCAGTAGCCGGATCAACCACTGATCCGACTCCCATAGCCATCTCCGGGCATTCACGGACAGCAAATTTTACAAGCCCGGCAAATACTTCCTGGGCAAAGTCCCCCCGATTGGTAAACTCAAAAGCACGAACTCCACCTTCATAACAAGCTTTTACCACTTTCTTCGCTATTTCCACATCTTCGTGATAAAATACAGGAACCATACCTGTCGAACCTATTTTGTTCAAGACAGCTATTTTATCAAATTTAGCCATAAGAATATATACGATTTAAAGATTGACAACCCACTATCACCCACGATTATCTTTGTACACGTCCGCTCGCATCTCCTCCGACAAGCGCTTCGACCTCCGCCACAGAAACAAGATTGAAGTCACCATTAATGGTATGCTTCAATGCCGATGCTGCCACTGCAAATTCAAGAGCCTCACCCTGGGTTCGCTTTGTAAGCAGGCCGTGTATGACACCGCCGGAGAAAGAATCCCCCCCTCCCACACGGTCAATAATCGGATCAATATCGTAATGTCTGGAAACATAGAATTCCTCACCATTATAAATCATGGCTTTCCAACCATTATGTGATGCTGAGAAAGATTCTCGCAACGTCGAGATCACATAGCTGAACCCAAACTCATCCATCATCTGCCGAAAAATTCCCTTATAGCCCTCTGCATCTGTATGTCCGCCTTCCACATCCGCATCAGGTTTAAATCCCAGACAGAGTTCCGCATCCTCTTCATTACCAATACATACGTCTACATACTTCATCAAAGGTTTCATGATGGACTGCGCCTTCTCCTTCGTCCATAGTTTTTTACGAAAGTTCAGGTCGACCGACACCGTCACTCCATGACGCTTGGCAGCCTCACAAGCAAGCCGGGTCAATTCGGCTGCTTTGTCTGAGATGGCAGGAGTAATACCAGACCAATGGAACCAGTCGGCCCCCTCCATGATCTTGTCAAAATCAAAGTCCGCTGCAACGGCCTCGGCAATGGCAGAATGGGCACGATCGTAAATCACTTTACTGGGACGCATAGCTGCACCGGTTTCCAAATAATAGATTCCTACACGTTCGCCTCCCCGCGCAATATAGTCTGTCTTTACACCGTATTTACGGAGTGCATTTACTGCCGACTGCCCGATTTCATGTTCAGGCAGTTTGGTTATAAAATAAGCGTCGTGACCATAATTGGCACAGCTCACCGCCACGTTAGCCTCACCTCCACCATATACCACATCAAAAGAGTCCGACTGGACAAAGCGGGTATTTCCCGGAGGAGACAACCGAAGCATGATTTCGCCTAATGTAACGACTTTCTTTCCCATAATTTAATATTTTAATGAAACGAGCAATTTAGATTATTCAGTTATAATTTATCGTCACCCCCTATTTTTAGCGATAATAAACTGGTAATAGGAGAAATAACAACTCATAAAACTTACACCGAACAAGTTCCGTGTGCGGACACAAAGATACGTAAATTTTCAGGATTACAAAAATTGTTATATATTTGTGTCCATAGAAATAAAACTATTAGTGTGTCCGGGCACAAAACCTCACACAAATAAAGGTGAACGCATGAATAAATTGCCAGAAAGAATCAGAATTAAGGATATTGCCCGCTTGGCAAATGTATCTGTAGGAACTGTAGACCGTGTGCTCCATGGCCGTAGCGGAGTGTCGGAAGCAAGCCGTAAACGTGTAGAAGAAATCTTAAAGCAACTCGACTATCAGCCTAATATGTATGCCAGCGCATTGGCTTCCAATAAGAAATATACTTTTGCCTGTCTGCTACCCAAACATCTGGAAGGCGAATATTGGACAGATGTGCAAAAAGGGATTCGGGAAGCGGTTACCACATACTCCGACTTCAATATTTCGGCAAATATCACCCATTATGACCCCTACGATTACAATTCGTTTGTGGCAACCAGTCAGACCGTTATCGAAGAACAACCGGACGGAGTAATGTTTGCTCCCACTGTACCACAATATACCAAAGGATTTACCGATGCACTAAATGAACTGGGTATACCATATATATATATTGATTCACAAATCAAAGATGCCCCTCCACTTGCCTTCTTCGGTCAAAACTCACACCAGAGCGGATACTTTGCAGCACGCATGCTGATGTTACTCGCCGTAAATGACCGGGAAATCGTAATTTTCCGCAAGATACACGAAGGAGTGATCGGCTCGAACCAGCAGGAAAACCGCGAAATCGGATTTCGCCAATATATGCAAGAGCATCATCCCGCCTGTAACATCCTTGAACTCAACCTGCACGCCGACCTGAATATTGAAGATAGCCGGATGCTGGATGACTTCTTCTGCGAACATCCGGATGTCAAGCATGGCATCACGTTCAATTCAAAAGTATATATCATCGGTGAATACCTGCAACAACGCAGGAAAAGTGATTTCAGCCTGATCGGTTACGACTTGCTCGAGCGAAACGTAACGTGCCTGAAGGAAGGCACTGTCTCTTTCCTGATTGCACAGCAACCGGAATTACAAGGATTCAATAGTATCAAAACTTTGTGTGATCATCTGATATTCAGGAAAGAAGTGGCTTGTACCAACTATATGCCCATCGATCTCCTGACCAAAGAAAATATCGACTATTATCACAGTAAGTAATGTAAACACTGAAAAGAGTTCAGGCTGCAAAGAAAAAAACAACATTCTTGCAGTCTGGGCTCCTTATTTTTCCCTCTTCAAATAAACCATATCCCTGAGCCGGATGCCATTCTCATAAATAGGATGATCATAATGGTCGGTGAAAAAATTCTTAATACGATGGGAAGGAACAAATCCGCAGGATTGATAGAATAAAAGCGTATGTGGAGTATCTCCGGTTCCCACAAACATGACCGAGCATCGGTCCGAATAATAGTGAAACAGATATTCAATCAGGCTTTTACCATATCCCTTACGCTGGCTATCCGGACAAGTTGCGATATTCTTTAATTCGTAAATTCCTTTCCCCTCGTTAGTAACCACACAAACCGCCCTGAGCTTGTCTTCATCATATAGAGCGAACATATCTCCACGTTCCAGATACCGGTCTATCATATCTTCCTGCTCATCTGCCAGCAAGAGCAAATCGAGGAAACGCTTCCTGTCTGAAAATACCTGTTCGACTTTCATAACCCTTTCTGTTGTTCTCTATGTTCAAAAATCATTGCCATATGATCCAGTGCCCATCCAACCAATGCTTCGACGTGTGGAATCAAACTATGTCCCATTTCCGTCAGGCAATATTCCACCCTCGGTGGTACTTCCGCATATGCTTTCCGTTCCACCAACCCGTCGGCCTCCAACGTACGGAGAGTAACAGTCAGCATCCGTTGCGAAATATCGTCTATTGTTTTATGAATGTCACCAAAGCGCATCGTTCCGTTCGCATTCAGCGTCACCAGCACCAGCATCGACCACTTGTCGCCCAGCCGGCATAATACGTCCCTGATGGGACAAGTTCCCGTAGGATGGAAGTTCTTCATTCTCTAATCGTTTCTGTCATATTAAAAACCTGCAAAGTTAATTTGATCTCCCTGATAATAAGTCACATTCACATCTATCAGCACAGAATAATACACCTTTGCAGGCACAAAGATAATAAACTTACGAAAGAGAACTATTGTTTTATTTAATCAATTCACAGTCGATGTACTTGCAGAGGACGCAAAGATATTATTTGATTCATAAAAATAATCAAAGAGGGTATGTCATAACTCACCACAGATTTTACCGGATAAACTTTAAATTTAGTCTAAACAAGAGGTACAATCCATTTATTATTAATACTTTTGTACACGATCAAACAAACATAAATACTTTTTCATCAAAGATATGACCCTCTTCACAAACATCAAATCCTTCGACAAATCATTTTTGTTGAAGTTATGGCTATCTCTTATTCTCTACCAGTTGTCCGTATGCCCCGTATCTGCACAAAAAGACACGATGGATATCAAAGACTACATCTTAATCATTAATACATATACCGAATCATTCCCTTGGAGTAACCGCTTGATCTCAACAGCAACCAACTTCGTAAAAGACGACCCCAAACTGGCTGTATACACCGAACATATGAACATGATAATGATAGATAATGACAGCATTCTGGACCAATTCAAAGACAGTCTTTTCGACAGATACGGTTCCCACCGCCCACGTATGCTGCTGTTATTAGGCAACTCTTCTCTCATATTGAAAGATGATCTTAGAAAAATGTGGGGTGACATTCCAATGGTTCTCTGTGCCGGAAAAGACTATACCGGGCCTGAGCACTATTATCTGACGAAACAACCCATTCCTCTTTCCGAACGTGTACCATTGGCAGAATTGTCCCAATCCTGCAATCTCACCTACCTCTATGCCAATCTCTATATCCACGAGAATGTAGAAATGATGTTCCGTACACTCCCCCGGATGAAAAGATTCATCTACGTGGGCGACGAACGCTTTGTCAACCAAGTCAACAGTCAGGAGATTCAAGAAATTCTACGGACCAAACATCCGGATGTACACTATACCTTCCTGTCTTCCCATGACATAAAGAAAACCAACCAACTGATCGATTCACTCAACTTTGTCGATCCCCGGAGCACGGGTATTCTGTTTTCCAGCTGGTTCCACAAACGGCAGTTTGCCGGCAACATGATGTTGACAATGATCCTGCCTGAAATCGTTTCCACCGTATCCCCTCCAATATTCGCTCTCAATATGATTGAACTGAATGACAAAGAGAGTGGAATGGTGGGTGGTTACACCTACGACCAGAATCACTTCAATGAAAAGCTGTCCAACATGTTTTCGGAAATCCTCAGCGGGAAATCTCCACGGGATCTTCCACATTATCTGCCCACAGACGGTACACCACTCATCAACTATCAGGTATTGGTCCGCAAAGGTTTGTCTCCCGACGAGTGGCCCGCTCACACCCGTTTTCTGAACAAACCTATCACCTTTTGGGACAAATATAAATATTTCCTGCCGGGAACAACCGTTTGCATCGCCCTGCTCGTCTGGTTTTTCCTCTATCGTATCCGTACGCTCACGCATCTCAGACAGATCCAGTTGAAAGAAATCGAGGCTATGGCTAATTATAAAAATCTGATCGATAACATGCCTTTGCTCTACATGCAGGAGAAACTAATCGTAAACGAACAAGGTGTAGCCGACGACTTGATCTACCTGAACGTAAATCCCCATTTCGAAAAACATTTTTTCCGTAGAGAGGATGTCGTCGGTAAGCGGGCCAGTGAACTGTTTCCTGAATCTCTACCTGAATTTCTACACTTCATCCAGATCTCCCTGAAGGAGAACCGTGCCATCACATTCCCTTATTACTTCAAAAAGATAGACAGATTCTACGACATCGTATTAAAAGGTGCACATCAGGAGAATGTCATCGACATCTTCTGCGTAGACAGCACTGAACTTCATCGTGCACAGCAGAAGTTGAACGCCACAAACCATAAACTATCTATGGCGCTGGAAGTAGCCGACATCATTCCCTGGAAATGGGACTTACTCAGCAAAACCATTCTTTGCGACATCAATAAGCCCATTGAACTCAGTGCACAAGGTAATAACGTAAGCGAAGAACAGTTGGCTGTACCCGACTCACAATACTTCTCGAAAATATATAAGGAGGACCGCATACGAGTGGAACAAGCTTATAAAGACCTGATAGAAGGGCGCTTGGAAAAAGTAAAAGAAGAGTATCGGGTGATCAACATCCGGAATCACACTCACAAAATAGAGTGGGTAGAAGCCCAAGCTGCAGTGGAAACCCGCGACGAAAACGGAATTCCGGTGACACTGGTCGGTTCTTCACAGGTAATCACCGGACGTAAAAAGATGGAAATGGAACTGACTTCGGCCAAAGACCGGGCCGAAGAATCCAATCGTCTTAAATCTGCCTTTCTTGCCAACATGAGTCACGAAATCCGTACTCCGCTCAATGCCATCGTCGGATTTTCGGGAATACTGGCATCCACCGAGGAAGAAGAAGAGAAACAAGAATACGTCAGCATCATTGAGAACAACAATGCATTATTGTTACAACTCATCAGTGACATCCTCGATCTGTCGAAAATAGAAGCCGGTACACTCGAGTTCCAGTACTCCGACATCGAACTCAACACCGAGCTTAAAAAACTGGAAAGCACCCTAAAGCTGAAATTAAAGTCGGACGACGTACAACTGGAATTTGTTCCTGGCCTCCCTGTGTGCCCGGTATGTACCGAAAAGAACCGGCTCTCACAACTGATCATCAATTTGGTGACCAATGCCATCAAGTTCACTTCCCAGGGAAGTATCCGCTTCGGTTACGAACACCGTGGCAAAGAACTCTATTTCTATGTCACCGATACCGGATGTGGCATCCCTAAGGACAAACAGGAAAGCATCTTCGGGCGTTTTGTCAAACTGAACAGTTTCGCACAGGGAACAGGCCTGGGACTCTCCATCTGCCGTACCCTCGTCGAGCACATGGGCGGACATATCGGTGTAGATTCGGAAGAAGGCAAAGGTTCCACGTTCTGGTTCTCCCTCCCTTATAAAGCGGCAAGCACTTCCGCCGGAACAATGCAAAAAACCGAGATTCAGCCCATCTCAGTAGAAAAAGACAAACTGACTATCCTAATCGCTGAAGACAATGAAAGCAACTACCGCCTCTTCGAATCGATCCTCGGGCACGACTATCATCTGATTCATGCCTGGGACGGACGCGAAGCTGTCGAAAGATTCAAAAGAGAAAATCCACAGATTATTTTGATGGATATCAATATGCCGGTTATGGACGGATACGAAGCCACGCAGGAAATCCGTAAATACTCAGCCAAAGTTCCTATCATAGCAGTTACGGCCTTTGCCTACGCTTCGGACGAGCAACGGGTGATGGAAAACGGATTCGACGGATATATGCCCAAACCGATCAATGCACGGCAATTAAAAGCACAAATCACGGAGATTATGCAAAAACGGATCATTTTGTTATGACAACAACGCGATATACCGCCCCATTATGACAGTTTCACTCCATATTCACCTTGATGCAAACCTCCTCAATCTGTTTGCGATCAACTTATACCACAAGGGGTCGAGGCGATCGATATACAATGACGAAACCCTGAGGATGGCATTCATGTCGGATATACAAGAGATTGTAGAGATTGAAGTGCATCGAACACGGATATTGCGACCTGACTCATTTTATCAAAAGCTTCAAACGATTTACCGGAAAAGTACCGTTTCAATATTACAAACAGAATATAGGTAATGATCGAAAATAACCGGTATGTATATATCCAAAAGTTCCACAGATTACACCGAATCACACAGATTAAAAGTAAATATCCAGCTATTTATCGAAGTTTCTGTGCAAACCCGGGTAATCTGCGGTGAACCATATCCGGTCGAGATACAAATTTTCCATTATTCCTCTACGACATAAACCACCTCGTGGGCTTCTGTCAACTGAGGAACTTCCAACCTACCTAACATCTTATCCAGAACCGTTTCCGGAACTTCATATTCGCGTGTACTGTTCTGTCGCCGCCAGACTGAATAAGGTTTCTCTATATAGACAATTTTAACCCGTGCCCCATACGTAATGAACAAGTCGATCAACTGAGTACGCCTTTGACGGCTCACGTTGGTAGCATTCCAAATGAAGTCTTGTCCCTTGCGAAGATAGATCCGGGCCTGTTCTTTAGCAGTTTGTGCCACCCAGCCATTGGCCGCCTTGTCAGTGGGACTAAACTTATGTTTACGCCGGATGGCATCCAAACTGACAACCGGCATATCGGCACATCGAGATTCGATATAATAGTCTTTTCCCATACCGGGCAGACCTACAAGCAATGTTACCTCACATTTAAAATCATCGTGGGGAACATAATCGATATAGGATCGGGGTGTATGAAAGTAGTGAAAACGGGCTGTGCCATTGGCAAATTCCCGTGCCTTTCCCCAACATTGCTGCTCCCGACAGAACATCTCAAAAAATTCGGTAGCCTCCAGCAACACTTCTTTGTCTGTACTGATACGTCCGCAAATATCGGCAACAGTCAATTGTTTCAGCAACGAGGTGTCCAGCCTCAGCGAAGCCTCACAAGCACGCTTTAAAGGATCTTCGCGTTCCATCAACCAAATAGGCAGACCATGATGGCGTACCAGTGAAGCTATATGCTCGCGTATATTGAAAGGAGCAGGTATATCTCTATAAAGAAGAGTACGGACAGTAGTCTCCCCACGTTTAGCATGGTTCTTAGAGGTAACCTGTCCATTACCCTCATCGACTGAAGTCGAACGTTTTTCCACATCGTGAAGTAAAGCGGCTGCCCAAAGTATTTCCCGTTCCTGTTCCGGAAGCATCAGATAGGCAGGTTGTCGCAGCAATGCTTCGAGCACCATGCGGGTATGTACAGCCACACTTCCTTCGGCATGATGCACCGTATGCTGAGGAACTTGGTTCATATCCCGTACCCACCCAAACTGTTGTTCCAACGAGTTCCAGTCTTTCCGTTCGCTCAATTTCCAAATCATCGATTACCTCCTTTCTCTTGTTTCAACTCCCATACCAGACGGGCACGTTTCCAATGACGTGTCCAATGCTCCCCTGTTTGTACATGACCTTTACGGACATACTTAAACACATTGTGAGCAAAATCGGCAGTAGCATATTCACCGATATTCCGGGTAACCACTCCTTCCCGGGTACAGTCCAGACCGGTCTGTACATCACAGGAGCCGAAGACACTCGGCTCCTGCGCCAAACAGACAACATGCTGTTCCAAAGATGCTACTGTTAATCCGTCCACGCACTCCGTGCACAATTCGGGCACGGTTGGCAAATCGAACAGTGCAGCATAAAATTTCACTTCATCCCATGACAGCCATTTGTCCAGGCAACGGACAGCAAATACATAAAAATGTGTTTCCAGCCGCTTATACTCAATGGAATGAACGGCATACAGATTTTCACCGAACAGTTCAATATCTCCCAGATCGTTTTTCAGCAACTCCCAGCGTTGACGCAACTGGCTTGTCCATGGCGAAGTGGTAGGTGCGACATGCGAACGGGCAAAGACTCCATATCTGCTCAAACAATTATTCTCTCCATCCAGCTTTTCGGTATGCACCAAGGTGCTTATCTGCCGGATATCTTCCCAATATGTATGATTGATCCGGTCGTCACTCGTCGTCCCGGGAGAGAACGGATAGTGATAGGTACGACCATATTTTTCTGATAACATAGTTTTTTCTTTTAATCGTTAATACTTAAAACCGGAGTTCTTCCTGAACGATCTTCACCGGGTTTCCCCTTTGAAGGCTGTTGTGATTGCTCCAATTGGTCTGTGCCTGAATCATCGCTTGCTCTATGTTCCAAGCGGTCAGCTTGACCAACAATCGTTCAGTAGCCAGTTTTTTATTCTGCCATTGCGAACGCTGGTCGGATGCCACTACACTGACTCCGCTGGGGATATGAACAGCTCTTACGGCAGATTCTGTCTTGTTGACATGTTGCCCTCCGGGCCCGGACGCCCGTAAGGTTTCATACCGGATATCATCTTCGGTAGCCTCACGACTTTCGGACAGGAGGAAAGTCTGCACACCGACAAACCAGTTCTTCCGCCTGTGATGAATCCGATACGGGCTACGGGCAATCCACAGCACAGTCCCTTCCCATTCGTCAGCCAATACATCGCAACCTGCACCTTCGAGTGCAACGACTACCGACAACAAAGTGCGATTGACAGGACCAGTCTCTTTTTCCAGGATTTCTACTCTCAATTTCCGTTTCTGTGCTTCTCTCAATATTTTTTCGAGTACCAAAGCCACTACACGGCAACACTCTACAGGACCACGTCCTGAAGTGATTTGTAAATACGTCTTTTCCATTATCCTATTCTTTATTCATTCGTACGATGCAGGGCATGAAGGTACCTTGGACTTCAACCAGTTCCTCCTGGGTTTTCATCACCCGGTCAATATCCTTGTAAGCCAACGGCATTTCTTCGACACTGCCACCAATCAGCGTGACTCCGGCCTGAGAAAGATACTTTCTCAATGCCGACCGGGTAAAGTTGTCTTTTGCCTTTTGGCGGGACATAGCTCGTCCCGCTCCATGCGAGGCAGAACAAAGGGCTTCACTTATCCCTTTACCACATACCAAATAACCGGGCGTTGCCATACTTCCGGGGATCAGTCCCGGTTGGCCTTTCTGTGCAGGTGTTGCTCCTTTACGATGCACAATGGCTGTCTGTCCGGGAGCGATTTCCTCTTTCCATGCAAAATTGTGGTGATTGTTCACATTGGCCAAAGGTTTCAGCCCCAAAGCTTTTGACAAATTCAGATGAATCCGCTCATGGCAGGCACGAGCATAATCACCCGCTAAATTCATACTAAGCCAGTATTCCTGTCCTTCTTCCGTATCCAATCCCAGCCAGGCAAAGTGCTGAGCCTCGCGAGGCAGACGGCAGAGGTCGCGTGCCAGCAGACTATAGTGTTTGGCAATGGCAGCACCCAAACCACGCGAACCGGAATGGGACAGCAAAGCCACGTAGTTTCCTTCCGGAACGCCCAAGACATTACCGGCCTGTAAGCTCATCTTACCAAATTCCACAAAATGATTTCCACCACCGGAGCTACCTAATTGCCGTACCGCCTTGCCATGAAGTCCTCTCAACAATTCGGTCATTCGGAACTCTTCCCTGTCAAGCACCTCATGCTCTTGTGCAAAAGGCAATCCGCCATCCATACCAAAATGAGTAAACTCCTTCAGCGCTTCTTTAATATGGTGCGAATAGCGTTTCAGAAAATCCTCCCCGGCATCAAACAGGGTGAGATTCATCCGACAACCGATATCAACCCCCACAGCATACGGGATAACCGCATGATCTGTAGCCAATACTCCCCCTATCGGTAACCCGTAACCGGCATGTGCATCGGGCATCAATGCTCCGGCAAGAGTAATCGGCAGCCGCATGGCGAGATTCATCTGCTGTTTGGCTAATGTTTCAATGTACTTGCTTCCATATGTTTTATAACCCAAGGGCTCATCAAGTAAATCATACGGCGTCAATCTTTTTTCGATAAATACAGGAGAAAGATGTTCGACCAGTTTACTCCATATCTCACTGTTTTTATATACCTCGGGATTCTTGAGAATATCACCCAAGGCGGCTAATATCTGCTCTTTTGTTTCGTGTTTACAATATTTGC
>OCAD01001152.1_pt1 | contig 11991 bp, 9 predicted proteins | sample 1538261 | NCBI WGS metagenome assembly OCAD01 (sample SAMEA2580261, study PRJEB22360) | human gut metagenome | biome: human gut; feature: human-associated habitat; material: faeces | place: Denmark | collected 2008/2010
CAGCCAGTGCCCGCCGCCATCCCCGCCGGTGCCGCCTCTGCCGCCGTGGTCGAGGCTGCCGAGCAGGCAGCTCTCGCCTTTGAGCAGGCCATGTACAAGTTCGAGACGCACCGCGCGCTTGCCGTGTGCGACGACTACCTGCGCGCCGCCAACAAGCGCTGGAGCGACGCCTCCAAGGCCGCCAACAAGCTCGAGGGCGAGCCGGCCAATGCCGCGATGACGCAGGCCCTCGTCGACGCCTTTACCGAGCTGCGCGTGGCGACCGTCCTGATGCACGGTATTGTGCCGGCCGGCTGCGAGCTCATCTGTGAGTACTTCGACGTCGACCCGGTCGCTTTCTTTAGCTGGGACAACATCTTTGCCTCCACGGACGAGTTCGTGGAGAGCCTGGACGAGAAGCCCGGCGAGCACCGTGTGAAGCCGCTGCCCCCGCGCTTCGACTTCTTTAGCAAGCACGAGAGCCAGTACTAAAGCACGCCAGCAGCGGCGTGCCCGGAAAGTAGTCAAATTGGGACGGGAAGGAAAGACGGATGTCCAAGCCGCGTCGTCGTAAGCAGAAAAAGCAGGTTAAGCCCGAGCTCAAGCTTAGGCAGTTTGCCGCCACCGAGCTTTCCGACCAGCTTGCCGCCCTTCCCTGCGCCGCCGACCTGCCGCGCTTTATGGTCGACACGGTCGCCGGCGCCTATGCGCCCGCCGATGCTCACCTCATGATCGAGGGCTTCGGCGCCGCGGCCACACGCCCGGTCACGCTGCGCGCCAACACGCTCAAGGCGACCGCCGAGGACATCGCTGCGGCGCTCGATGCCGCCGGCATCGCCCACAACCCCGTCGCCTGGTACCCAGACGCCTTTATCCTGCCCGAGGCCCAGGTTTCCGATCTGTGGGATCTCGACATCTATCGCGACGGCAAGATCTATCTGCAGAGCCTGTCGTCCATGATGCCGCCTTTGGTGTTGGGCGCCCAGACAGGCGAGGACATCCTGGACATGTGCGCAGCCCCTGGCGGCAAGACGACGCAGATCGCCGCCCTCACCCAGGGCCAGGCACACCTCACCGCCTGTGAGATGAGCATCCCCCGCGCCGAAAAGCTCGAGTCGAACCTCCATCGCCAGGGCGCCAAAAACGTGCCCGTCATGCGCATCGACGCACGCGAGCTCGACGAGTTCTTCCGCTTTGACCGCATCCTGCTCGACGCTCCCTGCACCGGCACGGGCACCGTCATCAGCGGCAACGAGAAAAGCCTGCGCGGCCTCACCGAGCAGTTGCTGAGCAAGTGCGCCCGCTCGCAGCGAGCACTTCTGGACCGCGCCATGGGTGCCCTCAAACCGGGCGGCACGCTCGTCTATTCGACCTGTTCGATCTTGCCGCAGGAAAACGAGGACGCCCTGCAAGAGGCCCTCGACAAGCACATGGACTGCGAGCTTATCCCCCTCGACGGCACGCCGAGCGAAAGTGAAACGCGCCGTGCTCAGGAAGCTGGTGAGGAGCCACGCATCGAGTCCAACGCCCTGACCGAGGCCATTGCCGCGGGTCAGGTATCGGCCATCGCCAACGGCCTGCCCGGCACGCTAACCATTCCGCCCAGCCGCGACTTTGAGGGCTTCTACATTGCCCTGATCCGAAAACGCAGCTAGCGCACGGATCCAAAACTCAACAAGCTATCTCTGTGCGCGTTTGCCCTGCTGGTCGCGATGCTGTTTAAGCATCGCGCGCTCTTTGCGTTCGGCTCTTTTGCCCTTAATGGCCGTGACCACAAAGTAGATGACCGCGGCGGCAACGATTGCGGCCACACACAGGCCAATCGAGCCAAACATTGCTGTCAATTCCATACCGCGTCACCTCTCTTTTAAACGGGACTTTCAAGATAGCACCTCGATACCCGCCACCACAGCTCCTTCACGTTCGCCAGCTCTTCGGTCTAACGGATGGCGCGGCGGGGAAAAATCAACTCGTCAAACGATTTAGCATTCGCAATTCCGGCTGCATAGCGCCGGCCGTCATCACATAGAATCGAGCCTCCATGGATACCCTCAACGACCTAAACGAGCGCGTCGACGCCTTCGTCGGCACCAGCTCCTTCGACACGCCTGCCGCGGCAAACGACCAAGCTCCCATCGATGTGCCCGCCGAGGTTCACGAGGATATCGTCGCCTCGGTCGATTTCTCCGAGGTCGAGCTCGCAGACGAGTTCACCGAGCCCCAGGTAGCCGTGACCCCCAACGGACTGCTCCCCATGGAGCCGCTGCCCATCGACGGGCGTTTGCGCAAGGCGGCCCTCCGCATGCCCGACGAGATCGAGGAGGCCAGCGGCTTTACGCTCTTCGGCCGTCGTATCAAATCGCTCATCTACACCACCGATGTCGCGGTTATCCGCAACTCCAACGCCGATGCCGTCTTTGCGGTCTACCCCTTCACGCCGCAGCCCGCCATTACGCAAGCGCTGCTGACCGTCGCCGAGTGCCCGGTCTTTGTAGGCGTGGGCGGTGGCACCACCACCGGTAAGCGCTCCGTGCAGATGGCAGCCGTCTCCGAGATGCAGGGCGCGGCGGGCTGCGTGGTCAACTCCCCCGCCACCGCCGAGATGGTCGAGCACATCACCAACATCGCCGACATCCCCGTCATCGCCACGGTCGTTCGTTGCGACGACGATGCTCACGCAAAGGTGCGCGCCGGCGCCAAGATCCTCAACATCGCAGCCGGCAAGAACACGCCGCAGGTCCTGCGCGAGCTGCGCGAGCACTATCCCAACCTGCCGCTCATCGCGCCGGGCGGCAAGACGTCCGAGAGCATTCGCGAGACCATCGCCGCCGGCGCCAACGCCATCATCTGGACGCCGCCTTCGGCCCAGCAGCTACAGACCGACATGATGCAGCGTTATCGCAAGATGAAGGAAGACGCCACACCTGTCATCTCGCGCGACGATGTGCCCATTATCGACCAGGTCGCCGCCGCCGAGGTCAGCCAGGTCGAGAACATGAATCCCGACGTACCGATTCCCGACGAGGTTATCGAGCGCGTCGCTTCGATCCACGAGCGCGTCGAGGAGCATCGCGCCAACCGCGGCCTCAAGCCGTCACTGCACGGCTTCTTCTTCCGCGGAAAGAAACGTTAGCCGCAACAGCAAGGCCCGCCCCACAAACAACGGGACGGGCCTTGCTGTTATCGAATGTCAGGAGGGACAGGCGCAGCGGTTAAACTGTCAGCCAGCCCACGAACGTTAATCCACGCGCTTGTCGCCCATAAAGAAGAGCGCCACCGTACCAGGTCCGGTATGCGAGCCAATCAGAGTACCGATGTCATTGATCTCAATCTTGCCTTTAAGCTGCGGGACCTGTTCCTCAATCAGCGCCACGACCGCCTCAGCATCCTCGCGGCACGCCGACTGCGACATGATGCACTTACCCGAATAATCTGCACCGTCCTGTACGTGTGCCATCATGGTCTTAGCCATCTCGGAAATCGCGCGCTTCTTAGTGCGGATCTTCTCACGTGGCGACAGCTTACCTTCGCAATCGACCGTCATAAGCGGGCAAATCTTAAGCGCCGTGCCGATGATCGCGCTCGCGGCCGAAATGCGACCGCCGCGCAGGTAGCTCGACAGATCGGTCGAGAAGAACCAGTGGTGCAGGTTGAGCTTGTGCTCCTCGATCCAGGCAGCCGTCTCGTCGAGTGAAGCCCCGCTATCGCGCACATCGGCGGCATATTCCAACAACAGGCCAAAACCCGAAGACGCCGCCAGCGAATCGATGACGCGCACCTTGCCGCCCTCGGGATAGCGATCCGCAAGCATCTGCGCCGCGACGCAGGCCGATCCATACGTGCCCGAAATACCCGACGACAACGTCAGGTGCAGCACGTCTTTACCCTCGGCAACAAACGGCTCCCAAAACTCCTCGTACTCACCCACGCTCACCTGAGACGTCTTGGGCATGGCGCCCGCGGCAATCTGGGCAAAAAACTCGTCCGGCGTAATCGACTGATACAGATCGTCCGTATAGACAACATCGTCGATCTCGTAATGAAAACACACGACAGGGATATTGCGCGACGCAAAGAACTCACGGGTTCGATCGGCGGCAGATTCACAGGTCAGGACAAAATCACTCATATGAGGCTCCTTACTCATTACTGCGCAAATTATCGCACAGTGAGCCTACATACGGTACATATGTCCACTATTTACCAAATCGAAGCAATAATAGCGAACATCTTTACCACCATCGTCTCCACCGACCCCACGCATAAATATCTGAGAAAACACCCTCTGTCGTCTCCACCCAACCGACACATCTACCTTCACTAAATCGATTTACCAAACCGTTCAGCCGACAATTCAGCCGCTGGCGCAAAATCGAAACAAAAGCGGCGCATACTGATAAACGTTTGACGCTGTTTATCAGTTTTACCAGCCCCATCGGAAGGTGTTTCATGGTCGCATTCGATCGCAACCCGCAAGACTTCAAGTATCTGCGCCTGCTTTCGAGACAGTTCCCCACCGAACAATCCGCATTTACCGAAATTATCAACCTCTCGGCCATCCTCAACCTACCCAAGGGCACCGAGCATTTTATGAGCGACGTGCACGGCGAGTACGAAGCCTTTATGCACATCCTCAACAACTGCTCGGGCGTCGTGCGCGAGCATGTCGACGAGATTTTTGGCGACACGCTCTCCTTTGACGAAAAGGGCGAGCTGTGCACGCTCATCTACTACCCGCGCGAGAAGATTGAGCTGGTCCGCAGCCAGCGCGAGGACTCGCCAACTTGGTACAAGACGATGCTTGACCAGCTCATCATGGTCGCTCGCTCGCTTTCAAGCCGCTACACGCGCTCCAAGGTGCGTAAGGCCATCCCGCGCGACTACGCCTACATCATCGACGAGTTGTTGCACACGCACCCGGACGAGAACAACTATCGCGTGCGCTATCACGAGCGCATCGTGGAGTCCATCCTGGAGACCGCCAGCGCCGACGACTTTATCGAGTCGCTCGCTTCGCTCATCAAGCGCCTGGCCGTCGACCACCTGCACCTGGTGGGCGATATCTTCGACCGCGGCGGCGGCGCGGCCAAGATTATGGACCGCCTGCTCACCTACCATTCGCTCGACATCCAGTGGGGCAACCACGACCTGCTGTGGATGGGGGGGGGGGGGGGGGGGGGCGGGCGGCGGACCGTGCCGGTGAGCCCGCCTGCATCGCCACGGTATTGCGCAACAACCTACGCTACGACAACTACGAGATCTTGGAGAATGACTACGGCATCTCGCTGCGTGAGCTTGTCGCCTTTGCCGATGCCACCTACACCGCCGGTGAGTCCATCGCCCCGCTGATCAAGGCTATCAACGTGCTGCTCTTTAAGCTCGAGGGCCAGATTATCCAGCGCCACCCCGAGTTCGATATGACCGACCGCCTGTTACTCGACAAGATCAATCACGACACCGGCACGGTCACGCTCGCCGACGGCAGCGTGTGGCCGCTCACGACCAACGACTTCCCCACCGTCGACCCGGTAGACCCCTATACGCTCACGCCCCAGGAGCAGCACATCATCGACAAGCTCGTGTCCGAGTTTGTCACCGCCGATCACCTGCATCGCCATATCGATTTCCTCTTTTCCCACGGCTCGATGTACAAGGTCGCCAACGGCAACCTGCTCTTCCACGGCTGCGTTCCGCTCAACGAAGACGGCACCTTTAGCAGCATGAACTGTCTGGGCACATGGCACGCTGGCCGCGATTATCTCGATTTTTGCGACCACATCGCCCGCCGCGCGTGGCGCGTGGGCGACCGCGATGCCCTCGACTGGATGTGGTACCTGTGGATTGGCTTCAATTCACCCGCCAGCGGACGCCTGGTGCGTACCTTTGAGCGCGCCTATATCGCCGATAAGAGCACCTGGGTCGAGCCGATGGACCCGTACTTTACGCTTACCAAGTCGCCCTCGGTCTGCGACGACATCATGCGCGAGTTTGGCGTCGCGCCCATGGCATGTTCACCGACCGGCCACATCATCAACGGCCACACGCCCGTTAAAACCACCAAGGGCGAGCAGCCCATCCGCGCCGAGGGCAAGCTGTTGGTCATCGACGGCGGCTTCTGCCGCGCTTACCATCCCAAGACGGGTATCGCCGGCTATACGCTCATCTCGAGCTCGCGCGGCTGCCGCCTCAAGTCGCACCGGGCCTTTACGACGGTTGCCGAGGCACTTACGCGCAACGTGGACATCGAAAGCGAGACCAACCGTTTTGACCAAGCAGACCGTCGCCGCATGGTGAGCGACACCGATACTGGCGCCAAGATTCGCAGCCAGATCCAGGATCTGCGCCAGCTGCTCGATGCATATAGAAACGGTGCCATCGAAGAGCGCGTCTAGCCCCACCCGCGGGGATTGGCTAAACTTGCTGAGTTTGTCATCCCCACGGCGTCCCCGCGCCACCCTAAGGCAGGTACCATGCAAAAGCTCCTTGCGCAGATCATGAAATTTGGCGTCGTCGGTGTCATTGCCACGGTTATCGACTTTGGCATTATGAATCTGCTCCACTACGGTCTGGGCCTCAACATCCTAATCGCCAACACCAGCGGCTTTATCATCTCACTCATCTTTAACTACCTCGCAAGCATGAAATACGTGTTTGCGCACAAGGAAGGCATGAGCCGCCGCCGCGAGTTCATCATCTTTGTCGTGCTGTCCGTGATCGGTTTGGTGCTCAACGACGGCATCGTGCTGGCGCTCAACGCCGGTCTGGGGCTCGAGGCCAATATCGCCAAGATCTGCGCCACCGCGCTTGTCATGGTCTACAACTTTGTGACCCGAAAGATCTTCCTGGAGGGCGACGAGACCAAATAGCTCGACACCCCTGCAGCATTACGGCGCCCACGGACGACGCGCACTCAGCGCAGTATCGTCCGTGGGTGTCGCTCGTTTACGGGCAAATTTTCAACGTTTGCGGATTAGCTCTTGAAAATTTGGCGAGTTCATATAGTTCTTGGCAAAGACCTTACGTTTCCCTTGTAAAAGCTCTAAAGTATCCTCTGCTCGATTCATCAACGCATTGGATGTGATTACGTGCGCAAGGCGCTGGCACAACCTCATACCAAGCAGTTCCTCAAGTTTGCTGTCGTGGGTCTTATCTCCTTTGGCATCGACTGGGGCATGCTCATTGCGCTCGTCGAGCTGTTCCACCTCGACTTTTTGATGAGCACCACGGTTTCGTTTATCACGTCCGTCGTGGTCAACTACTGGCTCAGCATGAAGTACGTGTTCGACCACCGCGAGGGCATGAGCCGCAAGCGCGAGTTCACGATCTTCACCATCCTGTCGGTGATCGGCCTGGGCCTCAACGACCTGTACATGTTTGTGGGCGTCACGTTTTTGAGCATCGGCTACCAGGCCATGAAGGCCATCGCCACGTTCCTCGTCACCTGGTACAACTACTTCAGCCGCCGCTTCTTCCTCGAGGGCGCACGGTCGTAGTCGATTCACTATTTGCTTGAATGTATAACCGGTTGGAATTCCCATTCCAACCGGTTTTTTGTTTGCCGAGAGACCCGGCGACCCAGTCCAATTCGCGTTAAAAACGGGCGGCCCGGATGTTTGTCCGAACCGCCCGTCTGACGCGCTATGTCGAGGCCTCTAGCCTGTAACGTAATACCAGACTACGTTGTCGCCGTTTGAGAGAACGTAGTTACTACAGGCCGTCATGGGCGTTGTGCCGTTGACGGAGTACATCCACCCGCTCGTGCCGCCGTACTGTTTCTCGGCCAAACCACCAATCGCGGAAACATACGTGCCGTACGACGAGCCGTGTGCGTTGACAGAAAGGCCTAGCGCGCACAGGGCATCGTAAACGGTAGCGCCTTCGTTAAAGGTAAAGGTGCCACCAGAGGACACAGGATTGCCCACAGCGCTCGATGTGACCGAAACCGTCACCGTAACGTAGTTGGACTCCTGCGAGCCGCCCTGGCCGTCCGAGGAAGCGCTTCCGCCATTAGAGGGTGAGGCTCCATCAGACGACTGACCGCCGCCCGAAGAAGCACCGCCAGACACATTGGAAGTATCACCGGCTCCCGTATTTTGGGCAGCGGATTTATCGCCAGACCTCTTGCTGTCCTGACCATCGGACTTCTTGCTATCCGAGTTTTTGTCCGATTCCTTGTTTGAAGACTCGGAATCGTCCTTGGCGTCGTTCGAACCCTTGGGCTCGTCTTTTGCATCATTCGAAGATTTGGAATCCTTGGAACTAGCCTCGCCCGAAGCGGCAGACGAGCCAGACCCCTTGGTGTCCTTGGCGACGACGCTCTCCCCCGTCACGGTCTGAACGATCCAGTCAATGGACCAGGCGCCGCTCTCGGAAGGATGGACGAAGCCCAGCGAGACGACGATCAGAATGGTGCACGCGGCAGCAAGAACGCCAAGGAGCGCCTTGCGACGAGAGGCGGACGCCGCCGAAGCGGCGCCCTGTTGCTTTGCATCGTCGAACTGAATGAACGAGGAATCTGGTTGCTTGGGGTCAGCGTCCTTGGATTTATTGGACACAGCCCTCACCTACCGACGTTTGGTGAACACGAACACGCCGACGATGGCGAGTCCGATGACGCCGGCGGCAACGCCAACAATGGCGAGCGGATTGGTGCCAGTCTCCTGCTCGGAAGCACCAGAGGGCTTCTTAGCAGTGGTCGTGGAAGCAGCACCCGTATCGGACTTGGAATCGGACTTCTTGTCGGACTTGCTGTCCTTCTTGTCAGACTTGTTGTCAGACTTCTTGTCGGACTTCTTGTCGGACTTGTTGTCCTTGGTCTCGGTCTTGGTCGACACCGTCGTCTTGGTCACCGGCTTCTTGCCCGGGGCAATAGCGCCGCCCTTCGAGCCGGAGCCAGAACCCGCGCCAGCGCCAGTGCCGGAATCAGTACCGGTACTAGAACCGCCGCCGCCATTCGAACCAACGCCACCGTTGCCACCATTAGTGCCAGAACCGCCATTACCGCCAGGGTTAACGGCATTCTTGGTCCACTTGGCATACAACGTCAGGTCGGCCGTCACCGGCGTGCTAAAGTCATACGCCTGCGCGCAAGCCTCATCGGTGAACCAACCGCCGAAAGTGTAGCCATCGCGCGTCGGATCGGCCGGCTTGACCAGCTTGCCATCGGCCGTAGCAACAAACTTAGTGTCGCAAGCAGACCCGCCATTGGAATTAAAGGCAACCGTCCAAGACTCAACGGCCCCAAGCTTGAACAGCGTGCCCGAGTCATTGATGTAGTACAGGTTGCCAGATGCATCGGCAATGACCGGGGAGTCGCAGTGCTGGTAATGGCCAGCCGCATCATAAATCTGCGTCGCCTCTGCATCGCCGAGCGTATAGCGATACACGCCACCACCAGCAGAGTAGTTGACGTAATCCTTGCTATCCGCGCTGTTAACGGTGAAGTACACATAGGTCTTGCCGCCCTGAACACTCACCAACGGAGTAGCAGCAATACCGTTAAATCCGGCCGGAAGTTCTTTACCGTCAGCAGCGGTGACCATCGTGGTCTTACCGGTCTTCAGATTATAGAGAGCCAGAGCAGAGCCAGTAGCCGTCTGTCCGCCGACAATCAAGTTTTCGCCAGCCACCGCCGGGGCGCTCATGTTATTCGTAAGACCCAGGTCGACCGTCTTCTGCTCGCTCAGTACGCCCTTCGCCGAAAGCGAAATCACATGGAGCTTTCCATCGTGCGTCATCTGATAGAAGGTCGAACCATTGGACGGATCGGCGACACAGTCGGCGTTCGCGAGAGCGCCGAGCTTCATGGTCGAAACGACATCGCCCGTCGTCTTATCAATGCACTTAAGCGTGCCCGCGCTCGTAGGAACAATGGTGTACTTATCCGTCAGCGCAGCGCCAGTCCAATAATAGCCCTCGGAAGCGTCAATGTTCTGCCAAGAGACTTCGCCCGTGGCAATCTTGATACGCTTAAGGGAGCCGTTGCCGTAGGTCGCGTTGTAGTTCTCATCATACGAAATATCGACCGAGCCTACATAGACGTACTCGCCGTCCGAAACGACGGTGCAGGAGCTCTGCGTCAAGTCCGTCAAACCAGGCGTCAGCCACTTGCAGATCAGCTTGTCTGCAGTAATCGCCTGGACCGCACCGCCATTGAGCGGAACAATGATAAGGCCATTGGTATAGATCGGACGAGAGGTATAGCTCACCTTGGAGGCAAGCGGCGCAGAGGCAACCTTTTTGCCCGTGGACGAATCGATCTTAATGAGCTCGTTCTCGGTCGCGATGTACACAAAACCGTTAGCGATGACAGGTTCGCTGCAGTTGGCATACTGCTGGCCAGACTCGGCCTTCCAATCGAAGGCCCACTTGAGACCGGCGGCCTGCGCAGGCGTCTTGGCATCCGTTACGGTCGAACCGTTGCCGCTGTTGCCGTAGCCGGCCCACTCGGCATCCCAATCAGGAGTCGTCGCGCTCGGGTCCACGACAATCTTGTCGGGATCGGGCATGGCCGAATCGTCGGTGGTATAGGCAAGCGTAACCTTATCGCCGCTCTTGAGCGTAATCTGATTGGCGCAGAGTAAGGAGGGCTCTCCATTGATATACAGGTGCCAATATTTATTGGTCGCACCATCATAGCCGTACGCCTTGTCTTCGAACGGCGAGTTGATGGAATTGAGGAACCAGTACTCACCACTCTGGGAACCGTTGTACGTAACGCTCTTGGCCTTCAGGACCGCTTCGATAAGGTCCTGAGCCGTGGAGCCTTCGGGCAGAGAAACGTTACTCGCCGTGCCCCAACGCGTATTGTTCCCGTTAACATCGGGACCGATAACATCGGCGGATCCAAGCACCTGACCAGGGAGGGCATCGCTGTCGCCAGCATACATAAAGGTGACGGCATCGCCCTCTTGGAGCTCATAGGCACCGGCGCCAACGTCGGCGAACTTGCCATTTACATAGAAGCGCCAATAGCTATTAGTCGCAGCATCCCAGCCATAGGACTTACTATCGAACGGCGAAGTAATGCCGTTGAGGAACCAGCCCCAAGACGATTCGCCAGCATCGAGAGTAAGACCGGTCTGCTCAAGGAGATCCTTGGCAGTAGAGCCCGCCTTGAGACTCGTCTGGCCCGTCGAAGCCCAAACCTGCTGCTTGCCGTCCTTGTCCTTACCAAGGACCTGAACGGAAGCATGGACGGAATCGGACGGCAACTTGTCGCCCCAGCCACCGTAGAACCACGTAACGGTATCGCCAGCATGAATGGTGACATTGTCTGCCGTGTAGTCGCTCGACTTGCCGTTGATGAACAGCTGCCAATAGGTCGAATAATCTTGGGGCGTACCCAGCTCAACACCGTTGTACTTAAGGCTCAGAATGAAGGAGCCAGCAGCAACGGCGTCGATGTCATTCGCCTCAAGCGCGACCTTCGTAAGGTCAAGTGCGCTCGAACCGGACGTCACCACATACTGCGCGTTATCGACCCAAGTCTGAGTCTTGCCCTGGGCATCGCGACCAATGACGGTCACATTCGCAGCAAGCTGGTCCTTAACGACAGGGGATGCGCTACCACCCGTAAAGGCAAACTCAATCTTCTGCCCCGGGGCGAGCTTAACGCTGCTCGCGCCAACCGAGGAAGACGCGCCGTCGACGAACAGCTGCCAGTAGGCATAAGTCGTCGGATCGTAGGCAAGCGTGCGACCATCGCTCGGGGATGTGATGCTCTTGAGGTAGAACCCATATGCCGTGTTCGAATCGTAGTCTGCCTTGAAGCCCGTCTTCTGCTGCAGTTTAACGAAGGCGTCCGCAGCCGTCGCGCCCTCGTCGAGCTTGAGCTGCGTAGGTGTCACCCAGGTCTGAGCCTTGCCGTCGGCATCGGTGCCGATAATCGAGAACGAGACCTCGACTTGCTTCTTGGCGACATCGCCAGTTTCTGTCGGGTTCTCTGTCTGGACGGCAGCCGCGGCGGCAGCTCCTGCTTGGGCAGCGGGAGGCGCGCGAGGGATGGCCTTT
>OCAD01001166.1_pt1 | contig 11818 bp, 14 predicted proteins | sample 1538261 | NCBI WGS metagenome assembly OCAD01 (sample SAMEA2580261, study PRJEB22360) | human gut metagenome | biome: human gut; feature: human-associated habitat; material: faeces | place: Denmark | collected 2008/2010
CATTTATTTAAGATAATTTTTATCTACATATCCTTCTTTTCCAAGTTTCGGAACAAACACATACCAGTAGGTACTGTCTTCTTTTTCAATGAGCTCAACCGTATCTCCGGTATTTAACTGGCCAATCTCATTATTTTTATCATAAGCTTTTTCACTTCGAAGTGCCAGATAGCCTTTGTCTACTTTAACAGTCATAGACTGGATCGCCGTTCCGGCTCCTCCAAGAAGATATTCCTTATCAACATAACCAGTTTTATCAAGCTTCGGTACATATACATACCAGTAATGTTCATCGGCTGTATCTTTTACCTGTACGGTATCCCCGGTATTTAACTGGCCAATTTCATTACTGTCATTATAGGCAGCCTGATTTCTGAGTGCCAGATAACCTTTTTCTATTTTTACGGTCCACAGTCCGCTGTTATAAATATACCGATTATCTACGTAACCGGATTTATCAAGCTTCGGCACATATACATACCAGTAGGTTGAATCACTGCTGTCCTTTACAAGCACCATATCTCCGGTATTCAGACGCCCAATCTCGTTACTGTCATTATATGCAGCAGTGTTTCGAAGTGCCAGATAGCCACTCTTTACTTTCACAGTCCAGGAATCATTGGATGCAGCGGTACTCTCTGCTACCTGGATATAATTTTTGTCCAGATATCCGGATCTATCCAATCTTGGAACATATGCATACCAGTAGGTTGGGTCCTTCCGGTCTGTAACTTCCACCAGATCTCCAGTGTTCAACTGACCAATTTCATTACTTTTGTCAAAAGCCTTCTCACTCCTGAGAGCCAGATAGCCGTCAGAGACTTTAACTTTAAAGGTAGTTCCTGCTGCTGCCTTCGCCTCCCGGGCTGTTGCCGGAATAGCTGCTGCAAACATAACAGCCAGAATAGTCAGGCATTTCACTGCCTTTCTCCTGGACAGAAGAGTTCTTTTTTTCATATTTTACGCCTCCTTTTCTTTTTTGTGTCGTTCTTTGTTCTGCGGTTCTGTCTGCTTTTTATTTTATGGACCACCGCCGGAATTTATGGCAATATTATATCATATTTTGTGCTGACATCTGTAAGAATCATATCTCTCATTACAGTCCAAAATGGTCTTTCCACAGTGCAGGTATTGACACTTTTAATTAGTAGTGTTATATTACATGTAGAACAGGATAAAAGTAATACCCCCGGGAATCTTCCCGGGGAATTTTGTACGCATATGTTCGATATATGGCACTCCGGAAAGTCTATTCCTTAAGAAGGATATTACTCACCTGGAATGCTGCAGACTATAATCTATAATTATATAAGGGAAGGTGAATACCATGGCAGTAAAAAGAGATTATTACGATGTTCTGGGCATTGACCGGAACGCAGATGAGAAAACAATAAAAAAAGCATATCGTAAACTGGCAAAAAAATATCACCCGGATACCAACGCCGGTAATCCGGATGCCGCAGATAAATTCAAGGAAGTAAACGAAGCCTACGATATCTTAAGTGACCCGAAGAAGAAAAAAATGTACGACCAGTTTGGCCACGCTGCATTTGAGGCAGGCGCTGATCCGGGAGCCGACGCAGGTGCCGGTGGATTCGGCGGATTCCAGAGCGGTGGCAATGGCAGCTATCAGGAATTTCACTTCAATGGTGAAAATATGGACGATATTTTCGGCGATATCTTCGGAAATATGTTCCACGGCAGTCACGGCGGCGGTTTCCACAGTGGTTTTGGCGGAAGCGGTTTCCACAGTGGCAGCGGTTTCGGCGGATTCCATCAGCAGGATTTTCCACAGAAAGGCTCCAATGTGAAGGCCAGCATCAACGTTACCTTCGATGAGGCCGCTTTTGGTGCAGATAAAAGGATCTCCCTGTCCAGCCCGGACGGAAGCTCCGGTGCCCCACAGACATTGCAGGTCCACATTCCGGCAGGTATCGATACCGGCAAGAGTATCCGTCTGAAAGGAAAAGGAATGCCTGGAACCGGCGGCGGAGAACCTGGTGACCTGCTTCTGAAAGTTACCGTAGGAACCCGTCCTGGATATGAGCGGAAAGGATCGGATGTTTACACCACCATCTCCATTCCGTACACAACAGCTGTTTTTGGCGGTGAAGCTACCGTTCCTACCCTTTATGGAAATGTAATCTGCAAGATCCGGGAAGGCATGCAGTCCGGTTCTAAGATCCGTCTAAGAGGAAAAGGCATCGTTTCCATGAAGAACCCGTCCATCCGCGGTGACCAGTACGTAACCATCCAGATCCAGGTTCCACAGAATCTGAATTACACCGCCAAAGAGAAACTTCATGAGTATGCAAGGGCATGTGGACTGGAACGGAGTAATGCCAATGGATCGCATGTGGCGTAAATAGTTAGTACCAGGGTCAAGCGGATATTCGCAATCCGCATTCGGTTAAATAAAAAGAGTATCACAGATCTCATCTTTATCCATGAGTTTCTGTGATACTCTTTTTTTGATCGTCAAAGGGATATTTGCCATCCCCATTCAATACTTCTTATTTATGACAATGTCATATCTCCATCTTTCACCCATCCAAGTTTACGTACAAACATATTGATGAGCGGGCAGAGGACTGCCGGGAGGATGAAGGAGATCAGGAAAAGTCCTGCCCAGTCCATGGCTGTGACTGCTGTCTTGGTTCCTTCTGCAATATCATTCATCCATCCTGTATACACACCGATCTGTCCTACAAAACCACAGGTACCCATTCCTGAGGATACAGCTGTTCCATTCATCTGCAATTTAAAGAGACAGGTCGCGATAGGTCCTGTGATGGCGGATGTGAGGATTGGTGCAATCCAGATCCTTGGATTTCTGACGATATTTCCCATCTGGAGCATGGAGGTTCCGATTCCCTGAGAAACCAATCCGCCCCATTTGTTTTCCTTAAAGGACATAACCGCAAAACCTACCATCTGTGCACAGCAACCTGCTACTGCGGCGCCACCTGCCAGTCCGGTAAGTCCCAGAGCCGCACAGATCGCAGCAGAAGAAATCGGCAGTGTCAGTGCGATTCCCACAAATACGGAAACCAGGATTCCCATAAAGAACGGCTGCAGGTCCGTTGCCCACATAATTACGCTTCCCACTTTCATGGCAGCTTTTCCAAGGGCAGGTGCCCACCATGCGGAAAGACCTACGCCCACACCAATGGTTACAAGAGGAGTTACAAGGATATCGATCTTTGTCTCCTTGGAAACTGCCTTACCGATCTCAGCCGCAACAATTGCAACAAACAGTACAGCCAGAGGGCCACCTGCTCCGCCAAGTGCATTGGAGGCAAAACCAACAGTGATCAGTGAAAACAGTACCAACGGCGGGCAATGCAATGCGTAACCGATAGCTACTGCCATGGCAGGTCCGCTCATGGCAGAGGCCAGAGAACCTACCGTGTACTGGGTGTCATTGACTGTGGCAACTGCCATAGTCAGAAACGGAATGTGGAACTGTGTGCCAAGGGTGTTGATGATCGTACCGATCAGCAGGGAACAGAAAAGTCCCTGTGCCATGGCTCCCAGTGCATCGATACCGTATCTCTTCAGGGAGATCTCAATATCCTTCCGTTTCAGAAATGCTTTGAATTTTTCCATTTTAAAACTCTCTCCTTACCCTGATCCTTTTCCCGTCAGATCAGTTCTTATTTGCAAAAGGTCTCGCTTACTTTCTCAAGTTCCTCGCGGATGGAAATATGCTGCGGACATACTTCCTCACACTGTCCGCATTTTACACATTCATCTGCACGCTTTCTGCCGTGACTGACTACCAGCCAGTCTTCCTGATGGGCTGCAGCGGCTTTATTTCCGTACAATGTCAGATAATTCATTGCTGTAAAGGAACCGGAAATTCCAATCTCCATCGGACAGACCTTTGCGCAGTAGTTACAGGTTGTGCATGGGATCAGAGGAATTTTGCTCATAGCCTCTCTTGCCTTATCAAGAGTCTCTTTCTCACTGTCAGTGAGGCCGTTGAAATCCTTCATAAAAGAAAGGTTATCCTCCATCTGTGCAACATTGCTCATTCCGGAAAGTACGGTGATCACGCCTTCCAGATTTGCCGCAAAACGGATCGCCCAGGATGCTGTAGATGCTTCCGGCTCTGCTTCCTTCAGAAGCTTTTCCACTGATTCCGGCGGAGTTGCAAGCATGCCGCCTTTTACAGGTTCCATGATAATGACCGGTTTTCCATGTTTTCTGGCTACCTCGTAGCAGGCTCTTGACTGGATCGCCGGATTTTCCCAGTCTGCGTAATTGATCTGCAGCTGTACAAATTCCATTTCCGGATGTGCAGTGAGAAGTGCATCCAGTTCCTCCGGTGTGGAATGGAACGAAAATCCTGCATGTCTGATCAGACCGGCTTCCTTCTGTTCACGAATCCAGTCCCATAAACCGTACTCATCAAAATATTTTGTTCTGTGCTCTCCAAGATTGTGGAGAAGATAGAAGTCGAAATATCCTGCCTTTGTTCTCTCCAGAGATGTTTTAAACTGTGCAAGAGCTTCATCTCTTGTCTTGCAGTTGATCCAGGCTGCCATCTTGGTGGCAAGCTGATATTTTTCTCTCGGGTAACGCTCTACCAGTGCCTCACGGATAGCGTCTTCACTTCCTGCATAAGCCCACGCTGTATCAAAGTAAGTAAATCCAGCTTCCATAAATTTGTCTACCATGACTTTGGTCTGCTCCACATCGATCACACCTTCGGATTTCTGCGGAAGTCTCATGAGACCAAAACCAAGTTTTTTGATTTCTTCGCCTAAATATGCCATATTTTTTTCTCCCTTCTTATTCCATTCCGGAAAATTTTCCACATCATTATATCATCTGTTATATCGTCTGATAAACAATATTCCAGACACTGATATCTCCCGGACTGTTATATTTTTACTGCAGGAAAAAAACTGCGTTTCTCCTATTATAACGGTATTTACTCCAGCAGTAAACCTTTTTCTTTTACAAGTGTCAAGACAGTGGAAATCTTGTATCTGCAAACAAAAAGCAGCTGTCGCACTTTTACAGCACGACAACTGCCTTTTGTTCTACTTCTTCTGCATCTGTTTATTCTCTTTTCCATAAAGAAATGGCCTTGCCACTGTCCGGTTGAAAAACTCAATCAACGGTCCCATAAAAAATGCGGTGACAAGGGTTCCGGCTCCTACAACCGCGCCCATGAAAAATCCGGCCGCTGTTGTGATCACATCCGTTCCGATCCTGCACATGCGGAAAGGGATCCGGGTTCGTTTATCCAGAATCAGTGCATAGGCATCATAGGCGGAAACTCCCATATCTGCTGTAAAATACAGTGCCGACGCAAAACACATCATTACAACAGCGATACACATCAGAATCACTCTTACTCCAAATGTTCTCTCCGGCAGATACCTGTCAAAAAGCTGCATTCCTTTTTCCACGATAATTCCCATAAAAAACAGGTTCAGCACAGTTCCAAGTCCGATAAAATGTCTGTCCAGAAAGAATACTCCCAGCAGCATCAGTGCATTGATGGCAATATAAACATAACTGTATTTTATTCCTGCAAGATTCCACACACCCATGACAAAACAGGAGTTGGGATCTGTCCCAAAATCAGATGCCTTGAAAATGGCCACACTGACACCAGCCAGAAAGATTCCGGCAAATGTCATGAGGATTCTTTTTACTGTTAATGAATTCATCTTTCTTCTTTACACCTCTGATCAAATATTTTAAACTGATATTATCTATAATCATGCATCGAAAGGCAGGAAATTCCCATGGAAAACAAACAGGTCCTGAACCGCCAGACTTCATCAAAAGAACTTCATCTTATTTCCTGCGGATGGGAAAAATGTACGCCGGAACAATCCTACGGCCCTGGTGTCCGGCGATATTACACCATCCACTTTGTGCTGAACGGACAGGGATATTTCTATATGAATAACCGAAAATATGCTCTGAAAGCCGGCCAGTGCTTTTTCATTCCTCCTGTGACCAGCTCTCTCTACAAAGCAGAACCTTCTGATCCCTGGACTTATATCTGGATCTGTTTCAATGGAGAAAACGCTCCCATCCTCTGTGAACACTGCCATCTTACTGAGGAAACTCCGGTCCAACAGCTGGATTCGGTTCTTCCCTATCAGGAAACCATTCTTGAAATGATGACTCACCCGCAGCTGACGCCCTCCAATGAAGCCTATATCCAGAGTGGTCTTTACCGGATCATCGCCATGCTGGAGGAAGAATTTCATGCTTCCTACACGACCATGGAATCCAACGAGAATTTTTATATCACACAGGCTGTTGATTACATCAAAAAAAGTCCGCTTCAGGATATTACTGTTACCGATGTTGCCGACTATCTGCATATCAGCCGCAGTCACCTTTACGGACTTTTCAAAAAACATCTTGGAACCACGCCCCAGGCTTTCCTGACTTCCGCCAAGATCATCAATGCCAGGGAACTTCTGACGATCACGGATATCCCTGTATCCAGCGTGGCGATCTCCTGTGGATATCAGAATCCTTTTGCATTCTCCCGTGCCTTCAAAAAAGAAACCGGCATGACGCCCCGGGAATACCGGGAAAAATATCATCATGCCGAGGATCTTCTGGATTGCTGAATCCCTTCTTCGGATTTACGGAACAACTACCTTTGCATTGTAGTATTCCACGGTTGCATCCATGGTCGGACCTTCATTGTCATACCAGTCGTAAGTGATGGTCTCGCCATTTTCTCCCCATACTTCCGGGCAGTCGATCTCTTCCCAGTCAAGTGGAACAAAATGCTCTTTCTGTTCTGATGCCCGCAGCATGATCTGATGCAGCTCCTCAAATTCTTCCGGATTCAAGACTCCGGGTTTTGCGGACACAAACAATGGTGTACCGCTCTTTGCAAGAACATCTGCCCACTGGCGGTTTTTATCCCACGGGATCATTCCGAAAATGCCGACGCAGTCTGCATCAATATGATAAAAAGCATTGTGCTGTGGAAGACGGAATGCCAGTGTATTTACTCCCATTCTTCTGGTACGCTCCCAGATACGTCCACTGGTATCATCACCGGTCCGGTTCAGGTGCATCAGGCCTGCGCCCAGGTGTCCGATGGTGTTGCATCCGATGATCACTGCGTCGTTGCTGCGGGAAGCATCATAAACTTCCTGATAAAGCATTTTTACAATTTCTGCGCTGGTTTTGGTCTGGTCGTAGAAATGCCATTTTTCCATGGAATTGTCTCTTAAATTCGCCTCAAATCCCCATTTTCCAAAGAGATCAAAAGTTGAAAAATCATGTTTGATCAGAGTGTATCCCCAGTCGCAGATACGCTCGATATCTCCTCGGATATATGCCAGTGCGTCCGGATGGGACGGATCGAGACAGTCATTATAGGAAATCCGCCACTCGTCCGGAATGTTCTCATCCTCATTAAGAAGCAGACGTACCCAAATACCCGGGCGGACACCTTTTTCTTTCAGCTTGTCTGCAAGACCTTTCATATCCGGGAACTTGGCATTACCTTTTGTCCATGGGCCACCATTGTATTCATCCAGGCGGTGGTGCTCCTGCCAGCAGTCATCAATAACCATGAACGGAGGATTTTTCGCCCCTTCGGTCAGTTTCAGGATGTAATCGGTATCACTTAAGATCTCCTCTTCGGAACTGTCGCCGTAAGCATAGTACCAGTTGTTGCTTCCATATACCGGAAATTCCGGGAAGATCGGATCTGTACACATTTTTTTACAGAATTCCTGTGCAGTCTCAAAAGTATCTGCTCCTTCTGATTCCATGCAGACGATCTGTGCGGCACGCAGTTTTCTTCCTTTCAGCTGTACGCCTGTATTACCGCAGCGAACATCCAGAAATAATGTGATTCCCTTGGTATCTGCCTGCCAGCAGCACATAGCGGAAGGGCGGACCTTTACACCAAAGCAGAGGACTTTCTCAGAAAGCTTCGCCAAAAAATACCATGGCAGATAACGGTTGCCGCTCATTCCATGCCATTCCACATCACCATAGGTACGTTCCCAGGCATCTCCCAGGAATCTGGCGGATTTCGGGATCTTGTAATTCCATCTCAGTTTTACACATCTTACTGCATCTTCTGAGGTGACAAATATATCCTCATGTTCACCCGCATCCTGAAATTCTACGGTAGTTGCACCGGCAGTTACGATCGGCTGCCCACCCTGGCATACCAGTCTCTCATCTTCTGTTTCCACCGTTACATAATCCGGTACACCAAGTTTAAAATCTGCATATGTTTTCTGCATTATTCTCTCCTCCTGATATGAGCAAGTCCCTGCCCGCTGCTTATTGTTGATTGCTTTTCACAACCCTGCAGGGGACTTCCTTGCTTCTGTTAGATATAAGCATTTCACACTTTCTGTTCTTGTTATTTAGCGCTTTCCTTCTATTATCTGTACAAACCCAAACAACATATGGGAAGCTTTCTTTCATACTACTTATCTATATGCTTTATTATATTGATTTTTTGTTTTTTTTCTATGCTTTAAAGTTTTTATAACATTGCAGAATGTTCACTTTGTAAAACTCGTCTCTGCTATTTTTCATCCAACCCGTGACTCGTATATTAGACATTTGTAAATATGTCAGGCCTCACTCCTGTTTTTGATACCTTATTGCAGGACTAAGTTCCACCCCTAATTTCAATATAAGAACGTAAAGGACTAATTGTGGAAATTACTATTTCATTTAAGGGAAAATGTGAAGAAATTGTGATTTTAGCACTCACCTATTGACTTTGCTAACATCAAGTGTTATATTACATATAGAACAAAGGAAGAGATAAAAAAAGAGCTTCCGGATGTTCAGAATAACCAAACAATCACCACTGCGGAATAACCCAAAGTGGTAACGATATACCGACAACAGTTGGATCTCTTGATCCACCGGAACGGCGTTTCAATTTGAAAGGAGAAATGACTTATGATGTTCCCGAGTGTATTTGGAGAAAACTTATTTGATGACTGGATGGATGATTTTGGATTCAGAGACAACTTCTTTAGTGGTAAGAATCCTCTTTATGGCAAACATGCCAAAAATATCATGAAAACCGATGTACGTGAAACAGATAAAGGATATGAACTGGATGTAGATCTTCCTGGATTTAAGAAAGATGAAGTACAGGTACAGCTGAAAGACGGATATCTTACTATTTCCGCTGCCAAAGGCCTTGACAAAGACGAACAGGATAAGAGGGGCAACTACATCCGCCGTGAACGTTACGCCGGCAGTACAAGCAGAAGCTTTTATGTTGGGGATGGTGTAAAGAACGATGAAGTTCATGCCAAATTTGAAAACGGCGTCCTGAAACTTTCTATTCCAAAGAAAGCAGCACAGGAAATCGAAGCTGATAAATACATTTCTATCGAAGGATAACGATGACTCACTTTCACAGGAGGAGGGGAATCCACAGGGATTCCCCTCCTCCTCTTTTTATACCTGACACCAGCCATTCGCATTCCACTTCGCTGCATTCTCATTGTCAAAGAATTCATAATATCGGGTATTTTTTAACAAAGTTATTGGTATTTCAGAATATTTTTTGTATATTTTGCAGTACATTATTCCATTTTTTTGAAATTAATGGTATAATATGCACATTAAATAAATCTGTTTCGCAATCTTTCAGGACAATACTCCTGAACAGCCACGTAAAACACGATCATGACAGGAGGTTTTTATTATGGATCAGGACAAAATGATTAAAATCTATGCACGTAGTGACAGCCGCATTCAGCTGAAAATGATTCCGGGACATTTCGTAACTTCCCAGTCTCATATCACACATTATCTGGACCTCACCACCATGAAATCCAGATCCTCCGAAGCGCAGCGTATCGCAGCCACTCTCGCAGCAAATTATGAAGCATCCATTCCGGTAGACACCATCGTCTGCATGGATGGACTTGAAGTGATCGGTGCCTATCTCGCCGAAGAACTGACCAAGGCCGGTGTACTTTCCATGAACGCTCATCAGACCATTTACGTCATCACACCGGAATTCAACAGCACCGGACAGATGATCTTCCGCGACAACTATGAGCCGATGATCAATGGTAAAAACATCCTCATCCTCAACGGTTCCATTACCACCGGTTCCACACTGAACCGTGCCATCGAAAGTGTTCTCTATTACGGTGGCAAGATCCGCGGAGTCGCAGCCATCTACAGTAGCGTAGACAGCGTAGCTACCCTCCCTGTCCACTCTATTTTCCAGGCCAGAGACATCCCTGACTATCACTCTTACCGCTCCGACAACTGCCCACTGTGCAAAAACCGCCAGAAGATCGATGCCATTGTCAGCAGCTATGGATATTCTGTATTGTAAATTTTAACCAGATCAATGAAGTCCTCCCTGGGTTGCAAAAAAACAACAACCCGCGGGGGACTTACTCATATCACACTAAATCTGCAAACAAAGAAGAAGCCATATATCAACCAATGCTTCATAAATGACATTGATATCCCTATGACTTCCTCTTTATAATTTCTGCTTATAATTGATATTCTCTATACATGGCTTCACGCATTTCTTTATCCGTAACAACCTTCTGAATCTCATCACCCCGGCCATCAAGGATAAGCCTGTTGATCAGAACGCTAAGACGCTCCTCACCTTGGGCCATTCCCTGCGCCATTCCTTGTGCCATTCCTTGCGCCATTCCTTGCGCCATTCCTTGCGCCATCCCTCGTTCTAGCCCTAATGCTTCAGCCTGTTCTTTAGCTTCCTTAAGCAGTCTTGCCCTTTTCTCAGATTCCAGTTCCAGAACATGTCCGCCCATAACCTCACCTATTCCTTTCCGGACTTTCTCCTCGTTTCTGAAAATATAATCAGATATCCGAGTGATCAGTCCAATCAGATCACTGAACAGTTCAGACCTTCCAACCTCAGTAATCTCCACTTTCAGCTTACTCCGGATCACTTCATATTCATTCAACAATTCCTGAAAAAGTTGTGGATCCTCACTCATCTCATGCCCTCTTTTCTCATATCTCATGATATAAAAAGGAAGCAGCATAAGAAGACTTTTCTCAAATATCTTATCTTTTGTATAATTATCAACTTTAATCGTGGGCACTCTGTACAAATGACATTTTCCATCCGGAAAAACCACATCCACTTCCAGAAAATCCGGCGTATTGCTACCGCTTCTCAGATACAACACACAAGAACGAGGAAACTCCATCCGATACCTCCGTCCCTGCTTCCTGGCAAACTCAACAGCAGTTGCAAAATCATACTCGATCATCCGTACAGCCATCGTCGTGTCATCCGTACTCTGACATTCTATGTGATAAATCTTATTTCCGATCAACAACCGCGAATCCGTAATAATCTCACCATCCACCCGCTGATACTCATTACGCAGCTGCACAATCTCCACATCAGCCGGATACGATGTATGAAAAACATCATTGATCAAAGGCACGACCAGAAATGTCATCTTCTCCATCATAGTACGAAAAACATCATCAAAAATCGTATTATCACTCAAACAATACTCCTTCTGGTATCTATAATTATACCATCAAACAAACACTGCAGAAACCCTGTATACAGTTTTTATAAATATTTTTGAAAAAACGCTTCAGACATTGAAGCCAAAAGAAACCAAATAAATGGCCAGATCTTATAAGATATACAAATCATACCACACATCCCATCACAACACCACAAAAATCCATCCCAAAAATTCGACACTACTCAACTTCTACGCGTCCAGCAACACGCCGACACTCACAACCCTCCCGCCAAACCACAAACAATCTCAGCCTTTCCTCCCAGCCATCCAGCACAGTGCGAGAT